>Ga0102591_1001028_pt1 | contig 42405 bp, 33 predicted proteins | sample AraplaCol_mCL_r2_2_FD_76860 | JGI IMG/M metagenome (GOLD analysis project Ga0102591, IMG submission 76860) | Arabidopsis root microbial communities from North Carolina, USA - plate scrape MF_Col_mCL_r2 (SPADES assembly) (version 2) | ecosystem: Host-associated > Plants > Roots > Endosphere...
CGACGCCAGTTCCAGGAGTTCGCCGACATTGATGACGAAGGTGCCGCGCTTCGGCGGCGCGTCGATCCAGCCGCCCTTGCCGTCATCGACCTGCAAACCGCCGACCACGTCCTGCAGCAGGATGGTGACGAAACCGCCGTCCTTGTGGGCGCCCACCCCCTGGTCGCTTTCCGTCTTGTCGCGGCCGGGATAGCGGATGATCTTCAGGAGCTGGTTGGGGCCATCGCGGTAGATCGGCCCGAAGACATCTGGCTGCTGGCCGAGCGCTTCGGAGAAAATCTCGATCAGTCGGATACCGAGCCCGGTGACGGCGTCTATGTAGGCGAGGATCGCCAGCTTCAACTCGGGCAGAGCTTGCGGGAACTGGTTGGGGCCGACCAGCCGCTTCCACGGTGCATCCTCGGGCTTGACCTCAAGGCTCTGGCGCTCGGGGCCGAAATCGACCTGTTCGCGCCAGTCCTGGGTGCCGCGGGTATATTCGAGCCCGGCGCGATTGTAGCCGCGAAAATGCGGCGACTTGCGCATCTCGATTGCCAGCTTGTCATCCTCAGACAGTGCGAAGAAACGCCGCGAAAGCGAAAGGATACCGTCGATCTGTTCCTGCGGAATCCCGTGGCCTTCGAGATAGAAGAAGCCCACCGAGCGGGCAACGCTGCGCAATTCGTCGAGCGCCGTCGCCCGCTCGGGGTGGCCCGCCGCAAAGCGCGAAAGGTCGAGGACGGGTAGGGTAGGGGTGGTCTGGCTCAAGATCGTCTCCGTTGTTTCGTTAGGCGTGCCGCTGGCTGCCGAAACCCGCGGATTAAGCGGAGCGAGCAGGGGCACATCGAAGGACTTCGGGTGAGGCCGGCGGATGCGGCAGCAGCCGCAGTGCCTATTGGCCGCAAGGGGGTGCTGCGCGACAAAACGCTGGTCGTTGAACGGCGTTGGCTCATGGCATCCCCGCTTGTGTCGAGTGGTTCAAGCCTAACCGGCGGCGCTGATTATTCAATAATATCTATGGAAATTATGGACTAAATTCTGAGCGTCAGGCGAAGCAAACATTCGAACGGGCCGAGGTTCCGGGGAAATTCCGTCCGTCCCCTTCCATCTCGCCCTGGCGAGCGTGCCCTCGCGTGGAAATTGAAATACCGACGACTGCCCGGTGACGCAGCGGCGGAGCTGCAATGCCGTCACCTTAAGCCGCGCCGTGCACATCGCAGCAGGCGAATTCGCTTGCAGGCGGAAAATGAAAAGCCCCGTTTTGCTTTTCTGCAAAACAGGGCGTTGTAACGATTGGGTTGATCAGATCATTCCATTGTTCCGGAAGACGGAGGACGATCCTTCACGGCTGCGCAATTCTGGACGCAGAACACCCGAACTTGCTGGCCTCAGCAGCGGCCGAGGCTCGGTCGCGTCAGCAGTTCGTTGGTCAGATGTGCGCGCTTGTCTCCGCATTCCTCTGCCTCCTTGAGCAGCGATGCCAGCGCCAGCTCGAGACAGTATTGCACACCTTCGACATTGAGGGTCTTGGCGGAGTCTCGCGCATAGGTGACAAGGCGAGCCAATGCCAGTAGCTCCTTCTCCTTGTCTTCCGGTTCCACCGGTACAGCAAATGAAGACAGCATGATTTTCCCCAGCTCCCTATGGATCAGCCAGATCCAGTTCAGCGTGACCAATCATAGCGTGACTGCGCGGCAGTGCGCGTGACATGAGCGTGACACACGTTGTATGGGAAAACCGCGCGCTTAAGATGAAGCGTCAGGTTGACCGGACAACCTCTTCCACATGCTGGTAGAATTGAATTCCCAGTCTCGCACCACAACCGTTCGTTGGTTCGGCGCGTTGTGCAGTGCGTCGAGCAGAAGCAGCGCATCGATACGTTTCTGATCGACGAATTCGGCGGCAAGCAGGTCTGCGAGACACGTGCGGTCTGTACCGGCGGGAAGGCGTGCGCGCTCGACAACCGCGGCCCAGGTGCGCTCCTTGTAGAAGACGCCGGCTGCCGCGGCGCGGACCGCCGCCACCGCTTCAACAGAAAGCAGCTGGCGATCCGCCAGGCGTCTGAGGGTCACGTCCACATTGACGAGCGGCAAGGTCAGCGGCAGGTATCCAAGCTCAGCCGGACCATGGATCAGGGCGACATCGGCATCGTCCACTCGCTCGCCTTGCGCATATTGCCGATAGATCTCACCGATGCCCGTCATGCCGAAGGGAGCGCATTCGGCAGCGCGAAGCGCCCCCATGCTGGCTGCCCCGAAAACCTGAACGCCTTGCGTCAGAGCGTAGAGGATCTCCTTGTGCCAGACCGGGGCGACCTGTTCAAAGTTGCCGTCGACCAGACCGATAGCCGTCGCACCACGTTTGGTCGCGCTGAGAATGTCGCCCTGCATGGCAGGCGGCTGGAGAGTGATGGCGGCGCCCGCAACGCGGCGCGCGTCCGGCAGTGTCGGCCCGACGAAGACGATCTTCATCCGACCACCAGTGCGCGTGCCAGCGCCCGCTCTCCGAAACGGCGCTTGCGCAGCCCATCGGGGTTTTCCAGGCCCGGAACGAGAACCTTGACGACAGAGAACGGCACGGCCCCTTCTTCTACCAGCGGTACGACCACAACCGAGCGGATACGCGCCTCCCTGAGCCGCTGCATCAAGAAGCGCAGCAGCGCGGGCAGTCCGCCCTCGGCGCCTGTGGGGATCGTCGTTTTCCGTTGCGGGACCGCCTCGAACAGGCGCTGCGTCTCGCCCGGAAGGGAGCGGATAAAGGTCTCGGCAAAGACGTCGTCGCGGGCGCCGCTGATATAGGTGAGCCTTGACTGGGCCGCCTCCGTCACGGCGCGGATGGCGGCTCTGCGCGCCACCAGGTGCGCACCGTGGCCGATTGTCACGTCGTGGTACCGAGGTTGCCGCGCGGTCAGAATGCCAGCATCGGCAAGTGTCGCCGCATAACAGGGGACGGCGACGTCGCTGGTCATGTCGAAGAGACGCAGGTTCAGGCCGCAAGCCGTGATCTGCCGCGCCATCTGGTCGAGGAGCGGGTCCTCGAACGATGCCGGATCAATGCAACTCCTGAGCTTTCCGCTCAGCGGCAGCAGACGCCAGAGCGTTTCGGCGTCGCGCTCGATCCGCTCGAGCAGACCGTGCAGAATGGCTTCGGTCTCGGTGTTGCCGGAGGCAAGGCCATCGGAGGATAGCCAGTACCGGCAGCCCTCGATGGTTCTGTCGAGGGTGGTCGCATGAAGCGGTACCCATGTGGTGGCTTCGTCTGCGAGATCGAAGCCGCGAAGCCAGGCGACCGTCTCATCGTCGCCGAGGTCCGGCTGGCCGGTGGCCACCAATCCTGGGAGCGTCAACGCCCGATCGCCGTTTTCACATAATGTCCGTCGGCTCGCCATCCGGGTCGGCACTGCCGGCGCGCAGGCAACGGCGCGTTCGATCGCCTCCATGGCGGCCGAAACCTTGGCGTCATTGTCGGTGATGCCTTTTCCTTGATTGATGACGATCGACCGCGCGTTCGGGGAAATGGCGCTCCAGACCGGGATCCCGATCTTGTCGAGCCCGGTCAGGCGTGCAAGCCTGCTGACGCCGAATGTCGGCAAAAACGGTTCGATGCGCCGAAGGGTCTCTTCGGGCGAACAGGCGCGGTCGCTGTATGAAAGCACGCCGGCCGTGGGATAACCGAAACAATCATCCGACGGCCGGTCAATTCCGGTGACTTGCGACACCTGTCGGCGCTAGCCGTCCATGAACCCGCCGGAAACCGAACCGGACGAGGCCGCCACCACAGCGAGGTTCACGCCCTTGTGCACTGTTGCGCCACCGTTGACGCGCAGATCGTTGGCCGCTGCCAGCGGTCCTTGGGTCGGCGTCGGGATTTGCGTCACCGTTCCCGCGTCCAGATCCGCCATCCAGAGCCTGTCGTCGCCTGCCACGCCAATTACCACCACTTTCGCCATTTACCCCTCCTGGCTTTCGTTGAATGAAGACGTCAAAAACCTGCCTTGCGCAGGCCCTCGCAATAGTGGACTCGCTGCCACTCTTCCCTGAAGGGAACGATGGCCATCCATTTGTCGAGATCAAAATCCGGGTGTACGTCGAATGTTTTGCGGACGAATTGGCGGGCCTTTTTCTTGTTGCCAAGCATGCCCCAACTCGCGGCCGACAACCGGTCTGCAGGCGTCGGATCGCGCATACGCTCGATATACGCGATCGCCTGCTCGTACTGGCCAAGCGAATAGCTGGCGCCGGCTGCAGTCCAGAAATATTCGTCCGGTGCGATCGGGTTGAGGTCGAGTGCCGCCTGGATCTTGCGTAGACCACCTTCCGGACGCGAGGCCTGCACCAGCGTGTCGGCATAGCTTGCGATCACGTTGGCATGCTGGGGGCTGAGCGCCTCCGCCTTGTCATGGTACTCCATGCTTTCATCGAACTGCCTCAGATAGAGCTTGACCACACCGAGCTCGCGATAGCCCGTTGCCAGCGTGTCGTCGGCCCCCACCGCGTCGCGCGCATGCCTTTCCGCAAGCGCCAGCAACTCGCTGTCACCACGCGCCGTCAACAGCCACTCGAAGAAGTAGCTGCGCGCCAGCCCGCTCATCGCCGGCGCAAAGTCGGAATTCTCGTACAGCGATTCACGGAAACTCTTGCGAGCGCGCCGCACTTCCGGAAGGTTCAGCTGCTTGAGATAGCGCTGCCCCAGCAGGAAGCTGCGATAGGAGCCGACATTGGTTTCGTAGGTCTTGCGATGCGCCTCGTTGCGTTCCACCTGGCTGGCGATGGCATAGGCGATCTGGCGTGCGATCTCCCGCCTGGACGTCATCAGCCCGTCGCCGTCGAGATTGAAGCGGTCAGCCCAGATCACTTCGTCATTGGCAAAGAAGATCAGCTGCGTGAATAGAGTCAGCCGGCTGCCCTCGTCCGTCAGGCGAGTGTCGAGGATGTAGCTGATGGCGTGCTTCTGGTAGGTGTTTGCCTTGTCGGCCTGGAGGCTGATTTGTGCCGCCGTGTAGGGGGCGATGACCGAAACCGACCGGAGCGCGCAAAGGCCGATGGTGACGTCCTCGATCAAGGCGCCAGCAAACTGGGTGGCGGGACTGTCGATTGCTCCGTTGCTCGGCGGCAGCAGCACGACGCGCGGTGGACGCAAGTCCGCGGCCGCCTCGGAGGCCGGCGCAAAGATCGTCGAGGCTGGCCGCCATTCCGCGATGGCTGGAGCAACCGGCGCATTGCTGTGTGCAAGTGCTCTCGCTTCCAGGTGATTGCCTTCCAGCTGAAACACCTGGGTCAGGATCTTGCGCACGTCCTCGTCGAGCGGATTGCGCTCGAGGAGCCGCGCTGCCGCGGCCTTGACCAGCTTGCGATGGCTCTTCGCCGCTTCCGGCGCGGCTGCGATCAGGCTTTCGCGCAAGAGCGTCATGTGTTCGCCGCGCTGCCGTTCGATCCAGCCGTGCAGCGCTTGCCCCTGGGACTTCAGATCCTTGAGAAAGTCCTCCTGGAATGTCGTTGCTGCCAGTTGGAAGCGGTTGAGCGCATCGCCCGGATCACGACTGATTTCATCCAGGTCGCTCTGCAGTCGATCGACGTCGAGTCCGACCGACGATGGAGAGAAGCTCAGGAAATGACAGCCGAGTTCGTCCTGCCGTGCACTAATCCGGGAGATCGTCTTGCGCAGATTGACGAAGGCCTGACTGGGAACGACTTCGTCCCACAACAGCTTGGCGATGTCGTTTCTCGATTGTTCGCGATATCCGCCGACGATCAGATAGCAAAGGATAAGCAGACCCTTCTCCGGGAACGTCACTTCGCGCCCGTCCTTATCGACGAGACGCAAGCGCCCGAGGGTCTGCAGTCTGAATGTCATCCGGTCATTCCTGTCGGGTGCAGGCGCTTATCCGTGCAGATCCTGGGCGTGGCTGGTCCCTGTACGGGTGCTCTCCGTCTCGGGCGTCTGGGCGACGGCGGCGACGAGCGAGATGATCTTCTTGCGCAGCACCGGATCGGTGATCTTCAGGAAGGCGCGATTGAGAGCGATGCCTTCCTTCGACGAAACGAAAGAGGAGATTTCGCTCGGCTCGCGCGTCGTGTCGCCGTTGCGGGCAGCGGCGTCGTCGCCTTCCTGGAAGAAGAAGCTTGGATGCACGCCGAGGATATCGGCGATCGCCTGGAGACGGCTGGCGCCGATGCGGTTGGTGCCTTTTTCGTACTTTTGAACCTGCTGGAATGTGATCCCGAGACCGTCGGCCAGCTTTTCCTGGCTCAACCCGGCCATCAACCGACGCATCCTGACGCGGGAACCGACAAAGACATCAATCTGGCTGGGGGCTTTTGTGTTCACTTGTATTTCCTCCGCACGTAGGAATGGTCAAATCATACATATGAGTTTGCTTGAATAAATCTCCCGATGCAATCACCACGGGCTAAAACGCCGAGATTTGCGGCGCCGTCCCGGTTTTCCAGGGGATGAGCCGGACGATGCTGCCGTCATCGGGGCGCAAGCGCGCGAATTGTGACGGGTCGAGTGCGTCACGTTGCCTCGATCGCGGCCAAAATACGAAGGGCCCCGCGCGAATCGATCCTGCGTCAATCTGCGTTCGGCGGCCCGAAGGGAGGCTCATGGCCGGGCCTCATCGTCCCTTTTCAACGGCCTGTTACGGTCGCCGTTACTGTTACGTACTTGTGCTGCCCCCGATGCCGAAGATGCTGCGATCATACCGGTCCGATGTCCGCTCCTCACCTGCCAACAACGTGGCACAGGCGGCGACAGCACGGTGCCGGTTCGGATTGATGCTAGACGCCGGAGAACCGTGATGCGCAGATTGACCCTGGCCTTGACCCTTTTCGCGATTGCCTCCGTTCCGGCCGAGGCCGGTCCGGCTACGACAAACGCGTCCGTCAATTTCCGGGAAGGGCCGGGCACCGGCTTCGACAGCCTCGGCACGATTGCGGAAGGCGCGGAAGTCGACGTCAAGGAATGCGACGATGGCGGCACATGGTGCGCGGTGAGCTTCAATGGCCAGAACGGCTTCGTCAGCGGCAAGTATCTGAACGATGCCGATCCCAAGGGGCTCGGCTGGCCACGCGCCTTCAAGACCGACAGCGGCGCGACCATTACGCTCTACCAGCCTCAGATCAACGCTTGGAAGGACTTCACCGATCTCGATGCGTTGATCGCCGCCGAATACAAGCAGTCCGACGATGCCAAGCTGATCTATGGCGTCATCGGGGTGACCGGCAGGACCGACGCCGACAGCGCATCCGGCCAGGTCGTCGTATCGGACATCAAGATGACGGAGATCAATTTTTCCGTCCTCGACCGGAAGGAACTGGTGGATCTCGCCCTCGAGGTCGGCAAGCTGATGCCGGCCGGAACCATCACGGTGTCAGAAGACAAATTGACGGCGAGCCTGGCGGACTACGAGCGGCTCGGCAATGTCGAGGGGCTGAAGGCTGACGCGCCGCCGATTTTCGTCAGCAAGGCGCCGGCGGTGCTGCTGCAGACCGACGGCAAGGCGGTGTTCGCGCCGGTCAAGGGTGTCGAAGGCCTGTCCTTCGCGGTCAACACGAATTGGGACCTGTTCAAGTTCGATGCGGACAGCAGCTATTATCTGCGCAACGACAAGGCGTGGCTGCAATCGAAGGACCTGGCCCCGGGGTGGCAGCCTGCAGCGTCCCTGCCGGACATTTTCGGCAAGCTTCCGGACGACGACAACTGGAAGGATGCCAAGGCGGCTATTCCGCCGCAAGCGGACAAGGCCGTGGCGCCTGACGTCATCTACTCGGACAAACCCTCCGAGTTGCTTGTCTTCGACGGCGAGCCGAAGCTGGAGCCGGTGCCCGGCACGGGCCTCAAGGTCGCGACCAACAGCGAGAGCGACGTCTTCTATCGCGATGCGGATTCCAACTGGTACATCCTCGTCTCCGGTCGCTGGTTCTCGAGTTCCTCCCTCGACGGTCCGTGGACCTTCGCAACGCGCAAGCTTCCCGAAGATTTCCAGAACATCCCGCAGGACGCGGCCTATTACACGGTGCGTTCGTCGGTTCCCGGCACATCCGAAAATGCAGAGGCGCGGCTGAAGGCAAGCATCCCCGAAAAGGCGCGTGTGGCGCTCGACGGTTCGGTCAAGGTGGACGTGGCCTATAGCGGCGATCCGAAATTCGAGAAGATCGACGGCACCTCGCTCGCCTACGCCGTCAATACCAACGAGACGGTCATCAAGGTCGGTGACAAGTATTTCGTGGTGAAGGACGGTGTCTGGTTCGTCGGCGATACGCCGACCGGACCCTTCAGCGTCGCCAAGGCGGTGCCCGACGCGATCTACAAGATCCCGCCATCCTCGCCCGTCTACAACGCCACCTATGTACGGATCTACGAGACCGAGCCCGACGCGGTCTGGTTCGGCTACACGACGGGCTATCTCGGTGCCTATCTCGCCTGGGATACCTTCGTCTACGGCACCGGCTGGTACTATGACGATTATTGGGACTATAGCTGGGCTGGCGGCGGCTACTGGCCCTATTATCCGCGTCCCGTGACCTATGGCGTCGGTGCGTTCTATAACCCGGCTGTCGGAACGTTCGGCCGCTACGGCTATGCCTATGGGCCTTATCGCGGCATCGCCGCCGGTGCGGCCTACAATCCGCGCACCGGTACCTATATGCGAGGCGCCGTCCGCTACGGGCCGAACGGTGACCGAGGCTTCGTCGCCGCATACAATCCGCGCACCGGCAACGCGGCGATCGCCCGTGGCGGACACGATGTCTACGGGAGCTGGGGAACGGCATCCGTCAAGCACGGTTCCGACTTTGCGCGCGTTTCCGGCGGTTCGACTGCGGCCGGAGCGGTGGCCCATTGGCGCACGTCAGACGGCAACCATGGTTTCGTCGCCGGTGGCAAGGGTGGCGACGTTTACGCCGGGCGCGACGGAAACGTCTATCGCCGCGACGACGGGCAATGGCAGAAGCACACGCCTGACGGCTGGCAGCCGGTCGACAAGCCTTCCATCCAGGACAGGGCCAAGGCGGGCGAACAGTTTTCCGCCAGGCATCCGGACGCTGTCCAAAACCTGAACCAGCGGATCGAACCCGGTCAGGGAGCACGAACGCTGGACCGCGCGCCCGATCATCTGGCCATCGACAATATCGGCCGACAGCTCGGTAATCAGCGTTCCTTCGAGCGTCAGTCCTTCAATCAGCGGCCGCTGAACTTCCCGAGCGGTGGAGGCGGTTTCCACAGTGGCGGCGGCTTTCAGGGAGGCGGTGGCTTCCACGGTGGGGGAGGCTTCCATGGGGGCGGCGGTTTCCGCCGCCGTTGATCCGCGGCGAAAGGGCGTTGGTAGAACCGCCTACAGGTATGTTAGCATTTGTAAAAGTTGAGAATCATGCCGGTCGGGGCCGGCATGATCCCTGGGGGTGGTCACAATGGGCTGTGTCGGGTCGTCGCGTCGTTTTCTGGGGCCGGTCTTCGGCCTTCTCGCGTTTCTTTCAATTATCTTCGGTCCCATTTCCAAGGGGTTTGCGCAGGAGGCGGCGCCCGCCGCGCCGCCCGCCAAGGTCCAGCAACTGATCCAGCTCCTCGACGATCCGGAAGTGAAGCAGTGGCTTTCGACAAAACAGGCGCCTGCCGCGGCGGCGACCGAGGCGCCTGCGACGGGGATTGTCGCCCGGTCGACGGCCCAGATCAGGCGCCATCTGACAGGCATCACCAATGCGGTGCCGCGCGTTATGCCCGAAATGCAAGCCGCGCGGGATCGCCTCGCCGGCGACATGGAAAACCACGGTGCCGCCCCGATCCTCAAGGGGTTCTTCTTCATCCTGCTGATCGGCTACGGTGCCGAGTATCTGCTGCGTTGGGTGCTGGGGCGCAGCCTGAAGGGTGCGGTCCTGACGGGGCCGGCCCGAACAATCCTGACACGGGTTCTGCCGCTCATCGTTTTTGCGGCCGCCAGTATGTCGGTGCTCGCCATTGCCGATTGGCCGAGGCGGCTGGAGACCACGATTGCGCCGTTGCTCGGGGCCTGGATCGGCGCCCGCCTGCTGATGATCATCGCCTCGGCTGTGCTGACCGGTGGACCGGCCAGCGAGGGGAGTGCAGATGGGCGGGCCGGCTATATGTCGCTGACGGCGGATGAGGCCCGCTTCTGGCACCGGCACTGGTTGTGGCTGATCGGCGCTGCTGCCCTGGTGTGGGGTGTCGGCGATGCGATGCACGCTCTTTCCATTCCCCCCGATGTGCACGATCTCATCGCCGCGGCTCTCGGCCTGGTGGTCCTGGTGCTCGGGATCGTGACGGTGGTGCGCCGGCCAGTCGGCGCGGTCATCGGCTCACGCCGCATCGTCGGTAACGTGTTGTTGATTGCCTTCCTGATCGTGCTGTGGATGCTTTGGGTCGCCGGCATGGACGTCCTGTTCTGGATCGGCCTCTACGTGATCGGCATACCGCCGCTGCTGCGCTTCACCAGCGCCTTCACCAAGACCTTGCTGGATGCCTCCGCCGAAGACGATACGCGTGTCATGCGCAACATCTTCATCGAGCGCGGCGCGAGGCTGCTGGTTATCGCTCTGGCCGCCGGCTGGCTGGCACTCGTCTTCAAGGTCAGCGCCACTGCCATGATGCACGACGACGCCTTCAATCGGGTTGTCCGAGGGGCATTGGCCGGCATCGTCATCCTGCTGGCGGCCGATCTGATCTGGCAGCTGGTGAAAGGTTTCATCAATCTGCGTGTCAAGCAGGCCAATCATGCGACCGAGGACCCGGCCGAGCGCGCCCGCAACACCCGTCTGATGACATTACTGCCGATCCTGCGCAATTTTCTCGCGGCCTTCATCGCCATCGTGGCGGTGCTGATGGTGCTCTCGGGTCTGGGAGTGGAAATCGGTCCGCTGATTGCCGGCGCCGGCGTTTTTGGCGTCGCGATCGGCTTCGGTTCGCAAACGCTCGTCAAGGATGTCATCAGCGGTATCTTCTATATGATGGACGACGCTTTCCGCATCGGCGAATACATCCAGAGCGGCAGCTACAAGGGCACGGTCGAATCCTTCAGCATCCGCTCCGTCAAGCTCCGGCATCACCGTGGCCCGGTCTTTACCGTGCCTTTCGGGTCGCTCGGCGCAGTCCAGAACATGAGCCGTGACTGGGTGATCGACAAGTTCCTGATCAACGTTTCCTTCGATGCCGACGTCGCTAAGGTGAAGAAGGTGGTGAAGGGCATCGGAGCCAAGCTTCTCGAGGATCCGGATATCGGACCTCTGATCTTGGAAACGGTGAAGATGAAGGGGGTCGAGAATTTTGGCGACTACGGTATGACCTTGAGTTTCGCCATGAAGACGAAGCCGGGAAGCCAGACCCAGGTGAGGCGTCGGGCTCAGGTCATGATCAAGGAAGCCTTCAAGGAAAACGGCATCAACTTCGCCTCTCCGACGGTGCAGGTGGCGGGCGACGAGCAGCAGCAATCCGCTGCGGCCGCTGCCGCGACCCGCGATGCCATCGAAAAGAAGAAAGCTGCGGCCGTCCTTGCCGAAGGCGGTGCGCCACAGGAATAGCCTTTATCATCGAGGTTTCTCGGGGGCATGGGAGGCCGGTCATGAAACGCCTGCTTTTGGTGGCAATGCTCCTCGTATTTTTCGGGAGACGATCTACTTCATCGGCCGTGGCCAGCAGTTGGGTACGGCCGTCGAATTCGGGACGGCGCTCGAAAACGAGCTCAACAAGGACCGCAAGAAGCAGATCGACAAGATCCGCGTCGGTTTTGTACCGATGCCGCGGGCGAGACTTCTGTCGGCGCTGGAAAAAGTCTCGGCGATATCGTCATGGCGAACCTGACGATCATCGAAACACGGCTTGCCGAGGTGGATTTCACGGCGCCGCTCTACGACGAAGCCAAGGAGGTTCTCGTCACCGGCCCATCCGCGCCCGCAATCGCCAGTCTTGTTGCCTGAGCGGACAGGAAATCCATGTGCGCCGCTCGAGCAGCTACTTCGAGCACCTGGCGGCCCTGAGTGCCGGTTTCGAAAAGTCCGGCCGCCCGACTGTTGCTGAAGGACATGAATGAGAACCTGGAAGTCGAAGACGTCCTGGAGATGATCAATGCCGGCCTGCTGCCGTGGACGGTCGTCGATATGTGTACAAGGCGACATCTGGTCGAAGGTCTTCACCGACCTCAAGGTGCGGGAGGACATCGCTGTCTCCGATCACGGCGAAATTCGCCTGGGCGATCCGCAAGGACAGCCCGAAGCTCAAGGCGGACCTCGACGCCTTCGTCAAGACCCACAAGGTCGGCACCACCTTCGGCAACATCTTGAAGAACACCTACTACAAGGGCGACAAGATGCTGAAGCGTGCCTATGATCCGGCGGATGTCGAACGCTTCAAAGTGCTGGTCGAGATCTTCCGCAAGCACCGAAAGACCTATTCCTTCGATCACCTGATGCTGATGGCGCAAGGATACCAGGAATCACAGCTCGATCAGTCCAGGCGCAGCCATCGCGGTGCTGTCGGCATCATGCAGCTCCTGCCGTCGACCGCAGCGGACAAGGCGGTCAACATGCCGCGGCATCGACAAGGACGAGAATCCGAATGTCGAAGCTGGATCCAAGTATCTGCGCTTACTCGTCGATACCTACCTCAACGACCCGGCCGTGACCCCGCGAGATCAGTTGCTGTTTGCCTTCGCGGCCTACAATGCCGGGCCCGGGAACCTGCGCAAGTTCAGGGCAAAGGCCAAGGATATGGGGCTCGATCCGAACCTCTGGTTCGGCAATGTCGAAAATGCCGCCGCCGCGATCGTCGGGCGCGAGACGGTTCAATTTGTCAGCAACATCTATAAGTACTATGTGGCCTATAGCCTGCTGGACGCCCATGACGCTGACGCGGCCGCGGCGAAAGTCGAAAACAACTCGGCGGCCACCGCGCCATAGGCGTGCGGCGCACGTGTTCTCGCGAGATGTGGAGGTCTCGAAATGGTCGCGATGAAAAGCAACTCGCCTGTGAGGCGGTCGGCTGCCCTTCTTTGCCTTTTCGCTCTGATGCTCGCCAGCTGTACCACGCCAGATATCGAGCCGATCCCGGGCAGCATCACCTATGGTGGACAGCCCCGCACGAAGCTGACGAAGGCGCCGGTGGGCAGCATCGTCCCGCACCGCTTCACGAGCGGCAACAGTTTCGTTCAGGAGACCTACGTCATTGAACCGGATCGCACGCTTAGACTTATCCGACGCGACTACTATGATCTGCCGATCGATTGACGAACCGGTTGTGCGTACGGAAACCCGTTGGTTGACAGTCTCGGGCGGAGGCGCGATAGCTCGCTGCGGATGAAGATCGCCTTTTATGCACCGCTGAAATCCCCCGATCACCCGGTGCCGTCAGGCGACCGGCTGATGGCCCGCATGCTGATCGCGGCACTGCGGATCGGTGGGCACGAGGTTGCAATTGCATCGGACCTGCGCAGTTTCATGGCCAAGCCGTCGGATCAGGATTTCCGGGAACTTGAGCTTGCGGCGGAAGCCGAAACCGCGCGTCTTCGGGCACTCTGGCAGAGCGAGGGCGTTCCCGATCTCTGGTTCTGCTACCATCCCTATTACAAGGCGCCCGACTTTCTCGGCCCCGGGCTCGCGGTCGAGTTCTCCATTCCCTATGCGACGGCGGAGGCGTCATACTCGATGCGGCGGAATGAAGGTGTCCGCGCGATTGCCCAACGCCATGTTCTTGCGGGGATTTCGCAGGCGGCCGTGAACATCTGCCTGACGCGCCGCGACCGCGACGGCCTTCTTGAAGCCGCTCCCTCATGCCGCCACGCGATGCTTGCGCCGTTCATCGACGCTGCGCCGTTCATTGAGAGCAAGCCATCAGCCGATGCCCCCTGCCGGCTGGTCGTGGTCGCGATGATGCGCAGCGGCGACAAGATGAACAGCTACCGCATGCTGGCGCAGGCGCTGACGCGTGTTGCCGACGCCGCCTGGACCTTGACGATCGTCGGCGACGGACCTTGCCGCGACGAGGTCATGGGGGCCTTTGCGACGTTGCCTCCCGAGCGATTGATGTGGCTTGGCGAAAAGGATGCAGCCGACCTGCCGGATATTCTTGCCAGCACTGATCTCTACGTGTGGCCCGGCTGCGGCGAGGCCTACGGGCTTGCCTATCTCGAAGCGCAGGCTGCCGGCCTGCCGGTCGTTGCGCAACGAACGGCAGGCGTGCCGGAAGTGGTGCGGGACGGCCAGACCGGGCTGCTGACGCGGGAAGGGGATATCGGCGCCTATGCGGCGGCGATGCGCGACCTGATCGAGGATCCGGCCAGCCGCAGGCTATTGGGCGCAGCCGCCCGACGGTTCGTTCATGAGGAGCGCTCGTTTCCGGCAGCCGCCCGACGGCTTCGCTCGATCTTCGATGAATTTCTGGAGACGCCGAAATGACCGAGGAAATCCATTGGCAGCGCCTTGCTGCGGAGCTCGATCGCCTTGAAGCGTCGGGGCGGCCGGTGGATTTCTGGCTGCGTGACGACGACGCAGCCGAGCCGACGCGGGCGCTCGATCGGCTGCTGTCGCTGGTCGACCGACACGCTCTTCCGGTCGTTCTGGCCGTTCCGCCAGCCCAGACCGGCGAGGCGCTCGCACGCCGCCTTGCCGGGCTCGTAGATGTCAGCATTGCCGTGCACGGGTGGGCGCATCGCAATCATGCGCCGCCTGCGGAAAAGAAGCAGGAGCTTGGCGCGCACCGGCCGCGCGCCACGGTGCTTCACGAACTCGAGCTCGGCTATGACCGCCTGCGGACGCTCTTCCCGGGCGGCTTCGTGCCGATGCTCGTTCCCCCGTGGAACCGGATCGACAACACGCTTCTCGACGGCTTGCCCGACATCGGTTTCAAGGTGCTCTCGGTCTTCGGGCCGGAGAAACCATCGCCGTTCAAGCTCGTCAACACGCATGTCGATGTCATGGATTGGCGCGGGACGCGCGGTTGCCGCGACCATGCACTGATCGTCTCCGACATCATTGCGAGGCTTCGGCAGGTGACCGGCGATGTCGAGGAGAGAGCGGAGCAGAAGGGCCGCACGATCGGCGTGCTGACGCATCACCTCGTTCACGACGAGGGCGTCTGGGCGTTCCTCGAAAAGCTCTTTGCGGCGACCAGCAGACGTCCGGCCTGCCGTTGGCTTGCCGGCCGCGAGATTACAGTTCGATGATCTGTCCGTCGCGGGCGGCAAAAGCGCCGGCGAACGTCGCCTGAACGTCGCGTTCCATTGCGGCCAGCGCCTCGTCGGTGCGGGACGGATCGTGATGGAACATGGCCAGATGTTTGACACCGGCGGCCATCGCCAACCGGGCGCCATGCATGCCGGTCGAGTGCCCGAAGCCCTGAAAATGATCCATCTCGCTTTCGAGATAGGTGCAGTCGTAGACCATCAGATCACAGCCGGCGATCAGATCGAGAACCGCAGGATCGAGAATGCCGGGCTCGTGCTCGGTGTCGTAGACGAGCGCGACGGCCCGCCCGTTCCATTCGACGCGGTACCCGACACAGCCGCCCGGATGCCTGAGGCTTGTCGTGCGGACCGTGATCCCCGCCCGTGGCGTCAGCACGTCACCGGGTTTGAAATCCAGGCCGTCGAGGCTTGCCTGACAGATATCCGGGTCCACCGGGAACCACGGCGGGCGCATAAAGTCGCGGATCATTTCCTTCGTGGTCATCGTGCCGTGCAGATGGCCGGACCAGAAGCGTACCGAGTTCTGACACTTGTAGATCGGCTTGAAATAGGGAAGGCCGATGATGTGGTCATAGTGGCTGTGGGTGAAGAAAAGGTCGAATTGGTCGACGCCTTCGGCGATCAGCGAGTAACCGGCCTCGCGCAGCCCGGACCCCGCATCGAAGAGCAAAACATCCTTGCCGCATCGAATCTCGATGCAGGATGTATTTCCCCCATAGGTGAGGTACTGTTCGCCGGATACCGGCAAACTTCCTCTTACGCCCCAGAACCGCACTCGAAAGTTGTCGTCACGCATTCAGTTTTGGCTTCACTACGCACGCTCGGACCATTTTGATCCTTGTATGACTGTTAAACAAGCACAATGGCCACACCCCTGCAATGCCATGGGTTATTATTTGGAAAGTAACCTTAGCGTCGCCAAGAGCGCCCGGTTGGAAATCGTCCGACGGAACCGCATTTCAGCGGGGCGCGCCGGACCGATGGCGAGGCCTTAGCAGCATCATATGAAACTTTTCCTTGCGCTGTTACGTGGATTATTTATCGAACGCAGTAACGTAGGGAACAGGTTACCATGGTTGAGGCAACAGACGGACGGTTCTACGACAGCGTACCTCTCTTCGATGCGTTTGAAGGGGTCGCGGACGAGGCGAATTATCGCCCGCTGCCGGACGGCTGGCTTCTCGCTGTCGCCGACATCGTCGACTCCACCGGCGCGATCGCCGAAGGCCGCTACAAAACTGTGAACATGGCAGGCGCCAGCGTCATTTCGGCGTTGATGAACGCGCTCGAAGAAAAGTCGATGCCCTTTGTTTTCGGAGGGGACGGCGCGCTCGCCGCGCTGCCGGCGCCGATGGCGAACCGTGCACGCGACGCACTCGCCGCCTTGAAGACCTGGGTCGTTGAGGAGCTCGGGCTCGAATTGCGCGCCGCCCTGGTACCGGTCAGCGATATCCGCGCCAACGGCTTCGATATGCGCGTCGCCCGCTTCAAGGCGAGCGAAGAGGTTTCCTACGCGATGTTTGCGGGCGGCGGCGCCAGTTGGGCCGAAGCGGAGATGAAGGCGGGACGTTATCCCGTCGGCGCCGCGGCGGCCGGCAGCCGGCCCGACCTCACCGGGCTTTCCTGTCGTTGGAACCCGATCGAGTCCCGACACGGCGCCATTGCCTCGATCATCGCCGTGCCGGGGGCGAAGGGCAATGGACCGGAGTTTCAGGCGCTGATCGCCGATATCGTCGCATTGGCCGACGAGGAAGAACGCAATGGCCATCCTGTTCCCGAACTTGGGCCGCGGCCACGTTTCTCCTTCAAGGGCATCGAAGCCGAGGCGCGGGCCGCGGCGCCGAAAGGACGGCGCTTTCTTCCCCGTTGCTTCATCACCGTGCAGACGCTGGTTCTGTTTGTTTGCCTCCGGCTGGGCTGGAATCTGGGCTCGTTCGACACGAACCGCTACCGCCGCGACCTCGCCGACAACACGGATTTCCGCAAGTTCGACGACGGGCTGAAAATGACGATCGACATCAGCACTGAACGGCTCGAACGGATCGAGGCTCGGCTGAGACAAGCAGAGGCGGCAGGTGTTGGGCACTATGGCTTGCATCAACAGGATTCGGCGCTGATGACCTGCATTGTTCCGACGCCGATGACACGGGACCACATGCATTTCGTCGACGGTGCGTCGGGCGGCTACGCAGTGGCCGCAAGCAAGCTCAAGGCCGCCCTGGCGCGCGTGCAGGCCGCATAGCCAACACAAGCGAGAAGCCGCCGGTTTGCAGCCTTTGGCGGGCTCGGCGGACTAAGCCTTGACGATATGTTCGCCGGTCAGCCCGTTGCGGTAGAACACGTTGCGCGTATCGACGACGAGCGAGGCGGAACCGGCGAGGGCCACGTAATCCACCTGGTCGTGATCGGTGGCAATCAGCACGGCATCGAACGCCGCGACTGTTTGTGCGTCGAGAGAGACCGAACGCCGGCCCTTCAAAGCACCATGTTCGCGTGTCGATGGGATCTCGGCGACGTAGGGGTCGTGATAGGAAGTGCGTCCGCCGCGCTCTTCGATCAACTCGATCAGGCGCAGCGACGGGCTCTCGCGAATATCCGGAACGTTCTTCTTGTAGGCGAGGCCGACGACGAGGACGTTGGAACGGCTGAGCGCCTTGCCAGCCTTGCGGTCGAGTGCCTCGGCCAGGCGGCTGACCACATGGCGCGGCATGGCCGAGTTGATCTCGCCAGCAAGCTCGATGAAGCGTGTCGGCAGCTCGTATTCCCGCGACTTCCAGGTGAGGTAGAAGGGGTCGATCGGAATGCAGTGGCCGCCGAGGCCCGGTCCGGGGTAGAACGGCATATAGCCGAACGGCTTGGTCTTCGCCGCTTCGATCACTTCCCACACGTCGATGCCCATGGCCTCGTAGACGATCTTCAATTCGTTGACGAGGGCGATGTTGACGGAGCGGAAGATGTTCTCGGTGAGCTTCACGGCCTCCGCCGTGGCGTTGGAGGAGACCGGCACGACAGTTTTCACCACGGCTGCATAGAACCGTTCCATCAGGGTCGAAGCCTGCGGTCCATCGCCGGCGACGACCTTCGGGATGCTCACCGTCTCGTAGGTCGGATTGCCGGGATCCTCGCGTTCCGGCGAAAAGCCGACGAAGAAGTCGCTGCCGGACCTGAGTCCGGTTTCCTCGAGGATGGTGCGTACGACGCCGTCGGTCGTCCCGGGATAGGTGGTCGATTCCAGGACGACGAGTTGTGCAGGCCTGAGGGTCGCCGCGATCGCGCGTGACGTCTTTTCGACGAAGGAAAGATCCGGGTCGCGGTGTTTGGTAAGCGGCGTCGGCACGCAGATGATGATGACGTCGCAGTCCGCCAGCTCTTGAAAGTCCGTCGTCGAGCGGAAGCGGCCGGCACCGCTCTCTTTCGCGAGCGCGGCGTCCGATACGGCGGCGATGTAGGACTTGCCCGCGTCGAGCGCGACGATCTTGGTGGGGTCGATGTCGAAGCCGGTAACGGCAAAACCCGCGCGAGCAGCGGCGATGGCGAGCGGCAGGCCGACATAGCCAAGACCGATGACGCCGACCTTGGCGCTCGAGGCGGAGATGGACGAGAGCAGGCTTTCGAAATGAGGTGAGGTCAAGTTTGCTTTCCGGATGTCGTGGACAGACGCGTGACGCCGCGCGAACATGTCGTGGTTTGTTGGAGAGAAACAAGCCCCAAGTCAAGCGAGGCACTGCGTCACGCCGAAGGACAGGCCTTTGAGCCCTCTATCAAAACATCATGCGAGAAAAACTTTGCACGGCCTCTGGAAATCGCCGGGTGGCATCAATATCTGCACCATATAAGTGCCGCATTCCGGGTGCCTGCACGTCATCGACGCCGGAATCGGTTGGAGCATTTTCTTAACGGGCACGGCTCATCATCATCCACCGCGAACATGGATCGGCAACTTGCCGGGGCGTTCGTCGTCTCCGGATGCTGACGCGGGACGGTCTGTCATGGTGAGGACGCGAAATGGCCCCGACGAACGACAACGTATCCGAAATCCTCATCGACAGGGTTGCCGACTGGCTGATGCGGACGTCGCTCAGCGACGCGCCGCTGGAAACGATCGTCAAAGGCTTTTGCGAGCGGCTCGCTGCCGCCGGCCTGCCGCTGATGCGCGTCCATCTCTCCTTTTCGATGTTGCATCCGCTTTATGATGCGCTTGGTTTTACCTGGATCCGCGGCAAGGGCGTCGAGGTAAGCGGCCTTCGGCACGAAGAGCTGGCGCTCAATCCCGAGCGTTTCCTGCAGAGCCCCTACTACTATCTGCTCAACAACAATCTCGAGCATGTCCGGCGGCGTCTTTACCAGGATATGCCGTCCGAGTTCCCGATTTTCGACGATCTCAAGGAGATGGGCGCCACGGACTACCTGGCCTTCATGCAATCGCTCGGCGCCGATTCGGGGCATGGCATGGTCGGATCCTGGACGACGGATCGCCATGGCGGATTCACCGATGATGTGATCGGGGCGTTGCTCAAGCTTCAGCACCACCTGGCGGTCGCCGCGAAGATGGCGGTGCTCGGAAAGCTCGCCGACAATATGCTGACCACCTATCTCGGCTCCAGCGCCGGTCGGCGCGTGATGAGCGGCCAGGTCCGCCGCGGCGACGGCGAAACCGTGCGCGCGATCCTGGTCATGGCCGACATGCGTCGCTCGACGATGCTGGCGGAGAAGGAGGGGCGGCAGTCCTATATCGAGACGCTGAACACCTATTTCGACGCGATCGCCGCGCCGTTCAATCGCAATGGCGGCCATATCCTGAGCTTCGTCGGGGACGGGTTCATCGCCGTCTATCCGTGTGGGCGCCATAAGGAGCCGTCCGAATTTGCCGCCCGCGAGGCCTTTGCCGCCGTGCGCGCAGCAACGGCGCGCATGGAGATGCTGAACGGCGAACGGCGCAAACAATCCCGCGATCCCATCGGCTATGGCATCGGGCTGCATGTCGGCAACGTGATGTTCGGCAATGTCGGCCTGCGCGACCGGCTGACCTTCTCCGCCTTCGGCTCGGCCGTCAACGAAGTGCAGCGGTTGCAGAACCTCACCAAGAAATATGCGCATAGCGTCGTCGCCAGCGAGGCCTTCGTCAATTACTGCGGCGGAGATTGGACGGCGCTCGGCCAGGAAAAACTGCGCGGAGTGCGGCAGAAATTCACGATTCTCTACCCCAACGATGCAGCGTTGCTTGCCAGAGCAGATGAGCGCTTCGACGATGTGTTGCAGGATGGACTTTCCGAGGCGGAACATGTCATGCTGCTTCACCGCAATACTCGTCCGCTTCAGCCGCCGCGCGGCCTTATCGACAAGATGCTTCAATAGGGGGGAGAATGTTCCGAGCCGTGTTTGTCGCCGCCAGCATCGCCATGGCCGGAGGCGCGATGGCGCAGCCGTGGGAAAGCAAACTGTCAGACGGCTTCGAGGGACAGAATTTCGCACCCGAAGGCGGGCTCTACTATCGCGATAACTTCGAGCAGAGTGCGGGCACGGTGGAATTTCAAAACCAGGTGACGCACACCGGCAAAGGCGCACTCAAGCTGAGCGTCGTTCCGACCTGTCCGGATTCCCTCGACGGTTGTAGCGAGCGAGCCGAGATCTGGGAGAAGACGGCGCTGCGCGTGCCCTACGACCAGGGGGTCTGGTATGGTTTCGCGGTCAAGTTCGCCGATCCGGTCCCGAAGGAGGATCATCGCTATCTGATCGCCCAATGGAAGCGTGAGATCGATCCCGGCGCCGAAGGTGATTTCAGTCCGTTCCTTGCTTTACGCCTCGAGGCGGGCAAGCTCTTCGTCACGGTGGAGACGAATTACATCGCGCCGCTGTCATCCGGCCCGGAAGGTACGCCGGCGAGCTGCAAACCCGGCGAAATCCCCGTGTGGGGGAGGCCTAGCGTCAACCAGATGCGTATGCTGGTCGCCGCCGACAGCAACTGGAAACCGGAAGACGGCAGTCTGTTCAACGCCTGCACAGATGCCATCAAGGTGACGAACCATGGCAACCCGCTGCCCGATCCGAAGTCCGGCTGGATCGACTTCGCGATCTACACGCTGCCGGGGGCCGGTGGCACGGGACGCATCGAACTCTTCGCCAACGGCAAGCCGATCATCACGGTGGCGGGGCATGTCGGCCACGCCGACAAGGGGCTCGGCAAGAACCAGTACTTCAAGTTCGGCCCCTATCGGGCTGCCGATACGACCGACTGGACGCTGTTTTATGACGACTTCCGCCGCTCGCCGAATTGCGCCGACGTGCTGAAGGGCGGGACGTGCCCCGCGCTCTAACCAACTGAAGATGCACGGGGCAATGCTCCGGTTGCAGTTGGCCATGCTGGACAGCCCTCTGAAGCTGCGCTAGTCTTTTTTTAGAGGCGGCGGATAAAAAGCAATGAGGGAAGCGTGCTGCTATGACATCTGGGGCGGACCTGCTTCGAGTTGAAGGTCTGCGGATCACATTCTCGGTGCTTGGCGGCGAAGTTCAAGCCGTCAATAATGCGAATTTCAGGATTTTGTCCGGCAAGGTCACGGCGCTCGTTGGCGAGTCGGGATCGGGCAAGTCGGCAATCAGCCAGGCGGTGATGGGCATCTTGCCCAACGTCGCCAGGGTTGGTGGCAAAATTCTGTTCAACGATCCCACCACGGCGGCAAAGCCCATCGACCTGCTTTCGCTGGAGCGGGAAGGTGATGAGATACGTAGCCTGCGCGGCACGCGTATCAGCAAGATCTTTCAGGAGCCGATGACGTCGTTGTCGCCGCTCCATACGATCGGAAACCAGATTTCCGAGGTGCTGAAGATCCACACGGATGCGGAAAAGGCTGAACGCCGGGCACGGACCGAGGAACTGCTCGGCTATGTTGGCTTTGCCAATCCGAAGCGCGCCTACGAAATGTATCCGTTCGAGCTTTCCGGCGGCATGCGCCAGCGCGCGATGATTGCGATGGCGCTGATCTGCCGGCCGGCCCTCTTGATCGCCGACGAGCCGACGACCGCGCTCGATGTGACGGTGCAGGCGCAGATCCTTAAACTTCTGCGCGAGCTTCAGGTGAAGCTCAATATGGCAATGCTGCTGATCACCCACGACCTCGGTGTCGTCGCCAACATGGCCGACGAGGTTGTGGTGATTTATCATGGGCAGATCGTCGAGGCTGGTCCTGTCGAGGCCATCTTCCGCAACCCGCAGCATCCCTATCTCAAGGGCCTGATGGCCGCCGTTCCGCATTTCGACATGAAGCCCGGCGAACGGCTGAAGGCGCTGCGCGAAGTGCCGGTCAAGGCCGGGTCAGTGCTTGGGACTTCGGTGGCCAACCGGCGCGCTGGCCCACAGGTGCTGCTGTCCGTCCGTAACCTCTCGAAGACATATGGAACGCGGAAATCGTCCTGGTTTGGTGGCGGCGAAAGTTCTCATCACCGCGCCGTCGACGATGTCAGCTTTGATATCCGCCGCGGCGAATGCCTGGGCCTCGTCGGCGAGAGCGGCTGCGGCAAGACGACCGTCAGCAAGATCCTAATGCGGGCGGTAACGCCGGACACCGGCTCGGTGACCTTCGACAACGGCGAAGGTCCGGTCGATGTGCTGAAGGCTCAAGGCGACGAACTGAAGGCGCTCCGGTCGAAGATCCAGATGGTGTTTCAGGACCCGGTTTCGTCGCTTTCCCCGCGCATGACCGTCAAGAACATTCTCAGCGAGCCCCTGGAGATCCATGGGCGCGGAACGGGCAAATCGCGCGTCGAGACCGTGCGCGAACTGCTGCAAGCCGTCGGGCTCGACCAGCGCTTCATCAACCGCTATCCGCACAGTTTCTCGGGCGGGCAGCGTCAACGCATCGGCATTGCCCGGGCTCTCGCGCTCGTGCCGGAGCTGCTGATCTGCGACGAGCCGGTATCGGCGCTCGACGTCTCGGTCCAGGCGCAAATCCTCAACCTTCTCAAGGATTTGCAGAAGGAACTGGGACTGACCTGCCTGTTCATCTCGCACAACCTCGCTGTCGTGGATTACATGGCGGACCGTATTGCCGTCATGTGCGCCGGCCGCATTGTCGAGCTCGCCCCGCGCGAGGTGCTGATGCGCAAGCCGGTTCATCCCTATACCAAGTCGCTGTTGGCGGCCGTTCCCTATCCGGATCTCGATCGGCCGCTCGACTTTGACAGGCTGAAGGACAGCGAAGGATCGGATATGCGGCGCTGGGGACCGCAGTTCCGTGTCGACGACGCTGGCGACACGCTCATCCCCGCCGATCTCGGTGGCGACCACTTCGTGCTGGCGCGCCGGTCCGTGGATGCAAGGGAGTTACGGCCATGATCACCCGCCGAACTGTACTGGCATTGCTTGCAACCGTGGCATTCCCCATGCGGCTCCTGGCTGCTGGGGGTGAACCGGCGTTTCTGGAAAAGCTGATTGCCGACGGCAAACTTCCGCCGGTCAGCGAGCGCTTGCCCAAGACGCCGCGTGTCATCAACGTCGCGGCGCTGGGGCGCACGCCCGGCAAGCACGGCGGTGACGTGACGATGATCATCGGCAGTGCCAAGGACATCCGGCTCATGACCGTCTACGGCTATGCCCGACTGGTCGGCTATGATGAAACGCTGAAGCTCGAAGCGGATGTCCTCGAAAGCTACGAGACGGTCGAGGACCGCATCTTCACCTTCCACCTGAGAGAAGGGCACAAGTGGTCCGACGGGACGCCGCTGACGGCGGAGGACTTCCGCTATTGCTGGGACGATGTGCTCAACAACGAGAAGCTGAGCCCCGCCGGTTTGCCGACTGCGCTGGTGATGGACGGCGAAGCCGGAAAGTTCGAAGTCATCGACGAACGAACCGTTCGCTATACTTGGTCGACGCCGAACCCGGACTTCCTGCAGAAGCTCGCCGCACCGCAACCGCTGGTGGTGGCGGTGCCTTCAGCCTATCTCAAGCAGTTCCACGAGAAATATCAGGAAGAAGACAAGCTCAAGGCTTTGATGAAGGAGCAGCGCGTCAAGAAGTGGAGCCAGCTCCATATGCGCATGGCTCGCTCCTATCGCCCTGAGAATCCTGAGCTTCCGACGCTCGATCCATGGCGCAACACGACGCCGCTTCCTGCCGAACAGTTCATCTTTGAGCGCAACCCCTACTTCCACCGCGTCGACGAGAACGGGTTGCAGCTTCCCTATATCGACAAGTTCGTGCTCAACGTCAGCTCGTCGGCGCTGATCCCGGCGAAGACGGGCACGGGTGAAAGCGACCTTCAGGCGACGGGCATCGACTTTGTCGACTATACTTTCCTCAAGGATTCCGAGAAGCGGTACCCGGTCAAGGTGCTTCTGTGGAAGAAGACGCAAGGCTCGCGCCTGGCGCTGTTGCCGAACCTCAACTGCTCCGACACGGTCTGGCGGTCGTTGCTGCAGGATGTGCGCGTTCGCCGTGCGCTCTCGCTGGCCATCGACCGCACCGAGATCAACAAGGCAGTCTTCTACGGCTTGACCAAGGAGAGCGCCGACACGGTTCTGCCGGACAGCCCGCTGTTCCGTCCGGAGTTCGCCAACGCTTGGGTGGCCCACGATCCAGCTCAAGCCAATGCACTGCTCGACGAAGCGGGCTTGACGCAACGCGATAGTGACGGCATTCGCGTCCTGCCCGATGGCAGGGCCGCGCAAATCGTCGTGGAAACGGCCGGCGAAAGCACGCTCGAGACGGACGTGCTGCAGCTCGTCACCGACTACTGGCAGAAGGTCGGGATATCGCTTTTCATCCGCACCTCGCAGCGCGACACGTTCCGCAGCCGTGCTGTCGGCGGCGAGATCGTCATGTCGATGTGGTTCGGGCTCGACAACGGCGTTCCGACGCCGGGCATGAACCCGGGGCAACTGGCGCCGACGGCTGACGACCAGCTGCAATGGCCGGTCTGGGGGCTCAACTACCTGTCCCATGGCGAAATGGGCCAGCCGCCGGATCTGCCTGCCGCTATTGAACTGACGGAGCTGTTGCAACGCTGGCGGCATTCGGCTGAAGACGCCGAGCGCACGGAGATTTGGACCCGCATGCTGTCGATCTACACAGACCAGGTCTTCTCGATCGGTATCGTCAACGCCTCGCTACAGCCGATCCTCGTGGCGAAGAAGCTGCGGAATGTGCCGGAAACGGGGCTCTACGGCTTCGATCCCACGTCCTATTTTGGTGTTTACAAAACCGATACCTTCTGGATCGAGCAGGAAGCCTGACATGCTGCGATATATTCTCTGGCGTATCGCAGCGATGGTTCCAACCCTCCTCATCATATCGGCACTTGTCTTCACCATCATCGAACTGCCGCCCGGCGACTACTTCGAGAGCTATGTCTCCGAGATCAAGGCGCAGGGCGAAGGCGTCGACATGGAGCAGATCGAGGCGCTGAGGAAGGAGTACGGCTTCGACCAGCCACCGGTCCTGCGCTACGTCTACTGGCTCGGCGGCATTCTGCAAGGCGATTTCGGCTATTCCTTCGAATACGAACTGCCGGTCAGCGCCGTCGTCGGCGACCGTCTGTGGCTGACGATCCTCGTCTCCTTCGTCACCATCATCTTCACCTGGCTGATCGCCTTTCCGATCGGCATCTATTCCGCGACCCACCAGTATAGCTGGGGCGATTACGGCCTGTCGCTGGTGGGTTTGATCGGCATTGCCATTCCGAATTTCATGCTGGCGCTGATCCTGATGTATTTCGCCAATATCTGGTTCGGGATTTCGATCGGCCACCTGATGGACCAGCAGTATCTGGCCGAGCCGATGAGCTGGGCCAAGGCGAAGTCTATCCTCGAACATATCTGGATCCCCGTCGTCATCGTCGGCGCGGCGGGCACGGCCGGCATGATCCGGCGTCTGCGCGCAAATCTGCTCGACGAGCTGCAGAAGCAGTATGTCGTAACGGCCCGCGCAAAGGGCCTTTCGCCGATGCGCACGCTGGTCAAATACCCTCTGCGCATGGCGTTGAACTTCTTCATATCGGATATCGGCTCGATCCTGCCGGCGATCATTTCCGGCGCTGAAATCACCGCGATCGTGTTGTCGCTGGAAACAACCGGGCCGATGCTGATCAAGGCCCTGCAAAGCCAGGACATGTATCTCGCCGGTTCGTTCCTGATGTTCCTCGCCTTCCTAACCGTGATCGGCGTGCTGATTTCCGATATCGCGCTCGCCATTCTCGATCCTCGAATTCGGCTGCAAGGCAGGAGCACCAAGTGACGTCATTTCTTCCGGCGCCCGGCGAGCCCTTGCCGCATTACGTATCGACTGCTCCCTTCGATCCCTATTCCGTCGAGGCGATGACCGACGAGCAGGTGCGCGTCAACCAGGCTTCCCAGCTTCGCCTGATGTGGTGGAAATTCCGCCGCCACAGGCTCGCGCTCGTCTCCGGCATCTTTCTCGCGGTGTTCTACCTCACGATCGTCGTCTCTGAGTTTCTGGCGCCTTACAACCTGCATACCCGCAACATGGATTACATCTACGCACCGCCGCAGGCGGTGCACCTGTTCCATGAGGGCCAATTCGTCGGTCCCTTCGTCTATGGACGGACCATGACGCTGGATATGGAAACGCTGAAGCGCAACTATGCCGACGATGTCACGGACGTGCAGCGTCTGCGTTTCTTCTGCCGGGGCGACAGCTATCGTTTCTGGGGCCTGTTCGACAGCAACGTGCATCTCGTTTGCCCGGCGAAGGACGGTCAGGCGTTCTTCCTGGGGACGGACCGTCTCGGTCGCGACGTGTTGTCGCGCATCATTTACGGTGCCCGAATTTCGCTGACGATCGGCCTGCTCGGCATCACCGTCAGTTTCGTGCTCGGCATCGTCATCGGTGGCCTTGCGGGCTATCACGGCGGCGTCTTCGATCTCGTCGTCCAGCGCGTCATCGAAGTCCTGCAGTCTATCCCGAGCATCCCGCTCTGGCTGTCGCTCGCAGCGATCATGCCGGCGACCTGGAGTCCGATCCTGATCTATCTGGCGATCACGATCATCCTTGGCCTCCTGGACTGGACGGGGCTTGCGCGCGCGGTGCGCTCGAAACTGCTGGCGCTGCGCGAGGAGGATTATGTGCTTGCGGCCCAGTTGATGGGCGCAAAGAGCAGCCGCATCATCGGCCGGCATCTCGTGCCTGGCTTCATGTCGCATCTGATCGCCACTGCGACGATCTCGATCCCCGGCATGATCCTCGGCGAGACGGCTCTGAGCTTCCTCGGTCTCGGTCTTAGACCCCCCATCACCAGTTGGGGCATTCTCTTGACGGAGGCCAAGAGCGTCAGCGTTATTGCTTTCTACCCCTGGCTCCTATTTCCCACAATTCCGGTCATTCTTGTGATTTTGGCGTTCAACTTCTTAGGAGATGGGTTGCGTGACGCAGCCGATCCCTACAAATGAAGCCCGATTTGAAGCTGACAACCAGTCAGCGCCAAACGGTTCATTGATCCTGAGCGAAAGGTTTCTTGCATGATGCGGCGTTTTGAAGATGCCCGGATCCTCATGTATAGCCATGATACGTTCGGGCTTGGGCACCTCCGGCGGTGCCGCACGATCGCGCATTCCCTGGTGGAAGACTACCGCGGTCTGAACATCCTGATCATCTCCGGCGCGACGATCGCCGGTGCGTTCGACTACCGTGCGCGCGTCGACTTCGTGAAGATTCCGAGCGTCATCAAGCTGCACAATGGCGACTACACCTCGCTCGACCGTCATATCGAGCTCGACGAGACGCTGAAGATGCGTCAGGCAATCATTCGCCACACAGCCGAGACCTTCAAGCCGGACATCTTCATCGTCGACAAGGAGCCAATGGGCCTGCGCGGCGAGGTAGAGGAGACGCTGACCTATCTGAAGGCGCATGGCACGACGTTGGTCCTGGGCCTGCGCGAGGTCATGGATGCGCCACACCTGCTGGAAGCGGAGTGGAAGCGGCGCGACACCATGCGCAAGATCGAGCAGTATTACGATACGATCTGGGTTTATGGCCCGCCGGATTTTTACGATCCGCTAACCGAGCTCGAAGTGCCGCCGGCTGTCCGCGACCGGATGAATTTCGTCGGCTTCCTGCAGCGCAGCGTTCCGCGGGAAGAACTGCCGGGCCACAAGCCGCAGGGCGATTATATCCTGGTCACCACGGGGGGCGGCGGCGACGGTGCGGACCTGATCCACGACGTCATCCACGCTTACCAGCAGGACCCGGAGCTTACGCACAATGCGTTGATCGTGCTCGGGCCCTATATGCCGGTCAAGAAGCGGGAAAAGCTGATCCGCAAGGGCAGCAAGATCCCCTATATCAAGATCATCGAGTTCGACAATCGCATGGAAGAGCTCATCGCCGGCGCAAAGGGCGTCGTCGCCATGGGCGGCTACAACACCTATTGCGAAATCCTCTCCTTCGACAAGCCGGCGCTGATCGTGCCGCGCATCCAACCGCGCGAGGAGCAGTTGATCCGCGCCCGCCGCGCGGCCGAGCTTGGGCTCATCGAAATGCTGTTGCCGGACGAAGCGGACGATCCGCTGCGGTTGGCGGCGGCGCTGAAGGCGCTGCCGTCCCGGGCGCCGCCTTCGAAAAGCACCGCCAACGGCTTGCGGCTGGAAGGGCTCGTGCATATCTCCGAGATCGTTGGTCGGTGGCTCGACCGGCCGTCGAGCGACCACTTGAATATCGTGAAGAAATCGAGCTGAAGCATTGCCGACAGATCGCAAGATTGCAGTCGTGCTGAAGGGCTATCCGCGTCTTTCGGAAACCTTCATCGCGCAGGAACTGCTTGGCCTTGAGCGGGCCGGACTAGATCTCGTACTGATCTCGCTTCGCCGTCCGACCGACGGCAAACGTCATCCGGTGCATGACGAGATTCGTGCCGATATTCACTATCTGCCCGAATATCTGCATGAAGAGCCGCTGCGGGTGCTGCGCAGTCTCGTGCGTTCCCTGCCGAAGCCGGGTTTCTGGCCGGCATTCGGGCTCTTTCTGAAAGACCTGCGCCGCGATTTCAGCCGCAACCGCTTTCGCCGGTTCGGGCAGGCGGTCGTGCTCGCTTCGGAATGGCCGGGCAATCCGCGCTGGCTGCATGCGCATTTCATCCATACGCCTGCTTCGGTGACCGCCTATGCCAGCGTGATCGCCGCTACGCCCTGGACCTGCTCGGCGCATGCCAAGGACATCTGGACGTCGCCGGACTGGGAGCTTTCCGAAAAGCTTGGCCGGGCGCGCTGGACGGTCACCTGCACGCGCATGGGCTACGAACATCTGAAGAGCCTGACGAGCGAAAAGGCGAGGGTGCATCTGAGCTACCACGGCCTTGATCTTGATCGTTTCCCTCGTTTCGAGGGCACGCATTCTGACCGCAATGGTTCCGACCCTTCGGATCCCGTCCGCATCGTCAGCGTCGGCCGCGCCGTCGACAAGAAGGGCTACGACGTCTTGCTGAAGGCACTCTCGCTGTTGCCGGCGGACCTTCATTGGCGGTTCGAGCATATCGGTGCCGGTGAACAGACCAGCACGCTCAAGAGGCTTGCGGCCGAGCTTGGCGTTTCCGACAGGGTTGCCTGGAAGGGTGCGCTCGACCAGACCGACGTGCTGGCGCATTACCGGACGAGCGATATCTTCGCGCTTGCCTGCCGGATCACCGCCGACGGCGATCGCGACGGGTTGCCCAACGTGCTTGTCGAAGCGTCGAGCCAACGGCTGCCGTGTGTCTCGACGGCGATTTCCGGCGTTCCGGAACTTCTCATCGATGGTGAGAATGGCAGGGTCGTCCCGTCGGAAGACCCGCAGGCGCTTGCACGGGCCCTGGAGCAACTCATCCGAGATCCCGCGCTCCGTCACGGCCTGGGCGGTGCGGCGGAGCGGAAGGTCCGCGCGCAATTCGATCACCACACCAGTATCGATCAGCTTGCAGGGCTGTTTGCCAGCGAATGGAGAGCCGCGTGATGCGTGCGCGCCGTGTCTTTTTCTACGTGCAGCATCTCCTCGGCATCGGCCATCTGGCGCGGGCGAGCCGGATCGCGAGCGCCCTTGCCGCCAGGGGCTTCGAGGTGACCGTCGTGACCGGCGGCAGCCCGGTTCCGGGATTCCCGGGGAGTGACGTAAAGCATGTGGCCCTTCCGCCGGTGCTCGCGGGCGACAAGGGCTTTTCCGGCCTTGCCGACAGCGAGGGAAATCCGGTGAGCGACGCCTTCAAGGATCGGCGCCGGGAGCTGTTGATCGAGGCGTACCTTGAATGCGATCCCGATATCGTCATCTTCGAAGCCTTCCCTTTCGGCCGCCGCCAGATGCGTTTCGAGCTGATGCCCTTGCTCGAGGTGATCGAAAGGCAGACCCCAAGACCCCTCGTTGCCGCTTCGCTTAGGGACATCCTGCAGGAGCGGACGAAACCCGGCCGCGCCGAGGAGACACTCGACGTCGTCAGGGCGTATTTCGACCTCGTGCTCGTGCATGGGGACCCTGCCTTCGCGCGGCTCGAAGAGACCTATCCCTATGCGGCCGAGATCGAGGACAAGGTCGCCTATACGGGCCTCGTGGCGGGGCCGACACCGGACGCTCCGACGGAAACGTTCGACGTACTCGTTTCGGCCGGTGGCGGTGCGGTGGGCAAGGAACTGATCGGCGCGGCGTTGCAGGCGGCGAGCTTGCTGCCGCGCGAGCTGCAATGGTGCCTGGTCACGGGGCCGAACCTGCCGCAGCAGGACTATGACGCCCTGCAAGCTGCCGCGCCCGGCAACGTGCAGCTCTTCCGCTTCCGCAAGGATTTCGCGAGCCTGCTTTGGGGCGTGCGGCTTTCGGTTTCTCAGGCCGGCTACAACACGGTCTGCGACATCATCCGCGCCGGTTGCGGATCCCTGCTGATCCCTTTCGTCGCCGGCGGCGAAACCGAGCAGTCGACCCGAGCGGAACGGCTCGAAAAGCTCGGCCTTGCCGGCGTTCTGCCGGAGGCGGAGGTGACGCCCGAGAGGCTGGCGCGCGATGTCGAAGCGATGCTGGGGCGACCGAAGCCGAACATTCCGCCGCTGGATCTTGACGGCGCGATGAAGACCGCCGAAATCCTGGAAGGCCGCACGGCTCTTTGATCGGTCTCCGCGCGGGCGGCGGCTTCTGTGAACGTGTGGCCGGTTTGCGGTGCTATTCGACAGACAGATAGCTCGCTTCGCTGCGGCGCCCCAGCCGCCCTCAGACCGTGCCGATCAGCATGAAGCGGGTATATTTTTTCGTCGGCAGCGCGCCGGCAAATTCGACCGCCGAAAGCGCCGCCTGTTTCGTGAACTCCTCGACGGAGGCCACGCAATTGATATGGGTGGGCTCGCTGAAATAGTCGTTGGATTGCAAGAGGACGCGCGTGCCAGCGGGAATGCGATCGAGCCACGACCTCAGATCGGCGATGTGTTCGCAGCTCGTGTTGATGACCAGGTCGGCCCCAAGCGTCGTATAGTCGATCGCATACATGTCGGCCGTGACCGCACGGAATTTCTCCGGGAAGGCAAAATTCAGGGTTCGCGCAACCGTTTCCACATCCGGGTCGATGTCGAAGCTGTCGACCGCAGCGACGTTGAAGCGCGCATCCTCCAGCAGCATCGCGCCCAGGATGCCATACCAACCGCCGAGGATCGCAATCCTGGCGTAGGATGAACCAGCAACACTCAAAAGCGTGTCGCGCGCCCAGAGCTTGCAGGCAATCTGCTTGTGATTGAAGGCGTTGGCGATGTGGGCTTCGGGATGTTTGGCGATTACCTTCGCGACGCCTTCGATGAGGGGGCTCTGCGTATAGGCGGCGATACCGCGTGCCAAATCAAAGGCATGCTCGTACCAATCGCTGGTTTGGGAAGTCGGGTGGCTGGTGTGTTTCATGCTCTCGTTGTAAGCTGGGCGCCGGGCGAGTGCAATAACGGCGTGTGCTTCGGAGAGTGACGTTCTCTGTGGTTGCTTTCGCGGCAGTGGAGTCGAAACCACGTCCATTGCAGATTTCCCTCGCACCTGCATAATCGACAGAACCGGATTCGGCGCCGGACGGAATATGCAGGCATCCACTTCGCGATCGAGCGCCGACAGGCACCCATCCGGAGGCTTCGCCGAGGAATGATGCGTGGTGAGGCAAACGGCAGCCCGCCACGCCAGCAGCTATCGTGTTCAATAAGGTCCTATTGCCAGACACATGGAACCACGCCTTTCCCGCTACATCTGGGCCCACACGCGCAAGGATCAGCTTTGGATTCTGGTGATCGTCGCGCTGTCGATGATCCCCTATTTCCTGTCCTTCGACCTGCCGAAGCAGATCGTCAATGGACCGATCCAGGGTGACGGCTTCGACAGTCCGGAGGCGACGCAGGCCTTCCTGCCGATTTCGTTCGACTTGCCGTATTTCGGAACGATCAATGTCTTTGACGGTTTCCATCTCGGCCGAGAAGGCATGCTGCTCGCGCTCAGCCTGGTTTTCCTGCTGCTGGTGGTCATCAACGGCCTCTTCAAGTTCTACATCAACACTTTCAAGGGCCGGCTTGGCGAGCGCCTGCTGCGGCGCATCCGCTTCGAACTCGTCGATCGTGTCCTCCGCTTTCCGCCAAGCCACTTCAAAAGAGTGAAGCCGGCCGAAATCGCAACGATGATCAAGGATGAGGTCGAGCCGCTCGGCGGCTTTACCGGTGACGCCTTCGTCTCGCCGGCGCTGCTCGGCGGCCAGGCGCTGACGGCGCTGGTGTTCATCCTGCTGCAGAGCTTCTGGCTCGGTCTGATCGCGACGCTGATCGTCGCCGTGCAGGCGGTCATCATCCCGCGCATGCGCAAGCGGCTGCTGGTGCTTGGGCGTGAACGGCAGCTGACGGCGCGCGAACTCTCCGGTCGTGTCAGCGAAATCGTCGACGGCATCGGTGCCATCCGCGGGCACGATACCTCCAACTATGAGCGCGCCGACATCGCGGCGCGGCTCGGCCGGATCTTCAAGATCCGCTACGACCTCTACCAGTGGAAGTTCCTCGTCAAGTTCATCAACAATTTCCTGGCGCAGGTCACGCCTTTCCTGTTCTACGCGATCGGCGGCTATTTCGCGCTTCAAGGTCGCCTCGATATCGGTCAGCTCGTTGCCGTCATAGGCGCCTATAAGGACCTGCCAGGTCCGCTGAAGGAACTGATCGATTGGGATCAGGCTCGCCAGGACGTTCAGGTCAAGTACGCGCAGGTCGTCGAGCAATTCAGCGTCGATCCGTTGCTCGATCCGAAGGTTCAGGCCGTTGCGGCGGGGACCATCGAATCGTTGAGTGGTCCGCTGGCGGCGGTGAACCTGACGGTGATCGACGACGGCGGCTCGACCGTGCTCGACCACGTGTCGCTTCAGGTGCAGCCTGGCGAGAAGGTGGCGCTGACAGGCGGTGGCGAGGTGCTGGCGGAGGCCTTCGGCCGGCTGGTCTGGCCGGCGAGCGGCAAGGTGGTCATCGGCGGCCAGGACATTCTGGAGATCCCGGAATCGGTTACCGGACGTCGGATCGCCTACGCTTCGTCCGATGTCTACGTGTTCCAAGGCAGCCTCGGCGACAACATCCTCTACGGCCTCAAGCACGCTCCGCTGACGGAAGTAAACTACGAAGGGGAGGGCGCTACGCACCGCAAGTGGGAAGTGACCGAGGCGCGCCTGGCCGGCAATCCGCATCTGGATGTCAACAGCGACTGGCTCGACTACGGTTCGGCCGGGGCGAGCGGTCCGGATGATCTGCTCGTGCAGATCCGCCCGGTTCTCGACGCCGTGCTGCTGACCAATGACGTGATGGCGCTGGCCGTCCGCTCGACGATCGACGCGAACCGCCATGCGGCGTTCGCAGCCGGCATCGTCGAAATGCGCAGCGCGCTCAGGCAACGTCTTGAAAAGGAAAAGCTCAGCGATCTCGTCGTGTTCTTCGAACCGGGAACCTACAACATCGAGGCGACGATCGGCGAAAACATGCTGTTTGGCACGATCACCGATCAGGCGATGTGGGCGAACGCGCTTGAGAACCACCCGTTCTTCAAGACGATCCTGCAACGGGTCGGGCTGCGTGACACATTCTACGCGATGGGGATCGAGATCGCCGAGAACGTCGTCGAACTGTTCCGCGACTTGCCGCCGGATCACCCGTTCTTCCAGCAGCTGACCTTCATGACCGCCGAGGAAATACCTGTCTACGAGGCCATCCTGCAGAAGGTGCGCAGTCGCGGCAAGGCCGAGGTTTCCGAAGACGATCAGATCAAGATCATCCGGCTGTGCTTCGATTACATCGAGCCGCGGCACCGCTTCGGTTTGCTGACGGAAGAGGTCATGGCGAAGGTTGTTGCCACGCGCCGTGAGTTCGATGAGGGTTTGCCGGCCGACCTCGCTGGAATGATCGAGCATTATCGTCCGAACCGTTACATTGCCTCAGGCAGCATCATCGACAACGTGCTCTTCGGGCGTATTGGCCACAAGCATGCCGATGGGTCGGAAAAGATCCGGGCGATTGTCCGCGATCTCTTCGAAGCCGGCGGCCTCTATAACGAAGTGCTGGCTTTCGGTTTCGACTACAATGTCGGCGCGGGCGGCAAACGTCTGACGGCAGCACAGCGACAGAAGCTCGATCTTGCGCGCGCGCTTATCCGCGCCTGCGATTTCTATATCTTCAACCAGCCGCTGCTTGCGCTCGATCAACGCGTCCAGGAGCAGGTCGTGCGCAACGTCTTCTCGATGCTTGACCGGGCCGGGCGCGATCCAGCGATCGTCTGGGTTCTTGCGAATCCCTCGTTGATGGACCTCTTCGACCGTGTCGCAAAGTTCGAGAATGGGCGCCTCATTCATGACACCGGTGCCGATGCCGCAGTGGATGACGGACGCGACTACAAGGAAATGGCATCTTGATGTAATATTAATGTCAGGGCACGAGCATATGGTCCCGCCGCGATGCGGGAGGCAGACTGCTCCCGACGGGAAATCGGAGACACGGATTGTGATGTTGCTCAAGGATGAAGTTGAAATGCTGCGCCGGATAACCCTGTTTTCAGGATTGCCGCCGGCAAAGTTGAAGCTTCTTGCCTTCACGTCCGACAGGGTGATGTACGGTGCCGGCGACGCGCTGTTCTATCAGGGCGACATCGGCGATGCGGCCTATGTCATTCTCTCCGGCAAGGCGGAGGTACTGATCAACACCGCCGGCGGGCCCTTCAAGATTGCCGAGTTTGAGCAAAATTCGATCGTCGGCGAAATCGCCATCCTCTGTAATACGCCTCGTACAGCGACCGTGCGGACCACCACACCGCTCGAAGCCTTGCGTATTCGCAAGGAGGATTTCCTCAAGCTGCTGGCCGACTTTCCCGAGATGGCGGTGGAAATCATGCGTGTCCTGGCTGACCGCCTGGCCCAGACCACGGCCGAACTCAGCGAAGCCCGTAACCAGGTCGAGCGGGTTGACGCCTGACGCACCTCGCAACCTAAGCTGTACCATGTGGAGACATTCCCTCGGGGCATGTGAGCCTTTCGCAAAAGCGATTCCGCTTGGCGGGTTTATCGGCTAGACAGGCGACATGCGTTCGATCACCTATTTCCGCAAAACCGTTCAGTTTCCCGAAAAGCCGGAGAAGAAGCGTTTCTTCGCGCGGCTGCAGAATGGCGATTGGGAGCCTTGTACGTTTCAGAACATCGAGCGCCTTGTCGATCGCAAGACGACCTTCATCGACATCGGCGGATGGATCGGAGTGACGCCCTATTGGGCCGCGCAGATCGCAGACAACGTCATCACCGTCGAGCCCGACCCCGTTTGCTTCGGCATCCTCAAGGAGATGCAGCCCGAAAACAGCGGTGAGGTGCGCGTGATCAACGCCGCACTTTCCGAGGACGAGGTGCTGGTGTTGCACTCTGTCGGCGGCGGTTTCGGCAGCTCGGAAACCTCCGCGCTGATTGCCGACGACAACGGCGAGGCGATCCGGGCGCAGACGGTTACGATCGCCGAGCTTCAGACCATGGCCCGGACCGAGCGGCTCTGCTTCAAGATCGACATCGAGGGATATGAGTATCGTGCCCTGGATCAGTTCCGGGCTATCGATCCGCAACGCACAGCCGGCGTCCTGCTTGCGGTTCACCCGCAAATCCTCTTTGCCTCGCTGAGCGGTCCTTCAGTGGTCCGCGCCATTCGCACGATTACAGCCACGATGCGCCTGATCCGCAGCCTGCGCGGCTTCAGCCTCGACAATCCCTCGGCGATCTGGGCGGCGCTGCGCAAATCGATCGCCCGCCGGGAGTTTCGGGGCTTCGACCTTTTGTTCGTTTCCAGGCAGCGCGACCGCTAGGCGGTTGCGAGAACGGCACCCACCGCTTGAAGCAGATGGCTGTCTCTTCGCGCAGACGCGCTCGGCGATAGGCGTTCAGGTCACGTCCTGCGGGATCATTCTCGAGCGAGACAGGCTCCCGCCGACAACAGGCGCGGAGCCGGCATGGTTAACCATTCTTTAGAGAATGTTAATTCTTCGTTTAAAGACGTAATTTTCAGTGCTATAAATTTCTTGGCCGCTATTGCTTACCGCGCCGCGCGTCATACGAGACGCGCAAAGGTTGTTGTAGTACTTTGATTTGCTGCATGCCTTTGTCCTCAGATTGAGGTCGATCCAAGGGTTCATGCAGGAAGCTTGATATTGTATCGTGAGGGCGACCGCATGTCATCGATGTATTTTGCGTCTGCCGCCTATTGCCTGACCGCCTTGTTTCTCCTGGCGATGACTTTTCTTGAAGGTTTGCAGGCGCGTGCGCCTTGGAGCATGTATCGCTTCGCTGGGCTGCTCATCTGCATTTTTTGGCCGGTCCTGTTTCTCTATCTGATGTTTAAAATGATATCGAAAACAAGAATTTCGGAGCGATAAGGTTAGACTTCCCTGCCACTATGTCGGGTTTTGCGCCCGAACCGTGGCATTTACCATACAACCAGAAAATGCCGGAGATTTAACCCATGAGTACCTCATGCGGATTATGCTTCAGCGGTGATCGACCGGTGTGAAAGTATTTGAACATGTGCGGTTTCGGTGGCTATTTCGGCTCAATTCCAGACGCAAAGCACCTCCTCGAGAGAATGGTTTCCGCGATTGCCCATCGCGGCCCGGACGAGAACGGCGTCTTCGTCGACAAGGAGGCCGGGCTTGGTCATGCGCGCCTGTCGATCGTCGGTCTCGGCGACGGCCAGCAGCCGATGTCGGACGAGAGCGGTGAATTGACGATCGCCTTCAACGGCGAGATCTTCAATTATGTCGAATTGCGCGATGAGCTGCGTGCCAAGGGCCGGCGCTTCCGCACCTCGAGCGACACCGAAGTGATCCTCCATCTTTACGATGTCATGGGGGAGGAATGCCTGTCCCGTCTCAATGGCGACTTTTCCTTCGCCATCTGGGATCGCCGCCGCCAGCGGATGATGCTGGCGCGCGACCGGATGGGCGTACGCCCGCTGTTCTACATGAACCATGGCGGCACCCTCTACTTCGCATCCGAGATCAAGGCCCTGCTTCAGGTGCCGGGCGTTTCTGCCGAACTCGATCCCATCGCGCTTGATCAGATCTTCACGCTCTGGGCGCCGATCGCGCCGCGCACCGGTTTTCGCGACATTCATGAGCTTGAGCCGGCGCATCTCATGATTGCAGAAAAGGGCAAGGTCGCGATCCGCCCCTACTGGCAACTCGACTATCCCGACCGCGGGGCGTCGCCGCTGTTCACGGACGACCGTTCCGCTGCCGAAGAACTGCGCGCGCTGCTCACGGATGCCACCCGGATCCGGATGCGCGCCGATGTTCCCGTCGGCTCCTACCTTTCGGGCGGGCTCGACTCCTCCATTGTCGCGGCGATGGCGACCGGCATGGCGCCGCAGGGGCTGAGGACCTTCTCCGTCACCTTCGATAGCGTGGAGCATGACGAGAGCGCCTTCCAGATGGAAATGGCGACAGCGCTCGGCACGCATCACAGCGCCGTTGCCTGCCGGGCGGGCGACATTGCGCGGTCTTTTCCGGAGGTGATCCGCTTTGCGGAGCGACCGATCATCCGAACGGCGCCGGCACCGCTCTATCAGCTTTCGGGTCTCGTCCGGGAGCAGGGGCTGAAGGTGGTTCTGACGGGCGAAGGCGCCGACGAGGTCTTTGCCGGCTACGATATCTTCAAGGAGGCGCGGGTCCGTCGGTTCTGCGGCCGCCAGCCCGGGTCGCGCATGCGCCCGCACCTCTTTCGCAAGCTCTATCCCTACATCCCGGGCCTGCAGCAGCAATCGGCGGAGTATCTCGCCGCGTTCTTCGGCGCCGGCGACGTGCCGCTCGACGATCCGCTCTTCTCGCACCGGCCACGCTTCAAGAGCACGGCGGCGACCAAGATCTTCTTCTCGGGCGATCTGCGTACGCGGTTGAGCAACTACGATGCGGCAGAGGATCTGGCGAGCCGGCTTCCGGCAGCCTTCGGACGCTGGCACCCCTTGCACCAGGCGCAATACCTCGAAAGCCGCTTCCTGCTGCCGGGCTATATCCTGTCGAGCCAGGGCGATCGCATGGCCATGGCCCACGGGATCGAAGGACGCTTCCCGTTCCTCGATCATCGCCTCGTCGAATTTGCGACCCGTCTGCCGCCCGAAATAAAGCTGAAGGGGCTGGTGGAGAAGCATATCCTGCGCGAAGCGACGAAGGATCTGTTGCCCCCGTCCATCGGCCAGAGAACCAAGCAGCCCTATCGCGCGCCGGACAGCCATTCCTTCACCGGGGTGGGCGAACTCGATTACGTTCGCGATGTCATGAGCGAGGCGCGCGTCAGCGACAGCGGGCTTTTCAATGCCAAAGCCGTGACGAAGCTCTACGAAAAATGCCAGTCGCAGCCGGTCACCGGCTTCCGCGACAATGCGGCTTTCGTCGGAGTCCTGTCGACACAGCTCTGGCTGCAAATCTTTACCGGCACAAGCGTCCGCGCGGCGGAAGCAGCCTGAACTATTGAGGAAAGGAAACCACATGACGGAAACGATCAAAGACAAGGTTAGAGCCTTCGTCATCGAAAACTTCCTGTTCGGCGATACGTCCTACGATCTCGCCGATACAGCCTCGCTGATCGAGAATGACATCATCGATTCAACTGGCGTTCTCGAACTGGTGGCCTTCATCGAAGACCAGTTCGGCATTGTCATGGGCGACGCCGACATCGTGCCTGCGAATCTCGATTCGCTTGCGCGCATTTCGGCCTTCATCGAGGCCCGGGTCGGGGCGCCGGCCACGGCATAATCTAGGCGCGAGGGGGCGTCCATGCGGTTCGAGCAATTCCTTATTGGCAATGCCGGCAGGCAAGCGGCGAAAACGGCGCTGGTCACCGACCGCCGTCGCCTTAGCTACGGCGAATTTGACGACCTAACGGGCAGGCTGGCTGCCGCGCTGGCGCGGGCCGGCGTCAAACGCAACGATCGCGTGCTCGTCTTCATGGACAATTGCTGGGAAGCGGCTGTTTCGATCTTCGCGATCCTGAAGGCCGGCGCGACCTTCAGCCCGATCAACGCCTCGACCAAGGCGGACAAGCTCGCCTATATCATCACCGACTGCGAGGCGGCGGCGATCCTGACGCAGGCAAAGCTGATGCCGATCGTGGCGGAGGCCCAGGCGCTGAGCGGCAACTCGGATCTCTTCGTTGCCTCGACGGCTGCGCCCAATGGCCAGACGCCGGCTGACGCGATCTCCTTCGAAACCTGCCTCGCGGAAGTGGCAACGCCCGTGCCGCATCGCGGCATCGATGTCGACCTTGCGATGCTGATCTATACCTCGGGTTCGACCGGTCGGCCGAAGGGCGTGATGATGACCCATCGCAACATCGATGCGGCTTCGGAGTCGATCACCACCTATTTGCGCAACGAACCGGACGATATCATCCTCAACGTATTGCCGCTTGCCTTCGACTACGGCCTCTACCAGATGCTCATGGCGATCCGCATCGGCGCGACGCTGGTGCTCGAAAAATCCTTCGCGTTCCCGCATGCGATCTTCGAGCGGATCCGGGAGGAGGGCGTTACCGGCTTCCCACTGGTTCCGACGATGGCGGCGATGATCCTGCAGATGCGCGATCTGGAACCCGGCTTCCTGCCGAGCCTGCGTTATCTCTCCAACACCGCCGCTGCCTTGCCGCCGCCGCATATTGCGCGGCTCCGCGAGCTCTTTCCGGGCGCCCGGCTCTATTCGATGTACGGGCTGACGGAATGCAAGCGATGCACCTATCTGCCGCCGGAAGAACTCGACCGCCGGCCGGGTTCGGTCGGCATCGCGATCCCGAACACCGAGGCGTTCGTCGTCGATGACGAAGGCCAACGCGCGCCGCCGGGCGTTCCCGGTGAACTTGTCATTCGCGGTCCCCACGTCATGCAGGGCTACTGGCGCAACGATGCCGCGACCGAGCGCATGCTGCGGCCGGGGACGAACCGATGGGAAAAGGTGCTCTATACGGGCGACCTCTTCCAGGCCGACGAAGAGGGCTTCCTCTATTTCGTCGGCCGCAAGGACGACATCATCAAGACGCGCGGCGAGAAGGTCGCGCCCAAGGAAGTCGAGACCGTGCTGCATGCGCATCCGGGCATCGCCGAGGCCGTGGTGGTCGGCGTCGCCGATCCGGTGCTCGGCCACGCGATTGCGGCGCTGGTGGTGCTGTCCGATCCCAGCCTGACGGACAAGGACATTATTCGCCACTGCGCCCGCCATCTCGAAGATTTCATGGTGCCGAAGATTGTCGAATTCCGCACCGAACTTCCGAAGACGGATACTGGTAAGGTCAGCCGCCGCCTTGCGGCTGAGACGATGGAGCCCGCCCAATGAACATTCTGATGACTGAGGGCGCGCGCCCGTTTTCGGCCGAGACGCTGACGATCGATCATGCGGCCGAGACTGACCGGATCGTCGCCGGGCTGCGTGAGCAGTTGCGGTCGATGAAGAAGCGCGGTCTGGTGCTCGGGCTCTCCGGTGGTATCGACTCGAGCGTTTCGGTCGCGCTGGCCGTGCGCGCCGTCGGCGCCAAGAATGTCTTTTGCCTGTTCATGCCGGAAAACGATTCCGATCCGGAAAGCCTGCGCTTTGGCCGCCTCGTCGCCGAGACCTTCGGCGTCGAGGCAATCATCGAGGATATCGGTCCGACGCTGAAGGCGATGGGCTGCTACGAGCGTCGCGATGCATTCATTCGCGAACTGGTTCCGGACTATGGTGACGGATGGGCCTCGAAGATCGTGATCGCCAATGCGCTCGAAGGCGAAGGCTACAACATTTCCTCGCTCGTGGTTCAAAGCCCTGAAGGCACGCAGTCGAAGCATCGCATGCCGCCTTCGGTCTATCTCGGCATCGTCGCCGCCACCAACATGAAGCAGCGCACGCGCAAGCAGGTGGAGTATTACCACGCCGACCGGCTGAATTTCGCCGTGCTCGGCACGCCGAACCGGCTGGAATACGATCAGGGCTTCTTCGTCAAGAACGGCGACGGGGCGGCCGACGTCAAGCCGATCGCGCATCTCTACAAGTCGCAGGTCTACGCGCTTGCCGCCTATCTTGGCATTCCCGAGGAGATCCGGCGCAGGCCGCCGACGACCGACACCTATTCGCTGGAGCAGACGCAGGAGGAATTCTACTTCTCGCTGCCATACGACCGCATGGATCTCTGCCTCTACGGACTCAACAACGGCATCGATATCGACGCCGTCGCTCAAGCGGCAGGCTTGACGGTCACACAGGTGGAGCGCGTCTGGGCGGATATCGCCGCGAAGCGCAAGGCGACGCGCTACCTGCATCTGGGTCCCCAGCTTGTGCAGCCGGTGGAGGAGATCAAGGGTTGATCCCGTGCCTCGTTGCTCGGCGAGGTGGTTGCGGTGGCTTCAAGGAAACGCCGCAATAGCCGAAGCCCTGGTCAGTCGAACTGGCCGGCGATCAGCCGGCACCAGTGCTCTCCGGCAATACCGTTGAAGAAGCCTTGGCCGTCCCGGCAAGCCTGGACGATTGCGGCGTCACGGGAGTGAAGCACCGTCGAGGCGACATGGACGAAGGCAATCCGGCGCCCGAGCATGGCTTCTATAAGCACCGGTTGTGTCCGTCCTCTTAGGCCCGGAAGTCCACGCTTGGCGGCATGATCGACAAGACAGTCGATGACCGGGCCGGCTTGGCCCGGCAGCGCCAAAACCTGCAGTACCCGCCCGATCTCGCCCGCCTTGGCGTAATAGGCGAAAGCGCCAACGAGCGTGCCGGTGCGCGCCGCGACCAGAGCGTAGACGAGATCGCCCTGTTCGGG
>Ga0102591_1001030_pt1 | contig 42388 bp, 34 predicted proteins | sample AraplaCol_mCL_r2_2_FD_76860 | JGI IMG/M metagenome (GOLD analysis project Ga0102591, IMG submission 76860) | Arabidopsis root microbial communities from North Carolina, USA - plate scrape MF_Col_mCL_r2 (SPADES assembly) (version 2) | ecosystem: Host-associated > Plants > Roots > Endosphere...
TTGTGTTTGCGTTTCGGCTTGGCTCGACCGCTCCGCGGAACCGTTCTTCTCAAGGGACGGCGACTGAGGGCCTGTTTCATCCCGGTCGACGTTCCCCCTCGGGCGGGCAGGATCAGGTCGCCCGGAAGGGGCCGTCGGCGACTCCGACTGATCCTGGAACAGGCCGGTTTGAACTTCCCGGCCCCGTCGACCCTTGCCGTCCAGCGTTCGCCCGTCCCGGGCCTTGAGACCTTCTGAGCCCCGCTTCCCGCAACGATCCGACCGCCGGGCCGGCTCGGCCCCGCTCGGTTCCATCCCCATCGCCTGCTTGGGCCGGTACCAAGAGCCCTCCCCGTGATGGTGACCGGTTCAGTATGCGGGCGGTTTGAATACTGGCGCGTCGGTGACGCTGCTTTTTCTGCAGGACGTTGGGGTTGTTCAGGTTTTTCCCGCCGCTTGCGGGGATAGAGAGCGCTCGATCCCCGCGCGGGGACATGCCCTTGCGGCGTGTCCCCAAGTCCAGGCGCGGCGCTAGCTGATGGGGACACGCCGCAAGGGCATGTCCCCGGCCCTGCGCTCCCCCACCATCCGTCATCCTCGGACTTGTTCCGAGGACCCCTGCTTCAGCCGCGAAGAAGGACGATCCGTGGAGCGGCGAGCTCGCGGCCTCCCTCCAACCGATAAACCCGCCGATAGAGGGGTCCTCGGAACAAGTCCGTGCACCTACCGAAACCGACAAAGCGCCCTCGACCTCCCACGGAAACCCGCCGACGGCCTTCCGCCGCTTGTCCTCCCGGTCATGAGCCCACGCCAGGACGGTTTCCAGATCCCCGAAGAGCTGGGCGCTGATCTCGCCCCGCTTGGCGCCGGGCGTCAGTACGATCTTGTCAATCAGGCCGCGCAATGCGGTCGCCGCCTCGGTGCGGTCTTCAGGATCATTGAGCGCCTCGGTCAGCCGCTCGACCTTGCGGCGGTATAGCTCGGCGACGTTGGGGTGAACGTCGGGCACGTCGAGCGGTGCCTGGTTCAGGGTCTGCTCGATGGCGTCGGCGTCGGCCTCCAGCGTCTTCAGGCGCTCCATGAGGGGCCGACTGTAGTGGCCATCCTCAATGGCCGTGACGATGCCCGCGATGGCCTTGCGCGCCTTCTCCAGGCGCAGCATGTCGGCCTCACGGTTGGCCCGGCGGTGATGGTTCAACCGGTTGGTTTCGGTGATGTAGGCTCGCATGGCCTCGGCCATGACGTCCGGGGCCATGAGCTTGTCCCGCAGCCCGGCGAGAACGCGAACCTCCAATGCATCGCGGTTGATGGTCCGCCCGTTGGTGCAGCCCCGGCCCATGATGTGACTGACACAGCCGAACCGATTGTTCCCGCGCTTGGCGACCGTGCCGCCGCACACGCCACAGACCAGAAGGCCCGACAGCAAGGTCTTGGGGCGGCGGTTGGCGCTGGCCGCCTGGAGGTTGTCCAGGCCGCCAGCCTTGGCCTCCTCGAACACATGAATGAGGCTGGCTTGCCGTGCACGGGCAGCCTCCCAAAGGCGATCGTCGATGATGCGAAGCTGCGGGGCGGCGACGCGCACCCATTCGGCCTCGGGGTTCATCCGGTGGGCCGTGCGGCCGGTGTCGGGGTTTTTCATCCGGCGGCGCCGGTTCCAGACCATCTGGCCGACATAGAACTCGTTGTTGAGGACGCCCGAGCCCAAGGCGCGGTTGCCCCGGATGGATACGTCGGTCCAATGGCCGCCCTGCGGCGCGGCGACGCCATCGCGGTTCAGGTCAATGGCGATCTGGCGCGGGCTCTTGCCGGCGACGTAGTCACGGAAGATGCGGCGCACGACCTCGGCCTCATGCGGGATGATCTCCCGCTCGCCGGTCGTGACCTTCCCGGCCGCGTCGAACTCACGGACGACCTTGTAGCCGTAGGCGTTGCCGCACCCGACCTTACCGGCCTCGACGCGCCCGCGAATACCGCGATGGGTCTTGGCGCCCAGGTCTTTGAGGAAGAGCGCATTCATCGTGCCCTTGAGGCCGACATGCAGCTCAGAGACCTCGCCTTCCGAGAGGGTGACGATCGGCACGCCTGCGAACCGCAGGCGCTTGAAGAGCCCGGCGATGTCTTCCTGATCGCGGCTAAGCCGGTCCAGGGCCTCGGCCAGGACCAGATCGAACTTGCCCGCCATGGCGTCGCGCAAGAGGGCCTGGACGCCAGGGCGAAGGATCACGGTCGCCCCGGAGATGCCCGCGTCCGAGTAGGTCTCGACCACGCGCCAATCGACCTTGTCGGCATGCATCCGGCAAATGCGGATCTGATCCTCGATCGAATGAGGGCTCTGCTTGTCGTCGGAATAGCGGGCGTAGATGGCCACGCGGGTCATGACGATCTCCTAGCTAGCCCTCGTCGGTCTCCGATCGCGGGCATTGGTCGTTGGCGGGCGCAAAGCTGCGCTGGAACTCCTCGCGCGCGATCTGGCGGCCGATCAAGCGGGCCAGGGCCAGAACCGCGTCTTGCTGCGGCGAAACCGTACCTACAGCGTAGAGAGCGGCGTCTTCATTGGCGGGGCGGAAGCGTTGGAGCGCGGGGCGCGTGTCGTCGGTCATGGCGGGCGATTCCTGACGAGCGAAACGCCAAGCCTCGATCCAGACCCGCAAGGCCTCAACGACGGTTAGAGCGCGGCTCACCCGCTTTCACTCCCGTCCGGTACGGATCGACCAGTCGATCCAGCCCTCAAGCACCAGAGGGCGATGACAGTCGGGGCAACGCATGTTGGCCAGATCGCGGGCCGCGCCAGCGATGAGGTAATGGGCCTCTTCGTGGTCCTCGGGATCAACCGCCCTGGCGGCCACCGCGATCTTGGCGGCGACGCCGGTCGGGTCGTTGGCGGCGACCTTCGGCAACTCCGCCAGCAGCTTCCATCGCTGTTCAAACAGGCTGGCGAGCATCCTGTCGATCTCGGCCATCTCCGCACCCTTAGGGTGAGCCTGTTGCTCTTCCTTAGACAGCTTGAACCAGCCGGGCACCTTGAAGGCCTCGCTCTCCAAGTCCCCCCAGCGGCGCACCAAGCGGCCGACCCGGATGTCGATGGCGACGAAGCTGGCGCATTGGACGACGAGGTCGTCTGCCGCCGCTGCCAGGCCATCCGTGTTGGCGACAATGGGCGCGGCGGTCGCCGCCCCCATCAGGGCGCGACGGGAAATAGCGGGACTTTTGGCTTTAGATTTTGGCATACGGAAGCTCCCGGCGCAGGCGCTCGGCCCGACCATTCGAGATCGGTAGAGTTTTGGTACTGTGTACGTAATACTTCGCACAAGGACTCAACGGAGTCAATACGTGGTGTGAAGTTTTTCATACGAGGTACGAATTGTTGACGCCGATGCAAATCCGACTCGCTCGCACAGCACTGGGTTTGGGTGTGCGAGAACTCGGTACGGCCGCTGGAGTTTCGCCCTCAACGGTCCAACGGTTCGAATCCGGTATCGGCGGAATGCAGACACGTACGCTGGAGCGGCTACAGACCGTGCTGGAAGACGGCGGGATCATTTTCATTCCAGCTGATGCCAGCGGCGGCCCTGGCGTGCGCCTCAAAGCCTAGATCGCGGTTAAGCCGCAGGCGCCTCGCGCCTGTTTCGGCTTAAACCGCATGCCGAGCTCTGGCCGGGCGGCAAGCTGACGGTCAAGGGTGCGCGTAGCGCATCGCCATAGGCGACGGCGTAGCCGCCCTTGAGGGGCAGATTGACGTCCGGCAATTGCCGTCCGATCCGCATTGAAACGGGTTGAGCGCCGAGCGCCGGGCAGTCAGATCTCCGCGTGGTGCGAGCAAGCTACCCTCATCGAGCGAAGTACTCTCGGGGCTAAAGTATCCGCTTTATGACCGCTCGCTGGTAGGCCGTTATCTCCGGGTCATCGACCCGACCCGCGATGTGCGCTCGGAAAGCGTCGTACCCACAAAGCGCTTCAATCACCTCAGGTTCGGTCGAGGCATTGGGTCTAAAGAGAACTGCTGCCAACCACGGTGCCAGGACGGGAAGCGCGTTGGCCAAAGCCGCTTTGCAGGCTGGGTCCCAAATCTTGGTGTGAACTAGGACGAAGAGGGGAAAAGGCGTCGAGAGGGCGGGGACCAACTTCCCGGCTAAATGCAGCTCTCGCCACTGTTGGCTCAGGTTCAATGCGTGCCGCTGGGTCTCTACAGCATCCATGAACCGTGGCCCGCCGTCACCGTCGGGATCGGCCGTCTCAAAGAGCCCGTGTACTAGGATATGGCTATGCAACCACCGTGGAGTTAGAACCAAGTCATAGCGACTAAGCTCACCAAAGATCCGCGCAGCCTTTCGATGATGCTCTGGTCGGCGCGCAACGGCGGCTACTAGTGACTGCGCAAGATCCATGGCCGCGTTGTAGACGCGCCCGAAACGATCATCTTCCGCGAGAGCCGGGGTGTTGAAAAAGTCTGCCGCGCCATGCCAAAAACTAAGGTCATTGGCATCGACTTCTTCGAATAGCAGTCCTTCGATGCGATCGACCAACGCGCCGAGTGTGTCCTGATCCAACGCTTGGGTGAGCCGCGAATATGTTTCCGCTCGGGTCGAAGATAAGAGGGTTTGAGCCTCGTCGCGCGATGCCTCACCTGGCAGCAGTCCCAATCGCAACATCGTCATCAAGCCCCGGCGCCGGCTGAGAGCGTCGCGGTGTTCGGAGGCAGTGCCCACTTGACCGCTCGCAATGGGAAATAGGCGCTGTACGAGAGGCAAAGCGGCCTGTTCTTCAGGTTCAACATAGCTATCGGGTCCGGCTTGGCCGACGCGACGATCCATGCGTCGCGCGTTTTCTGCGAACGACAACGGGTCATCGACGTAGTGCTCGGGATCGGCTCGAATCCGCGCCATGGTCAGGGGGGCCTTCACCATGAGGGCCGCGTAGGCCAGCACATCGGCCAGATCAACTTCGCCTTCGACCATGGCCGCCAGAGGATGAAAGGTCCCGACCAGCCGCTTCACGTCGCGGGGCGTTGTGACCAGAGCGGGGCAGGCCGCCTCTGCTACGAGGCTGTAGCGCTCATCGTTTTTTGGGCTAAGCCCGTGACCCAGACTTTTGACGACATGCTCGACCTCGGCATCTAGCAGCGCCCTCAACTCGCCCGGCAAACTGATGGGTAATGCGATAGGCAATTGCACGATCTTCTCAAGGTAAGCCCGCCCGCGCTTCAAATCGTTGGGGCCGCCCAATGCCTCGGCGACTCGGTCAGGGTCGTAAGCCAGGACATAGGAAACGCCCTCGAAATCGGCCACCGATCTAACAAGCTGAGCAACAGCGCGAACCTCGCCGTCCTCCACACGATCAAGCTCATCGATCAAGGCGACGATGGGGCAATCCAGCTCCGCTAGTTCAGTCATCAATAGTTTGCGCAATCCGCCGGGGCTTCCATCTCGGGTCACTTTGGACGCGAGCCAATTGGCCCCTCCCTTGAACGCCGCCCCCAACCAGGGCGCGGCCAGGTTCAATGCTGGTGCCAGCGCGTCGGAATATTTCGACAGCGTTTGAACGACCTTGCGGGCGGTCTTGGCTCGCTCCGGCTCGGCGTTGATGGCTGCAATCACTTCGGTGAGGAAAGCCGAAATTAGATCTTGATGGCCAGACACTAGCCATGGATCAAAACGTACGACGATCGCGTCGGGATAGCGGCACTTCACGTCAGCCGCGATCAAGTTCAACACCGATGACTTGCCGCTGCCCCAGGGTCCCGTGACGCCCAGTACGACCCCTCGCGCTCTACCTGTATCGCGCGAGACCAGAGCGTCGGTAATCTTGCCAACGAAGCTGGCCCGCTCCAGCCTATCCTGTTCTGGTTTGATGATCGGCCGCTCTGGCCCCTCCAGGCGCATTTCGGTCGCCATCACGCCTCTCCCAAAAGCCTAGCTTAACGTCGTCTGCGGTCAGCGCGACAAGTTCTATTGCGGCAGTCAACATCTGCTCGCATGACCGGAGCGGGACTGGACGAAGCTGCTCTTTAGGGGCCGCTGGACGACCAGCCGTTCCTTATGAGACCATTATGGCGCTCAGGCTCGCCGAGGCCCGCAAGCGCCAAAAACCCTATCAGAACCAGTAGGTTAGCGGAATATGGCGCTACTTTAGCGCCATGTCCAAGGGCATGGCGCCACTCCAGTGAAGCTAAAAACGATGTGCAGACAATCACTTACGGAAGCCACCGATAGAGTGGCGCCGTTGCTTTATCTTGCTCTCCGCCGAAACGCCCTCCGAGCGATCTCTTGCCCCTCTTTCGTTCTCACCAAACGCTTTGCGCCATTGGGGAAACGGCTTCCGCCCAGGTCTCTCGCTAAGCACTAGTGTTAGAAGCGCGGCGTGGTCGGCTGGCCTCTCCAAGCGCGGAGATTAGAGGTTATATTCTCCGCAAGTTATGCGGAGATTTGACTTGCGCTTCGCGTGGCCTCCAACCAAACTCCGGCTGAAAGGCGAGGATCATGGCGCGCTACATATACGATCGCAGCGGCTGGCCGGATCTCGAATGGAGCAAGGCCGAACTGGCTGATCAGCTCGCCCACGTGCGCCATCGCCAGGGCCGTTTGCTCGGACGGATGGACGCGTTGGGCTTCCCCCTGCGGGAAGAGGCCGCGCTCAGAACCCTGACTGAAGACGTTATAAAGTCGAGCGAAATCGAGGGTGAAATCCTCGACAAGGCGCAAGTCCGTTCGTCGATTGCGCGCCGTCTGGGGATCGATATAGGGGCGCTCACACCCGCTGATCGCCATGTCGAAGGCATCGTTGAGATGATGCTCGACGCCACCCAAAGGTTCGATCAACCGCTGACTGATGAGCGCCTTTTCGGCTGGCACGCATCGCCCTTTCCGACCGGATACAGCGGCCTAAGCAATATCGTCATTGGCGCCTGGCGCGACGAAACGGCGGGTCCGATGCAGGTGATTTCCGGGCCGATCGGGCGTGAGAAAGTCCACTATGAAGCCCCCGCCGCTGATCGCATGGCTGGCGAAATGCGCGCCTTCTTGGACTGGTTTAACGGCGAAACCGGCGATGATCCGGTGATCAAGGCGGCGCTGGCTCATCTCTGGTTCGTCACCATCCACCCCTTCGAAGATGGCAATGGCCGGATCGCCAGAGCCATCGCCGACATGGCGCTGGCGCGCTCAGATGGAAGCTCTCAGCGCTTCTACAGCATGTCATCGCAGATCCGGCTGGAGCGGAAAGACTATTACGACACCCTGGAGGCGACGCAGAAAGGCGACACGGATATCACCCGATGGGTCGCCTGGTTCTTGGGTTGTCTGGACCGCGCTTTCGATGGCGCCGAGGCGACCTTGGCGACGGTGCTGGCCGCCGCGCGCTTCTGGGAAAGTCATGCTGGTGAGGCTTTCAATGAGCGCCAGCGCATAATGCTTCAGCGTCTGCTCGCCGGGTTCGAGGGCAAGCTCACCTCATCAAAATGGGCGCTGATCGCCAAGTGCTCTCAGGACACCGCCGGGCGCGACATCGACGATCTCGTCAATCGTGGCGTGCTGGTCAGGGATGCCGCCGGGGGGCGGAGCACGAGTTATTCGCTGCGCTCCTGAAGACGAAATCTTGGGACTTCTCGACCATCCCCTCAATCCCGATCACCGCGGCGTCGTGCGGGCCAGTGTCGCGAATGACGGCAGGCTCGATCTCAGTTACCTCGGCCCCCAACGACTTGTGGCTGGTGTGAGGAAGATCGGCGAACGTGGCGGGCCAATTCTAGGTCAGGATGCTCACCCGGGAACAAGGCTAGCGTCATGACAACATGCGGTTCGAGCTCGACGTCGTCGTGTGGGCCTCGCGCGCGCTTCAATTTCGGCGCCTGTCCGACCCTTGCTTCCATGATCGAACACTTTCTCGACGTTCGGGGAGATCAATCCGCCCGCGAGCAGGCTTGGTGGGGCGCCGAGGATCAAACACTCGAGCAGGCGTGCGATCGCGCGATGTTCATGCTCGAGAAGGCCGGGCGTCGAGATCGCCACCAGCGCCCGTTCAGCGCCGCGGACCTATCGGCGATGGGCGAGCGCCTGGCCGCCGCGTCGCGATCCCTTGGCGACGTCGCCGACTTCGAGTCCCTGCGGATCGCGGTGGAGCAGGCCTTGGGCTATCCCCCGGGCGGCGCGCCTTTGCTGACCTACGATGTCGCCCAACGTCTCGGCTGCTTTCTGAAAAAGGCTCCCGACCAGGTCTACCTTCACGCTGGACCCGAGGTCGGCGCCAACAATCTGAAACCTGGCTTGGGGCGGCCGCACCGGCGTCCGATCACCGACTTTCCCACCTCGATACGTACACGCCTGACGCCGGCCCAGGCCGAGGACTTCCTGTGCGTGGCCAGGAAAGCGCTGCACCCTGGGCTCTGGGACTAGGCGGCGTGGCGAAGATTCGACGGAAGATCCCCGGACCTGAAGGGCGAAACCGACTCTTTTCTGCGGGTCGGGCGACCTAGTCTTCGGTCATGAACGAGCAACCACACCCCCGCCCCCCGGCGCCGGACACGATCGCCGACTTCGTGAAGCTGGCCCGCGGATTCGCTCATTGGAAGCAGGACATCCTGGCCTTCAAAGCCGGGGTGTCCTTGTCAACGATCCAAAGGGTCGAGCGCGGACAGAGCGTCAGCAACGAGGCCTTGGAGAAGATCGGCGCGGCCCTGAAACAGCCTGCCGGCGCCCTGACCAAGCCCCGCTTGCCGCTGGGCGACGCCCAGGCTGGCGAGTTCATCACCAACGCCTGGGGCTGGATGCTTGACTGCGCGCCCGTGAACGTCGCACCGCTGCGCAAGCATCGTCAGCTACGCGCGCTCGGAGAGGCGACCACGGCGATTTTCGACGATGACCTGCCCGAGGCGGCGAAAGACGACCTGGCCGGCGTGCACGAGTGGTTTGAGCTCCTCGGCTTCGTGCGCGCCGAACACAGTGGAGAGTTCAAAGTTGTCGGCCAGACGCAGCGAGACCTGGACGTACGCCGGCTCCAGAACGACGTCCTGGCCGCGGTCAGCAAGGTCGAACGACGCTATCGCGCCGTATGCCTGACGGGCGTCTACGAAGCGGCGACCAATTGGCCGACCCTTCCGACGATCCAAGTCGGGGTGGCGACGTTTCGCAGCCTAGACAACGACCCGGCGGCCATCACCCGCAAGGGCCTGATGGCGCCCAAGTCGATCGATGTCCGCAGCGCGCTTCGTCGAGCCTTCGAGGCGGACGAATGAGCCGGACTCGTTGGAGACGCCGGTTCCTTGACAGCGCGGCCGGAGAACTGGGCAAGGGCGCGGGGCGCCTCGCAATCCTCGTCCTGGCGCTGCTGATCATCGGCCTGGCAAAGCTGATCGCCTAAACCGAGCGGTTCGAAGCCCCAGCGACAGTTGAGGAATGAGGCATCGCGCCTACGGCCGCCAGTCTCGAACCCGAGCTTCACCGGCCGCGAGCAACCGGTCCACCAGATCCGGTGACGGATTGGGCAGTGGGCGGTCCGATGCCTGCAGGTGATCGACCCGCTCAAACATCGCGTTGGCCAGCCTCTGGGCGTCCTTCTCGGACCACCATTCCGCCAGCGCCTGGCCCAGGCTAGGCCAGCCATCGGCGGGCTGGGGTTGCAACAGGAGCGTGGTCGCTATCCGCACCAAGCTGAGATCGCCGCTGGCGAATACGTAGCGGCGACGCTCTTGTTCGGCCCCGGCGACACGGCGCACGAAATCGCTCAGGTGGGTCATATCCCACGCCGCGTTCTGGACACCGGCGACTGCCTCTTCGCGCTCCGTGGGTGTGCGCAGACGTTTGAACAGGCCTCGCTTGGGCGCCTTTGGCCCGAAGTACATGGTCGCGAAAGCCGCCGCAGGCCCCGCGAAGATGAAGTCCTCATACATCCAGTCAAGGAGCGCCACGGCGCGCTCGAGGGGCTTATGAGTTCCGTAAAGCTCCAACTCAGCGATCTTTAGCGCGACGACGTAGTTGCGCCGCCACCGCCTCAGGGGAAGGGCGAAGTCTTGGTCGCCCTGCTCAGCCGGCGCGCCCAGGTCGACGCGGGCCTTCTGTCCCGCCGCCACGGCGATCCAGTCCCGCGCCGCCGCCTTGTCCGCGGCGCGAAACCACGCCAACTCCTCGTGCGCCACCTGATTGCCCGAGATCGCGCCCAGCTCATGAAAGGCGACCCCCGGTTCGAAGTCGAGATTCAGCGCCTGGGCGAACGCCATCAGGGCCAGGGCCGTGCGGCTGGTCTTGTCCTGAAGGTCGGCATGCCCGTCCCTTGCGACGCGCGCCATGCGCGAGACCAGGTTCCTGTCGGGCAGGAACACCGTGTCGTACCCCTGTTCGTCCTTGGCGTAGACGATCGCGTCGAGATTCAGGAGGCCCACCGACGGCGGTATGAAGCCCGGCGCCAAAACGCCGCCCTCAATCAGCTCCCGTCCCAGCGCCTCCACGTCGCTTCGCGGAAATCCGTCTTCGAACCGAACGATGTAACGCGCCTCCATCCGGCTTCCTTTCATTTCAGACTCCGCGTCAGGGATCGTTCTCTAACAGCGGTCAAGCGCGGTGATCAGTTGGTGATAGCGACGACGGGCGATTTCGACCCATAGCCGGAATTTGTGATGTGTGGCCTGGGCGCGTCAGCGGGGAGGTGTCGAACTCAACTCAGACAATTATGACGGCGCGAAAGAATCTTGCCATTCAGCCTGTCTAGCGAGATAGCGCCAAGTCTCAGCCATCGATCGCATCTCTTCACGAAGACTTTTCTCAACGCAGGTAATAGCGCGCGCGTCCCAATCGTTGGCGCGCTCAAGGCACTTTTCAGCAGTCATCATGGCGCTTCAGAAGTTTCCAGTTCTACATCGCCAAGCGCGACCACAAGGAAACAACTTTCCTCCACTGGGCTACAGCCCATTTATAGCAGTGTCTACACGCACCTCCGCGCAGACCATGTGCTTTGCGAAAGACGCACCGCGTCATCCAGGCGGACGCTTCGAATGTCACCCTCGCGGCTCTGGCTCCCCAGGTCGCAACGATCGCTACGAAGTCGTCCGCCCGGCGTCGCCCGATCTACCCGTCTTCACGGGGTGATCGGACAACTCAGGTTCAGCGTCAGATCTCGACCACCGGGCTCATGGTTCTCTTCGAGGTCGGGGATGCCGCCTCAGCATGGGTTGTTCGGAGGGAGGCACCACATTGTAAGCCGCGCGGTAAAACCGCGTCGAAAGCTGCGTGGTTACCCGGCCCGTCGTCCCGGTAGTGCGATCTCCGTCGGCGGAGTTGGTGCTGGCGCCTAGGCCGTCATGCCTGAGCCGCCTGCCATTCAAACTCGGTGCCGTCGGTCCAGAGGGCGTGCAGCAGCACTGCGAGCTTGCGGGCCACGGCGATCTTCGCCCGCTTCAAGCCGATCCGCTGAACGAGGCGTATGCCCCAGGCCCGCAGCGCCGACCAACGCGACACCTTGAAGAGCAGAACGCCGGCGGCCTCGTAGAGATAAGTTCGCGCCAGCTCGTCGCCGGTCTTGCTGATCCGCCCGGTCCATTCCGTTTCACCAGACTGATGGACCTTCGGCACCAGTCCAAGGTAGGGCCCAGCCGAACTGGAGCTGGTGAACCTAGACGGATCGTCGATCGCCGCCTTGTAGGCCAGGCCAGTGAGCGAACCGATCCCGGGTACAGTCATCATGCGGCGAACATCCGGATCCTCTTTGGCCAGGATGAGCAGCTGCTTGTTGAGGGCGGCCAACTGCACGTCGAGCTCGGCGCAAATTTTCAGCAAAGGCTCGACGACCGGCGCCACCCAGCGGTTCTCAGCCGAAATCGCGCGCACCATGGAGAGCCATCCGCGCCCCGCGGTCGACGTCCTCGTCAGCCCGAAGGTCTTCAGCACGTTCCGAAGCTGGTTGGCGAGATTGCGCTTGATGGCCAACAGTTGGCGCCGCGCCATCAGAAGCGAGCGGACGAACTGAGCATCGACGCTGCGCACCTTCGCCTCGCGATACCAGCCAAGCCGAACGAGCTCAGCCAGGCCTCGCGCGTCATTCTTATCGGTCTTCTGGACGCGAAGAGAGAGAGCGCGGTGTGTGCGTGGCGGGTGTCGAGGCAGACCGCGGGAAGCCCAAGAGCGATCAGTTCTCGCCACAGCCAGCCGGCTGTTGTCCCGGTCTCGAGACCCACACGCACGACCTGGCCGACAACGTGCCGGCGCACGGTGGCGGCGATGACGGCGCTATCGGTTATCACCTTGCCCTCGAAGAGCCGGGCGCCAGTCTCGTCGATAACGCAAATGCTCGTCTCGGCTAGTGAGACGTCCAGACCTACATACGATTGCTTCTGCACAGCGGGCCCTCCGGTTGCTCCGGCACCAGCCTCTCACATCGAGTCCGCTTCCGGACCGCTGTTACGCCATGTCACCCGCCAGAGTCATGACCCCTTTGGGGCTTGGGGCGGCCGCCGCCTAGAGCCCGTCCGCCCTTGGCGGCGACGCCCAACCCGGCAGCCCCCCGGAGCGCCAACTCACGCCGGCCGCATCATCCGACCGACCGGGAGGACGACCGGCCCCTTGGCCACCGACTTGGCCATCAGCTTGAGATTGAAGCGGTAGACGATCTCGGCCTTGATAGCCGAGGTCAGGTAGGTGACGTACATCCACTTGCCGCTCGTGGGCGCGGGCAACAGGTCAGCGGCACGGTTGGCCGACAGGCAGATCTCGCCCTGCACGGCCGAGTTCTTGAAGACATGGACGCCGTCCTGGTTCACCCGGCGATAGCGGCTGGCCTTGTAGAAAGGGGTGGCGGTCAGACGCACGTCGGAGGCCTCGTGCTCGAAACCGGCGGCTTCCATTATCTGACGCACCATCTTGCCAGCCATCTGCTTGTAGCGGTCCAGCATGATGGTCTCGCCCATCTCCCCCAGCAGGATGTCTTCGACCGGCTCCAGCGCCGGACGGCCCAGGTCGCTGGCGGTCTCCATCCGCGCGACCACCCCGGGGTGATTGAGCACGGACCAGAGCTTCACCCCTTCGGGGGTGGCGGCTTCATTGGCGAACTGACCGGGATCGAACGGTGTCATGGCGGCCTCCTCTAACCGGGCGAAATCGCCCGGTAGAAACAAGATAGGGGGCTAATTCGCCCGGTCAAGAGCGGATGGTCCTTTTCGACTTCCGGCGCAAAACGCACCCGTAGGCACCGCCTCACCGATAGATGAAGTGGATCAGGTCCCGCACGACATGAAGCAGGCCGCCGAGCGGCAAACCTTCGAATGGATCGCCGTGGGCCAGCCGATTGCGCATTTCAGAAAAGGTCGGCCGCGACGCCTGAGGCCCTTCCTTGCTGACCTTGCGCAATCGGTCGACAACCGTGCCGCCAGCGCTCAAGGCGGTCGGGAAATCGGCGTCGGCGATCCCGGCGTGAACGACCAGATAGTCGAGCAGATCGGCCAAGGACGGCGTCTTGATCTGGCCGGTCGCCGAGACCTTGGCCTTCTTGGGAGGCTTGGTCGAAAGCGCCGCGACCCTAGGCCCGAACTGGTCGTTGAGCGACAGCTCCAGCGCCGTGAACGCGGCCATCTCTCCGGCCAGCACGACGTCGCCGTCGATCCAGGCCAACAGATAGAGCTTTTGAGCCCGGCGATACTTGGTGCGGACGCCCCCTGGCGCGGCGCAGGTTGGATCCAGGTCCAGCGCCGACAGGGCCAGGCGCCATTCCTTGACCGACGTGAACTGACGAAGGGTCGCCGGTCCCTGCGCACCCGGCCAGGGCATGCAGAAGCTCCCCGGCACGTCGGCCATCCAGGCAGCGATCGCCGCCAACCGGTCGTCCTGGTCGCCGGCCGGCCAAAACACCGGCTCCGCCGGAAACTCGTCGGGATCCCACATCTTCGCGACCTAGGCGATGAGGTCGAAGAACAGGAAGGCGTCGCTGGCGCAGCCGCCTTGGCCGCGCAGCTCCCAGGCAAAGTCGCGCTCCAGGGCGAAGGCCCGAAGCGCCTCCCGAGCCTCATCCAGGTCGCCCGGCTCGATCTTGAACAGCGAAACGATCAGCCCCGCGACCCTCTGGTTGGCCTCGGTCTTGCGCAGGCTGCGAGCGAAGTCGTGGGCCGCCTCCATGGCCCGCAGCGGGATGGCGGGCGTCAGGCGCGCGGGCGTGCGCTGCTTGAACTCGAAACCCCAGGACCTGGCGTCGCTGGCCATCCAGAAATCGCAACGGCCGTCGGCGGCGAACCGGCGATCATCCCGATGACCCTTCTTGGTGTAGAACTCGGCCATGCCCAGATAGCCGGCCAGGGCGGCGGCGCCGGCCAACATGCTGACGCTGGCGGTCTCGTTATAGGCCAGGGCGTCATCCTCGACCTCGTCGTCGAACCGCGAGACCAGGGTCGCCAGGGCGGTCAGCCAGACGGTCCAGTCGCGATACTCGATTGTGCGCTTGTCGCCCTGAAGACAATGAAGGTTGGTCCGAGCCATGGCGCAAATCCCGATCACGGCGCCGGGGGACGCCCTTTAGCTAACCTGCGCCAAGCCGTCATCTTATGGTAGAGCTTTGCGCCAACGCATCGCTACCTCGGGCAACGGGAGAACAAACCGTGGGAACACTGCCTTTGCCTCCCGCGCCCGGTGGGGTGCCGCCGTCGCGTTTCGACCGCTGGACCAGCCCATCAGGGCGCTCAATAGCCTACCGGCTCGCCCGACGGGATATTGACGAAATTGGTCACTTCGAAGGTCACGTTCAGGGGGTCCTGAACCACGCGCAGCGCGAAATCGCGCTGCATCCAGAAGAGCCGTGGCTGACCAACCTAATCAACTACGGTTCGACGTTGAAGGCCCGCTATAAAGTTAAGGCGGCCGATGCGGCGCCGAAGCTCGCCGCCGCGGCGAACTGGACGCGCCTCGCTTCTCTGGTCTTCACAGCGTCGGCCCTCGAACTCTACGTTCGCCGCGTTGTTGCCCTGGCGCTTGAGTCTGATCCGGGGCTCTTAATCGGTGCCTCCCGCGCGATCGAGGGCACGTTGCGTCTCAAACACGGACCGGCACTCGACATATCGGAGACGGTTAAAGACTGCACGGAAGGGGTCTGGCCAAAGCGCCATGCTGCGTTGGAACGCCTGTTCGGCAGCCTTCCCGGCATCCAATCTGTGCTCGGGGACTTGGCCAAGCTTCAAACTACCCGGAATGCCATCGCTCACGATTTCGCCCGCACCTCCGCTGCTAAGGACTTCTGGTACTTAGATCCGAGACAAGTGCAGAGGCTGGCGATAACGAGCGTCACCCAGAACAGGCTTGTCACAGCAATCAAGGCGGCATTGGCTGCGATTGAAGAGCTCGACGCGGTCGCGCTCCCACATATCGGTGCCTTCGAGACCATCCGCTTCTGGCACGCCTTCTCCGCTGCTAGGAGCGGTGTCCAGACCGCCGTGGCGGCCCGCTATGGCGCGATGCATCGGGCGGGCGCGACCGCCAAGATCATTTCGAGCTTCCACTACGAGATGGGCGGTCAGGTCCTTAGCCGCGCCTACTGTGGGGAGCTCGCGGACTACTACGATCGGCTTTGAACGAGGCATCCGCGTGCCGCAACCGGCCAAGCTCCCTATGACGACCAGGAGATTCGATTTAGACCACCGGCTATGGCGACCGACGCGGAAGATCCCGAAGACGATGGCGATCTCGCGCAGGCCGAGGTCAAGGCGCAACGAAAGTGGCCCGTGCTCCTCGAGCTCTGGCGCCGCAAGCGCAACGAACAGAGCCGCGTCGTCAGCGGAAAGGACATCGAGGACGCAATAGACGCGGTGGCCTCGGACCTGGGTAAACGAAACACCGCGAACTTCCTGAAGGACATCGTCAGGCGCAAAGGCGCCAGCGCCCTATGGCCGCCCGAATTGATCCGTGAACGCATCGGCGCACGACAGGTCTTTGGGGAAAGACGGGTCTTCGAGTTCGTTCCCTTCGACGAAGGGGTCGACGAGGCGTTTCCCGACCGCTTCGGCCCCCTCGACAACACCCCAATTTACGACATCCAGTCGGTGTCGCTCCCCTTCTTCGCGCGTCGCCTAGGCCGCAACGAGGAAAGCTGGCTGTCGCAGGTCGTAGTGAACCTGAAGCTTGTCGAGGCCCATCTGGCCTTCGCTCCCCCAGGCAAGGACGTGATCAGGGACCTTGTCCATTTGCAAACCGGGATGAAGACCCAGCCGGAAATCGATGCGACCTTCATCGCGTCATACTCGGGCGCCAACGGCGGCGAGAAACATATCCTGCTGACTTGCGAGGCCAAGCGAGAGAAGGAGCGGCTCTTGGAAGAGCAACTTCGCTTCCAGGTTCGCGCCGGCATGAAGGCGACGTTCAGCTTCAGCAACCCGCCGGTCGAGGGGGTGAAGCCGATGGGCATCCAGCTCGTCGCAAGGCAAACCGAGCAGGGTCCGGAGCAGTTGGTCTACATCGTCGAGTTCGAGACGATCGAGCGCACGACCTACGAGGCGGAGTGCTTCGGAGGAAGGCGAGTGACCAAGTCTTCGAAGGCGGACGACGAGGCGATCTTCAAGCTCAAGCTCGACGTCGTCTCGCGGGGGCTTTATAGATTGCGCCCCGCCGTGGCCGGAGTTTCCTTCGGCTAGGCCCTGAAACCGTCGTCCATCCACATCGTTCGGACTGAATGGTCGATAACAGAAGCATCGAATCCCGCAGTGCCCTGATGTCCCGCATCGGCCCGAAGAACACCGCGCCCGAGGTGATCGTGCGCCGTCTCCTTCATCGCCTCGGTTACAGGTTCCGACTGCACCGAAAAGATCTCCCTGGGACGCCAGACATTGCCCTGTCCGGCCGCAAGGTCGCCATCCAGGTCCACGGCTGTTTTTGGCACGCCCACGGGTGCAAGATCGGACAGCCTCCAAAGTCGCGCCCCGAATATTGGCTGCCGAAGCTCGCCGCTAACCGCGCGCGCGACGCCGCGAAGAGCGCGGAGTTGCTAGCTTTGGGCTGGCGGCCAATCACGGTTTGGCAGTGCGAAACGCGAGACCTGCAAAATCTGGAGCATCGCCTTAGCTGCGAGCTGTCAGAATCCAGCTAGCGCGATCTACTATTCGATCCGCCAAATCCCCGGGGCCAACTTGGCGAAGCTACCGGATCGCTCAGCGATTTCAGCTGTGGTCCAAGTCTTGCTAGCGACAACGCCGGAGTTGACCGCCAGTTTAGATTTTTCAAAACCCATCGCCTTTTTCTTATCGAAACCCTTGCTGCCGAGGCGGGCGTTTACGGCCTTCTCCAGCACCGTAAGATTGCCGATCCTCTCCACCCATATCGACAGATCTTCGGGCGGGGGAAGGTCGATCCACTCGTTGGAGGGTTTGCGGGGCATGATGTGTTCGAGCGAAGCGTCTTCATCGACGGCCACGGCACCATCCGTCTCTAGCGCCCTGTTGACCTCTCCCAACGCGTAGCGCGCGATCTCGGCCTTCGAAAACGCGAAGACCTCGAAGCTCCGCTGAAAATCCGCGTCCCCGACGGTCACGCTCTTCAACAGGGTCTTCAAGGTCTCGAAGTTTCGTTTCTCAGTCTTACGGACAAGTAAAGCGGCATCGGAGTAGGCTTTTTCGAGATCGTTCGCGCTCAGTCCCGAGACCACGTAGCGGAAGGAAATATTCCAGACCAACCGCATCATGGCCGCGACTTCCTTTTGGTCACCTCCGTCCATAACGGCCAAGGCGAGCGGACGATACTGCGACGTCCGCAAAAGCTTCAGCAAGCGCACATGCCGTTGGGTGGCGATCGGGAAGTCGGCCCAATAGGGATGGGCCGGGTCTCCCAGAGCCGCATAGTGGTCCGCAGCCTTCTGCAATGTCGCGACCAGCAACTTGGCCTTCCCGCCGCCTTTTACGACCTCCCTCAGCCGTCGATATAGATCGCGCTCGCGCAACTGCTCGTAAGCCGACATCCAGTAGTGGCGCAGGAAGGCTGTGAGATTCTCACTGCCTACGGCTTGCGAGATTTCGCTCCAGTTCTTTTTGGTCGCCAGGAGAGCCGCGCCGCCCCCTGCGGACGCAAACAGATAGTTTTTCACTAGATCCGAAACCGCTAGGTCCATTCCTCGATCATTGAGAGTTTCGAAGATTACGAACGCATCGGATTCGTCACCGACTTCGATGACGATCAAGTTCGTCGCCTGCGACACGAAATCCTCTAGATCGATCAGCGCTTCTTCACGATCCGACTGAGCGGCCACCCAAGCGTCGAGCCGGGACACGATCCGCCGGTAGCCCTGTTGTAGCAGCTGGTTGGACTTGTTTCGCATATCGGCGTCGGTTGGCGCCGCGTCGTTTAAGACGACAGCTTGGAAAACGGCGTCGTTGATCTCGTTTAGAGCAAGCTTTGGAATCACGTCCCGACTGCGCCGATCCTTGCTGCCCAGGTAGGTCTCTTTGACCTCCTTGCCTCGGTCGTCGTCGCCCCATGCCCGGGCGATAGCCGAAAAAATCATGGACAGAGCGGTCATTCGCTGTTGACCGTCCACGATCTCGAAGGCGTCCGTGTCGTCTCTCACGACGATCGCGCCCAAGAAGTATTCGTCACGCCCCTCGCTCATCGCGTCGGTCAAATCGGTCCAAAGGGCGTCGACCTGCTCTTCGGCTCGCCACGCAAAATCGCGTTGATTGGCGGGAACCGCGTACTGACTGCGCAGGACTTCGCCAACGGGCCGTGCCTCGGCGGTGATTTTTCGCTTGGCGGTCATCGTGGCCCCCGATCCGGATCGTTCGGTCGTAACCATTTGTCCATGTACGAGCAACCGCGGACCGGCCTACAGGATCGAGGCGCACGACCGATCTAGACGTAGTGGCATGCGATTTTTTCGATCGACACCGGTCCTCCGGCGACCTACACTCATGGCGATTCCCGGAGCATTTCATGGCGCGACCCCTAGGCATCGACCTTTTCGCCGGCGCAGGCGGCTTGAGTCTCGGCTTCGAACAGGCGGGTTTCGACGTCGTCGCAGCCGTCGAGGTCGATCCCGTCCATTGCGCCATACACAAGTTCAACTTTCCCGACTGCGCGGTCATCGCCAAATCAGTCGTCGGGCTAACGGCGGCCGAAATCCGCTCTGCGGCCGGCATCGGATTGCGGAGTGTCGACGTCGTTTTCGGCGGTGCACCCTGCCAGGGCTTTTCAATGATCGGGCAACGGGTTCTCGACGACCCTCGTAACCACCTGGTCAAGGAGTTCGTCCGCATCGTGAAAGATTTGCGGGCCTCCTATTTCGTTTTCGAGAATGTAAAGGGGCTGACGGTTGGCAAGCATCGCCTCTTCCTCGAGGAACTGATCGCCCTGTTCGACGAGGCGGGCTACACGGTCCGCCTGCCTTGGAAGGTACTGGACGCCGCCAATCACGGGGTTCCCCAGCACCGTGAACGACTGATCCTCTTCGGTGCGCGAAAGGACCTTCCGCTTCCGAGCTATCCTGCGCCCTCGACGCGCCCCGCGGATCGATCCGTACCTTCCGACCTCCCCCGGGGCCCCACCGCGTTCGACGCCCTGCAGGACCTACCGGATGCAGAATCCTTCGCGGCGCTCCACGAAAGCGACGAAGTCCGGACTCGAAAAGGCTGGAAGGCGACGGGCGCGTATGCGAGCGCCTTGAGGGGGCTCGGCAACGCTGCGGACGACTACAGTCATCCTCGCCTTTGGGATCCGGCCTTGTTGACCGCGAGCGCGCGGACCGACCACACAGCGATCTCGCGTCGACGATTTGCCGAGACGACTCCAGGGACAGTCGAGCCGATTTCGCGCTTCTACCGTTTAGCTCCCAACGGCCTCAGCAACACCCTGCGCGCTGGCACGGACGCGGCGCGCGGCGCCTTCACCAGCCCGCGTCCCATTCACTACGCGCTTCCGCGCTGCGTGACCGTGCGGGAAATGGCTCGACTGCACGGTTTCCCAGACTGGTTCCGGTTCAACGAAACCAAATGGCACGGGGCCCGTCAGATCGGAAACTCGGTGCCGCCGCCGTTGGCTCGCGCCGTCGCCCGACAGGTGATGCAGGCGCTCGGCGCAAAGCCCGAGCGGCCGGCGGTTCCGTTGGCGCTTGGCGATCCGGCTTTGATCCGTATGACTGTGTCGCAAGCGGCCGCACACTTCGGCATTCCAGCCCCGGACGGCAAGCGGGATCGGCGATCCGGCGCGCGCAAGCGCAAGCAGTCCGAGATCGAGGCCGAGCGCATCGCGGCGCGGATTGCCGGATGACGGACCTCGCTAAGCCGGATACCAACCGCTACCGCGCCTTGGTCGAACACATTTTCTTCGATCCGGCCTTCGGTGCCTTCGCTCCGGGAATGACCGAGATCCAATTCGAACGTGAGGATCTCGAGCGCGCGGCCGAGGCCCTCGGGATCAAGTTGCCGAAGAATCTCGGCGATGTGCTCTATTCGATTCGCTACAGGATGCCGCTGCCGGATAGCGTCCTCGCGACCCAGTCCGAGGGCCAGGAATGGATCGTTGAAGGCACCGGACGGGCCCGATATCGGTTCGTCCTCGTTCCAATCAACCGCATCGTTCCGAACCGCGAACTGATCACGATCAAGATCCCCGATGCGACGCCGGAAATCATCGTCGGTTACACCCTCAACGACGAGCAGGCTCTGTTGGCTAAGGTTCGGTACAACCGGCTGATCGACACCTTCCTCGGCATCACGGCTTTCTCGCTGCAAAACCATCTGCGGACGACGGTCAAGGGCGTCGGCCAAATTGAAATCGACGAGGTCTATGTCGGCGTTGATCGACATGGCGTCCAATATGTAATTCCCGTCCAGGCCAAGGGCGGGTCGGACCAGCTCTCGGTCGTCCAGGCCAAGCAGGACATCACCTGCTGCGCGGAGAAATTTCCCAGCCTGAGCTGCCGCTCAATATCGGCCCAATTCATGGACGACGAGCGCATCGCTATGTTCGAACTGGCCGTACAAGACAACCAAGTCCGGATCGTGCAAGAGCGTCACTACAAGCTGGTCACTGGCCTTGTCCCCGCCGAGGACCTAGAGCTTTATCGCCGCTCGGTTTGACCTCGGGGGCCTCCAAAGAGCCCGCGCGCGGGCTTCGCCGCATCGGCGGGGGACTTGATCTGTGACAATGGACCTGCTGCCCGAAGCCGATGCTTCAACCGTCAGACGGGAGTCACGCGAGTGCGTCCGCCGCCTACCTTAAGCGCTAACGAGCAGCTCCCGCGAGGCAAGTAAAGGGTCAGGTCGGGCTTACGGTGGCGCACGAACGCAACAGAAACCCTCTAGATGGCGAACTGAAGAGCGTGCCTTGGCAGGTTGGCGAACGGCAGTGCGTCTACTGTCGCCGAGACTCTTCAGCGTCGCCATCTGAAGGGTCCCGGTTTTCACCCCTGTTACACGCGCACCCGACAAAGGCTCCGGTTGATTGAGGTCGCCTCTAGGATTCCGGTGCCGTCGACGAACCGGGTTCCAGCAACTCTGGAAAAATGGCTTCCAGACGCAGAATTGCATGATCTGCAATTCCCGCTGCGTGGATGTGAACCCCAATGTCGCTCTGCGGAAAGTCGTCGTCGGTGGCGGCAGAGGCCCAGTTTAGACTGGTTACAGCAATGTCGTCGTCGTCCCATGCGACAAACTTGCCGTGTAGGGGTATCTCGCCCGTTCGTACCAGGCGCACGCCATTTTCAGCCGCTTCCTCCGCCAATTTGCGAGCGTGACGGTTTTTCAGCGGCCCCGTCGGGCGGGTGTAGACTAGAGTCGTGCGAACTTGGCCGCGATCCGCGGCGGCCTCGCCCTGCATCACGACACCCGGTCTCGCGGTCGATCCGAGGCGGTTGGAGCCGACCAGCATGCGGTCGCGCGCGGACCCACTCGCATTTCGCATCAGGCCGTCGTGCCGATCTCCTAAAATCAGGGATATCTCTGCATTGCCCTCTTGCGGTTCGAAGCGACGTAGGTCGCCAGCGGTCAGGGCCATTTCGTTTGCCACGTCGTCGGATAGCCCGCGACGACCGACCATCCGCTGGACCGCAGTTACGACATCCGCGACGATCCTTGGATCACGTAGCACCACAGTGAGCTCGACTGCTCTGAAGGGCGACGACAGCCAGTTGCATGAACCCACGGCGGCACGCCATCTCCCGTCTGGGGTGTCCACCAAGATTAATTTTGCATGGGAGCCGGTGCTGCGCATGTGGACATGGAAGCGGCGCGCTACGTCGCGATCCTGGCGAACAAGCTTGGCGATCTCGACGGCTTCGCCGCTGTTTTTGGTCTCCTCCTCGCCAGGAGTCTCTGCCCCCCAGAGCAAGTCGAAGGTGACACCACGCATGCAGGCCCGCCGGATAAGCGGAAACAGGTCCTTGAAGCGGTTGTGGTCCAGAAAGGTCGAGTGGATTATGGCGCGGGTGTCAGCACCTTCGATTAGTTCTTCTAGGCATGCGGCTTGTGCGGATCCGCCGATCACTAGATCTTTGGCATCGAAGTCGCACCGGTATCGGCCTGGGGCGGGTTCTGGTTCGGGCTTTGGGCCGCCGTATTCGACCGCGACGGTGCCGACCGGCTGGGAAGCAGCAGCGGCGATAATCCTGCGTAGCGTCGCCGTAGCGCTCTCGGGAATGTTCCGGGCCACACCGTCGATTACTCGCACCAGCATGAACTCCGCTCGCACGGACGCGGTGCGGCCGTCGACGAGTGCAAGTTGCTCCTCCCATCCCCTCGCAGCTATCTGCGAAAGACGCGTGAAATTGGCCTCGTGGGTCATGGACGGCCCGCCGCCCTCGACGGTGACTACACGTAGGTCCTCGTCTTCGTAGGTGTTCAGCGTGTTGGCGGACACCAGGCGCACCTGCGCCTGGGGAAAGAAGCTCCCTGTCGCCCGCTCGATGACAAAGCTAACCCTCTTGGTTTCGCGGGTCGGAAAGAACGGGAGCGGGCTCCCGCTCAGCACGACGTCCCGGCCATAGTCGCTGGCTCGAAAAGTCGCCCCCTGGGCCAGGACGGAGAGCTCGACGAGACGAAACCGCATGAGCCGGGCGATCGAGGACACCACGAGCCGGCGATGGAGACCTGCGTCCGCAGAGAGCTGCGCGATGGAACGCCCCTGCTGGGCCGTCGCCCAGAGGATCAGCTCGTCGATGACGCTCCAGGCTCGCCCCTTGTCGATGCCGACCTTTGCAGAGACCCGGTAACAGGGGATGGCGATCAGCACTCTAGCGGCCTCCTCTTAGCGCTTCTGGCGAGATGAAGGTCGCCAGCGGGACGCCATCGGGACGTTTCTCTTTTGCTAGGGCCTCGATCGCGCCGGTCACACGGAGGAGGAAGGACAGGTTGTGCGTGCCTGAATCCGGATTTACGCCTTGGACAGCTTCGCGCAGAAAGGCGAGGCTACCCACAACAATGAGCTTCCATTTAGCCCGGCTGAGCGCGACGTTCATTCGGCGATCGTCCCGCAGGAAGCCCAGCGCGCCGGTGCCCGTTCTGGGGTTGTTGCGCACCAGGGACAGCAAGATGAGATCGGCTTCTTTCCCCTGGAAACCGTCCACTGTGCTGACCCACTGGCCCTCCATCCCCACCGGGCGGAAATCTGCGAGGTGGCCAAGCGACCCGTCTCCTACGCCAGCGTCGATCGCCTCGCTCAGCTTCTCAACCTGAGCCTTGTAAAAGCTGAGCACTGCGAGTGTCGGCGGGCCTTCCTGGGATTCCGCCGAGCGGACTTGCCGTAGTACGTCGACCACGGAGCGCACCTCCGCCGGATTGTGGAATCGAGGACGGTTGCGCTCAATGTGGTCTGCCGAACCGGTGGAGCTTACGTGCTTGAAATCCACCACTACGACCGGCGATTTCGGCAAGGCACCCTCGACGATGAACGGCGGGGCCTGGCTCAGCGCCTTCTCCGACCGCTTGGGCAGGGTATCGAGCTTCTTGTCATAGAAGGCCCCGGATACAATTCGGGCGATTGCCGGGTCCATGCGCCGCTGCTCTGTTAGAACTGCGGAGATCGGTCGATGCCCTGGATTGCCCTGACCTCGGCGCTCATCCTCCTCAACAAAGGCACGGAAGGGCTCGAACAGGCGCACCGCCAGGTTGGTGGCATTCTTTAAGGCATCTTCGCTTTTGGCGAGCCGCTCCATTTCCACAAGCTCGCCGTCACGCATCAGCGGGCCGACATACTGCTCCGCCAAGCTGATCGCCTCCTTCACTAGTGCGTGGTTCGCCAGGACCTTGACCATGCGATCAGCTTCGTAAGGTGGGAGCTGATGGTGATCGCCGATCATGAGCCGCCGGCCCGAGAGCATGAGCGGTCCAGCCAGCTCTGGGCCTGTTGCCTTCGCGGCCTCCTCGACGATTACCCAGTCGAACTGCTCGCGAGCCTCCACCAACCGCTCAATGTCTGGCGAGTTGGCGGTGGAAACGACGATATTCGCCGCGTCCAGCACCAAGCTGGAGACGGCGTTTAAGGCGATCCTCTCCTCCTTTTCGACAGCGTCGCGTGAGCGTGTGAGCCGAGCCGCCGACACAGCAAGGGTTCTGATGCGTTCACGCAGCGTCGCGGGTGCGGCCTCAGTCAGTCGGCTCTGCGCCAACTGAGTGAGGTATTCGAGGCCGGTGCGATGCACGTCCTCGTCGCTAGCGGGCCGGCGCTCGGAGGCCGCCGACCGCACGACGATCAGGTCGCCAAGACCATTGGCATCTAGGGTCTTCTTTAGTTCGCCCTGCAGGTGATCGAGTGCATCATGGCCTTGGGCAGTGACCAGAAGACGGCTAGCGCGATCAACCTCAAACCGTCGACGGACGATTTCAGTGGCAAGATAGGTTTTGCCCACCCCAGGAGGCCCCACCACGAAATACGAAGGAAGCGTGGACCAGAGCCCGTCGAGCGCCTGTTGCTTGGGAAGATCCAGATCCGTGAAGTGGGACTTCAAGCGGTCTGCATCGCTAATTGTTTCGCGGCTGGCGCGGCGCACGCGCCAGGGATCATCAAGCATCTCCGCGAGGTCGACCCGCGTCGAGAGCGCTTTGAGGTTACGCAGGCGGCGAGAGATCACGCTCTCGGCGCCGGCGTCCCGCTCAGTGCGGAGGAAAAGCTGGGCCTGGGTCGGCAAGGGGTCGTCGATCTCGAAGCGGTAAGCTGACCGACCCCTGTGATCGACGATGTCCGTGAAGGTGGCGGTGACATCGTCATTGCGACTCGTCCCAAGACTCACGGCTTGCGACAATCGCCACTTGGCCTCGGAGTCGCGATGGTCGTCCTCGAACAGGCGCTTTAGCGCCGCAGAGGTCTCGGTAAGTCCGACCTTGCGCGCGATCTTGTCTCGCTCATTGTTGGGCTCCGCGCGGACGACGGCGAAACGCCGCCCGGCCTCGTGCTCGATTTCCAGCACTTCGACGGGATAAATCTCAAGCGATTTGACCACGGCTTCGACGACCTGGACCAGCACCAGGGCCTGGCGGATCTGGTCGCCCTTCGCGGGCGCGCTGGCCGCCGGTTCTGCTCCAAAGGCGCTCCAGTCCAAGGCGTCCGGCCCCAACCGGGCACGCGTTTCGGCGGCTGCGCGCACAGATGGCGTGACCGACACGCTCTGCACCAGCTCGTGGTCGATCGAGTCACCAATATATAGCGTTTCGCCTCGTACCCTGGCCCGGGTGCACACCGCGATATCCCAAACGGGCGCACCGACCTCGCGGGTCGGACCGAGCTGGTACACCATGGTTTCGGTCACAAGCTGCAGGCGGCTCCCACCCGGGTCAAAGGCGCGCGGAACAAACAGGGTCGCCCCGCCGTCCAAATCTGCGCGGACCCAGTCAAGCTGGGCATAGTACTCGTCCGTCGGGATCTGACCGCCCGTGGCGTCGTAGACCGCCCCCCCAAGCCCGGCGTTCTGCTCGAAACGCAGAATGAAGGAGCCGGCCCGGCTCGGCACCGACCGTCCGACTTCGAGGATGATGTCGTCGATAGCGCGGCTGATGGACCGGGCCTCAAGATTGTCCAGACGGGTGGGGCTGACGAGCCTTTTGAGAAGGACCCGCTCTGCGGTGCTCAGGGCGATGATGGTATCGGTCCGGCCCTTTGGAAGCACCTCGCCTGAGGGTCTGACTTCGGAGTCTAGGCAGACAGCCGCAAGCTGGCCTAGCGCCCGCCAATCCTCGGCAAAAGAATACCGCGCGGCCCTCACGGCATTGCCCTTTTCGCCGAGACGGGCCTGCGTTCGCTCCGCCTTGTCAGCGGTCAGCCAAAGGCTCCATTCGAAGCCAGTCAGTTGGAAGTCGGGTTCTTCATCGCCATTGGTCATCACGCAGTCGCCGGTCAGTCCTCCGTGGACTAGGCCCTGGGCGTGTACGATGCCGAGCGCAGTGACAAGCCGGCGGATGTTGCGCCAGAAAAGGGCGCGCGGCCGGGATGCGCCTAGATTCCGGAGCCAGTGTTGCGTAGGAACCCGCACCCGCCGGGTGGAGAGTGGTTGGCCGCCATGCTCCAAGAGAACACCAAAGTTTTCTTGATCTTCTACGAGCTCCAGGATGTCCACGATCACGTCTCTTGCGCCTGCGTAGGACATCACTCGCTGTACTTGGCGCATCTCGTGACGCCAAAGTTCACGGATGTCGTCATCGGCCGGTAAGCCAGTTTTACGCCAAAGTTTGAGATTGCGTTCGAGTCCGGTGGCCTGGTCTACGACAGCAAATTGCTGCGGGCGCAGTGCTTTGCGGTCACCAACGGCGATGGCGTCGCCGAGGAATTCAAACCGCTCGTCGAGCGGCCTCAGCCCCCGTTTCGCGCGCTTTTCAGGCTTGCGTGCCACTCGCCCCTCCGCCCCAGTTCGATTCGTCCGTCGCAGAACGGTAGCGCTGACTGGGTCCGCTGTCCGAACTCCTCCCTTGCGAGCGACCGATCCCGAATGCACGTTGGTCGGGATTTTGGCCTAGAGAGCAATTGCCGACCTGGGTTAGGCGGCGCGTCGTTGCGGCTCTATCTGCCAGCGTTATGTGAAACTTGCTCGCATTTTGGTGTTTTGCGGATCGATTTGCGGGACGGAGCCACGTCACCGACCTTATAACAATTTGAAACTTTAAATGTTTTTCAGAAGTTGAGTGCCCACCCTCGCTGCGCGAGCCTCGGCGTTAGCGTTTCGATGCCCTCAGATCGCCGCGCGGAAGCTAGCAATATTCCATGCCCCACTTCCGTAGGCTCGCCGCTACGATCGGCGGAGCCGGAACGGCGCAGGACGAGCTCGGGGAGCAGCTAATGTTGGATGAGGATCGTGTTTCCACCGTCAAATCCCTGCTCTCAGATCACCTCAAAAGCCCGTCTCTCCGCCACATTCGCGACCAACAAGCCATTAGCAGGTTGGCGCGGACCATCGTCGAAAAGCTTGATCGGGGCGATACTGTCTGGCGCAAGTGGGACCCTTCGCGCGAAAATCTTGTGCGGGCGACCACCAATCTCTGGGTCCCTCTTGAGGATCTCGTCGCTTTCCTCAATCAACTGCCAGGCGCAGTTCTGACGTCCACAGACGTCAGCCAACGCCTTCGGATGTTTCAGGAAGAGCCCCCCTACTCCTTCCCTGATGAACGGCTGAGGGACGAGTGTCTGGCCCGGTATGCAGAAGAGAAGCGTCTAGGCACGGAGATGCCAGCGATCATTGGTGCGCTGCAGGAGTTTGTCGCCGCCGGCGAGCGCCGACTACGCGATGAGCAAGGCGCGGCATATCGCAAAAAGGCTGAGGAGCAAGCTGAGGCCCTCCAAAAGCGCTTTCTGGCCGGGATGGACTCCAAATGGACGTCGGTGGAGGATCGGCCGGGTTTCTATTCTCGCGTCAACGGTCGAACCTATTGGGTCATGCGCGCCAAAGATAAGATCTGGCAGCTCATGCGGATCGAAGCCCATACTGACGAGAAGGGCCTCATCTTGGGTCGCTACAAAAATAGAGCGGACGCGACACGTGTCGTAGCGATCGCAGCCTATCAACCTGAGCCCAGGCGCTAGTCCTCCACCTTGATCCGCGCGGTTAATCAGGTGGATCTGGAGGTTTAGATCGCCACCGAGAGCTTGTGTCGGTTCAGGAAGACGCCGGTCCGAGGATGACGGTTGAAAGGCGGGGCTCTTCACGTCGAAAACCGGCTGAACGACCGTGCTTCATCCGGCGAGGGTGTAACCTCTCACCCTCCCATGGCTTCGCCATGGGCCCCTCCCTCTCTCTAAGAGAGAGGGGTCAGGAGGGCCGCTCTCTGTCCACTCAGGGTCGAAGGCGGTCCTTCAAACGATCCCGGCGACGCCAGAAACCGCCCTACGGCGCGACTGCGCTCTTGAACGGCTGTCTCCCTCACCCCACTACAGCACGACCGAACAGAGTGACTTGAAAGGACCGCGACATGGCTTTGCTCGACGAGCTCAAGGCTGACCAACTGGCGGCGCGCAAGGCGAGCGACCGCCTGAAGGCCGACCTGCTCACCACGCTGATCGGCGAAGCGACGCAGATCACGACCGAAGAGTTCAAGCGCGGCGTGACCGAAGTCACCGACGAGAAAGTCGTCGCAACCGTCGCGAAGTTCTTGAAAAACACGAAGCTGACGCTGGAGAACCTCGCGGCCGAACGCGCGCGGCTGATCGAAGCCGATGGCGATGTATCGAAGGTGGACGAGCGGACCAAGGCGGCTGAAACCGAACTGGCGATTCTATCGTCCTATGGCCCGAAGCAGATGACGGACGCGGAATTGCGTGAGGCCATCAACGACTTCCGGGTGCAGAACCCCGACGCCAACGTCGGCGCGATCATGGCCCACCTGAAGGCCAACTTCGGCGGCCAGTATGACGGCAAGGCGGCCAGCGCATTGGCCAGAGCCTAGACGGCGGACGCCGTGCAGACCCCCTCTCTCATAGAGAGAGGGAGGGGCCCGCCGCGAAGCGGTGGGAGGGTGAGAGGTTTCACCGCTAGCCGGAAAATCCAGAGCCGCTGAGCCGCGCTTTCGAGACTCCGACAGAGGCTCACCAGGGCCGCCAGCGTGGATCGGGCAACTATCCTAAGACCATCTGAACAGCCGCGTTTCATTCGGTGAGAGTGTAACCTCTCACCCTCCCATGGCTTCGCCATGGGCCCCTCCCTCTCTCTATGAGAGAGGGGGCAGGAGGGCCGCCCAAAGTCCGGCTTGGGTCGAAAGCGGACCGGAGCCCACCTCGTCCTGGACCCCTACCAGGCCCCCAACTCCCGCAGCTGCCGCGCCAGCTCGGCCGGCATTTCGGCGGCTTCGGCCTCGGTCAAATCCGGCGGCACGTCCTCGTTCTTCAGATAGCGCCAGCCCTGGAACGGCCGCCGGGGCGTGGGGGCCACGCGGACGATGGTCGGGTCGACCGTCACCTCGCAGCGCGAGGCCTGGCCCTCGCCGACCGTCTCGATCTTCAGGATCGTCTGGCGGCACAGGATCTGGCCCTTCATCACGCGGTACAGCGAGCCGCCGTCCATCACCTCGTCGATGCGCTTGGGCGTCATGCGGGTGTGCATGATCCACGGGCGGTCGGCCTCGGCGTGCCAGGCGACCAGTTCCTCGATGTTGTCGCAGCCGACGACGAGCTTGATGATGTGCAGGGGCATGGCGGCGTACTTAGTGCGTGACAGCCGAAAGTGTGAGCGGTTTCGGCGCCCGTCACGCGCCAAAAATCAGCCGACGGGCTCCAGCTTCGCCAGCACCACGCCTTCGCTGACCTGGCCGCCGGCCGTGGCCGACAGCTCGGCGATCACGCCGTCGAACGGCGCGGCCAGGGCGTGCTCCATCTTCATCGCCTCCAGGGTCAGCAGGGTCTGGCCCTTGACCACCGTCTGGCCGGCCTCGACGGCCACCGAGACGATCTTGCCCGGCATCGGCGACAGGATCGCCCCGTCGGACGTGGCCGCATGGGCGCCGCCGCCCTGGTAGGTGAAGTCGAACTCGCGGACGTCGCCGCCCTCGAACACGTACAGCGGATCGCCGCCGAAGGTCCCGGGCAGCACGTCGACGTCGTCCAGCGCCCGGCCGTCCTCGACCGTGATGTCCCACGACCAGTCGTCACCCATTCTTCCCGAGAGGGCGCCGCCCGCCAGGGCCACGCGCAGCGGCACGGGCTTGCCGTCCACCGCCAGCGGCAGGGTCATGGCGGCGCGCGGGGCGTTCATCCGGAAGCCCAGCAGGCGCGACGGCGCGCTGGCCCAGACGTCGGCGCGGGGCTGGTCGGCCTCCATGAAGGCCTCCAGGCGCTGGCCGATGGCCGCCAGGGTCGGGGCGTCGGAGAACTCGCGGGCGGTCAGGTCTTCCAGACGCGCCTCGATGAAGCCGGTGTCCACCGCCCCGTCGACGAAGTCCGGATCGCTGGCGCAGCGGGCCAGGAAGGCGGCGTTGGTCTTGACCGGCCACACCTCGACCAGGCGGCAGGCCTCGGCCAAGCGGGCGGCGGCGTCCTCGCGGTCGACGCCGTGGGCGATCAGCTTGGCGATCATCGGGTCGTAGAACGGGGTGACCTCGCCGCCCTCCTCCACCGCGCTGTCCACCCGCACGTCGCCTTCCGGCAGGCGGAAGTGGGTCAGCGGGCCGGTCGAGGGCAGGAAGCCGGTGGCCGGGTTCTCGGCGTAGAGGCGCGCCTCCATGGCCCAGCCGTCCAGCGTGATCTCGTCCTGCTCCAGCGGCAGGGGCTCGCCCGAGGCCACCAGCAGCTGCCACTCGACCAGGTCCTGGCCGGTGACCATCTCGGTGACCGGATGCTCGACCTGCAGGCGGGTGTTCATCTCCATGAACCAGATGCGGTCGGCGCGCAGGCCTTCCGAGGCGTCGGCGATGAACTCCACCGTGCCGGCCCCGACATAGCCCACGGCCTGGGCGGCCTTGACCGCCGCCCCGCAGACGGCGGCGCGGGTGGCCTCGTCCATGCCCGGGGCCGGAGCCTCCTCGATGACCTTCTGGTGGCGGCGCTGCAGCGAGCAGTCGCGCTCGAACAGGTGGACGACGTTGCCGTGGGTGTCGCCGAACACCTGCACCTCGATGTGGCGCGGGCGGGTGACGTACTTTTCCAGCAGCACCCGGTCGTCGCCGAAGCTAGCGCTGGCCTCGCGCTGGCACGAGGCCAGCAGGGCGGCGAAGTCCGGAGGGTTGTCGACCTTGCGCATGCCCTTGCCGCCGCCGCCGGCCACGGCCTTGATCAGCACAGGGAAGCCGATCTTGCCGGCTTCCGAGGCCAGGCGTTCGACCGACTGGTCCTCGCCCAGATAGCCGGGCGTGGTGGGCACGCCAGCTTGGATCATGAGCTTCTTGGCCGCGTCCTTCAGGCCCATGGCGCGGATCGCCGAGGGCGGCGGGCCGATCCAGACCAGGCCGGCGTCGATCACCGCCTGGGCGAAGTCGGCGTTCTCGGACAGGAAGCCGTAGCCCGGGTGGATCGCTTCGGCGCCGGTCTGGCGGGCGGCGGCCAGGATCTTCTCCGGGACCAGGTAGCTCTCGCGCGCCGGGGCCGGGCCGATCAGGATGGCGACGTCGGCCTCCATCACGAACGGGGCCTCGGCGTCCGCCTCGGAATAGACCGCGATCGTCCGCACGCCCAGCTCGCGGGCGGTGCGGATGATACGACGGGCGATTTCGCCGCGATTGGCGATGAGGACGGAAGAGAGCAAGGCGATTTTCCTAGATCTGGGCCAGGGTGAAGACCATCAGGAACCCCAGCAGCAGAACGAACGAGAAGACGGTGGACCACCAGACGATCAGGGTCTTGAGGATCGCGCCGAGGATGCTGGAGCCGTAGCCGCCGCGCAGGGTCTGGAACAGGTTGATCGGCGTCCAGACCATCAGCAGCACGAACCACCAGCCCCGCACCGGGTCGGGCAGGACCAGCCCCAGCGCATTGGTCAGGAACGCGAACGACAGCAGGTTGGTGGCGGTCAGCAGGTGATCGTAGATGAAGTACTGGCGCTTGTTGAGGTAGACCAGCGCCAGGCTCAGGCCCAACATCGGCAGCAGCAGCACCGCCAGGCGGTGGCCCCAGCCGAACATCACGACCATGTAGTACTCGGGGTTCTCCAGCGCCTTGGCCAGGCCTGCCTTGGGCCAACGCGCCTTGCCGTGATCGGCTTCGGCGGCGGGCGCGCCGTGCGCGGCGTCTCCGCCGGCCGACGAGGACAGGTTCGGCGTCCTGATGTGGACGCCGCCGATCGTCGCGGTCTCGGTCGAGTTCTCGGCGATCGCATTGGCCTGGGCCTCGACCTTGTCGGCGTCGAAGACGTCGGGGACTTGGGCCGAGCGGACCTTCTCGGCCGCCGACTTGCGCAGGTTCTCCTCGGCCGCGAGGGCTTCCTGCCCCGCCAGCGGGTTGTTCTGCAGGTGGTCGGCCTCGGCGACGTCCTTGGCGTAGCGGGCCTGGGCGTCGGCGACCTCCTTCTGGTGGTCGACCTGAGCCTTGGCGACGTCGTCCTGATAGGTCTTCAGGACCTTGGCGCGGTCCTGGTCGGCGTCCTTGAGGTCCTCGTCCCGGGTCTTGGCCGCGTCGGCCAGGACCTCGTCGCGGTCGGCGTTCGCCCCCTTGAGGCGCTCGTCGCGGTCCTTGACGGCTTCGGTCCGCATGCGGGCGGCCTCGGCGGCGCGCCCCTGCGGCGTGGCCAGAAGCTCGGCGCGCTTGTGCCGTTCTTCCTCGGCGTGGTGCTGGGCCGAATGGATCGCGTGCTCGGCGGCGAAGATGAACAGCAGCAGGGCCACCAGGAAGGTGCGGAACGGCGGCACGTGCCGCACGATGCGCCCTTCCATGTAGTCCTTGGCCAGCACGCCGGGCCTGAAGAACAGCAGCGGCAGGGTGTTGGCCAGGCGACCATCGAGGTGGAACATCCCCTCGATCGCCTCCCAGATCAGGTGCCAGATCGAGCGGTGGTGGGTGTCGGCGTTCTGGCCGCACGAATAGCAGTACCAGCCCTCCAGCGGCGTCTCGCAATTCTTGCAAGGCTCGCCTTGATGGGTGAACGGCTTCTTCCTCGGCCGGAAGAAGCTCCCCGCCGAGTCCGCCGCCGCTGTCTCGAGATCCGCCGCCGTCATGTAATCCCCTGCTCGACTCTAGATGGTCCAGCTGGGCTTACGACGTTCGAGGAACGCGCGCACGCCTTCTTGGCCTTCATCCGACACGCGGCGGCGGGCGATGCGTTTTGCCGTCTCGTCGAGCAGGCCGCGGTCGATCTTTTGACCCGCGAAGTCGTTGACCAGCGCCTTGGCGTCGCCGATCGCGCCGGGGGCGCAGACGGCCACCTCCTCGATCAGGGCGTCCTGGGCGGCGACCAGCCCGGCCGCGTCGTCGAACACCTCGTCCACCAGGCCGTAGCTCCAGGCCTGGTCGGCGTCGAACACCCGGCCGGTGGCGAACAGCAGCTTGGCGGTGCGCGGCCCCAGGGCGGCGATCACATAGGGGCTGATGGTGGCCGGGGTCAGGCCCAGCTTGACCTCCGAGAAGGCGAAGCGGGCGTCGGCCGTGGCCAGGGCGTGGTCGCAGGCGGCCACCAGCCCCGCCCCGCCGCCGAAGGCCGGTCCCTCGACCAGGGCCACGGTCAGGGCCGGGATGTCGTGCAGGGCCTTCAGCATCTGGGCCAGGCCCAGGGCGTCCTCGCGGTTGTCGTCCTCGCTCCAGTCGGCGGCGGCCTTCATCCACTCCAGGTCGGCCCCGGCGCTGAACGCCCCGCCCACCCCGCGCAGGAAGACGATCCGCACGCCCTCGGCCCCGTGCAAGGTCTGGAAGGCCTCGTTCAGGGCGGCGATGGTCGCCGCGTCGAAGGCGTTCTTCCTGGCCGGACGGTTGATCCACACGGTGACGGCGCCGCTCGGCGTGGACTCCAGGTGGACCAGCGGCGTCATGGCGTCGGTGTTCAGGACCTCGACGATGGGGTCGGCGATCGGATTGGTCATTGTCGTTTCCTCCCTGCCCTGTCCGCCTACATCCGGAAGACGCCGAAGGTCGTCTCGGGGATCGGGGCGTTCAGGCTGGCGCTGATCGCCAGGCCCAGCACGTCGCGGGTCTGGGCCGGGTCGATGATCCCGTCGTCCCAGAGGCGCGCGGTGGCGTGGTAGGGGTCGCCCTCGGCCTCGTAGCGGGCGCGGATCGGGGCCTTGAAGGCCTCCTCGTCCTCGGTCGCCCAGGTCTCGCCCTTGGCCTCCATGCCGTCGCGCTTGATGGTCGACAGCACGCTGGCCGCCTGCTCGCCGCCCATCACGCTGATGCGGCTGTTGGGCCAGGTGAAGAGGAAGCGGGGTGAGTAGGCACGTCCGCACATGCCGTAGTTGCCGGCCCCGAAGCTGCCGCCGATCAGCACGGTGAACTTGGGCACCTCGGCGCTGGCGACCGCCGTGACCAGCTTGGCGCCGTCCTTGGCGATGCCGCCGGCCTCGTACTTGCCGCCCACCATGAAGCCCGAGATGTTCTGCAGGAACACCAGCGGGATCTTGCGCTTGCAGGCCAGCTCGATGAAGTGCGCGCCCTTCACGGCGCTCTCGCTGAACAGCACGCCGTTGTTGGCCAGGATCGCCACCGGCTGGCCCCAGATGCGGGCGAAGCCGCAGACCAGGGTCGTGCCGTACAGCGCCTTGAACTCGTCGAACTCGCTGCCGTCGACGACGCGGGCGATCACCTCGCGCACGTCATAGGGCGCGCGTACGTCGGTCGGCACGATGCCGTACAGCTCGGCCGGATCGTGGACCGGCGGCCGGGCGTCGCGGATCTCGGTCTCGATCCGCTTGGTGGTGTTCAGATTGGCGACGATCGAGCGGACGATCTCCAGCGCGTGCTCGTCGTCGTTGGCCACGTGGTCGACCACGCCCGAGCGCCGGCCGTGGGTGTCGGCCCCGCCCAGTTCCTCGGCGCTGATCACCTCGCCCGTGGCGGCCTTCACCAGCGGCGGGCCGGCCAGGAAGATCGTGCCCTGGTCGCGGACGATCACCGTCTCGTCGCTCATGGCCGGCACATAGGCCCCGCCGGCGGTGCACGAGCCCATGACGCAGGCGATCTGGGCGATACCCTGGGCGCTCATCCGGGCCTGGTTGAAGAAGATGCGGCCGAAGTGGTCGCGGTCGGGGAAGACCTCGGCCTGGTGCGGCAGGTTCGCTCCGCCGCTATCGACCAGATAGACGCACGGCAGGCGGTTCTGCTGGGCGATCTCCTGGGCGCGCAGGTGCTTCTTCACCGTCATCGGGAAATAGGCGCCGCCCTTCACCGTGGCGTCGTTGGCGACGATCATCACCTCGCGGCCCGACACCCGGCCGATGCCGGTGATCACGCCCGCGCCGGGCGCCTCGCCGTTGTAGAGGTCGCAGGCCGCCAGCTGGCCGATCTCCAGGAACGGCGAACCGGGGTCCAGCAGGCGCTCGACGCGTTGACGCGGCAAGAGCTTGCCGCGCGCCGCATGACGTGTGCGCGCGCTCTCCGGACCGCCCAGGGCCGCCTGCGCGACCCTTTCGCGCAGCGCCTCCACCAGACCGCGGTTGTGCGCGGCGTTTTTGGCGAAGGTCTCGCCGTTCTTGTCGATACCCGTGTTCATCTTCGGCATTATCGAGGCATAGCCTTTTCCGTTTCCCACCGAAAGCCGCAGTTTTTGACCTTCGATGGTCAAGGTCCGCGGTTCAAGTTAGCGTCGGGTCGTGGTCACCCTGCCCGACTTCATGGCCGATACGGCCCTGGCCCGCCTGTTCGCGCAAGAGCACCGCGAAGGCGACGCCGCCTGGTTCTCGTTGCCGGGCGGCGCGACACTGTACGCGCCCGGCGAGGCGGCGGACTATCTCTACTTCCTGCGCACCGGCCGGCTGGGCGCGTTTCGGCGCGAGGAAGGTCAGGAGCCGCAGTTCCTGGGCGTGATCCGCCCCGGCGAGCCGGCGGGCGAGATGGCGATGATCGCCGGCGCGCCCCACTCGGCCAACCTGGTGGCCCTGCGCGATTCGGAAATCCTGGCCCTGCCCCGCGCCGCCTTCTTCGAGGCCGTCGAACGCGATCCCGACGTGATGATCGAGCTGTCGCGGCTGATGATCCGGCGGGCCCGCAACGCCGGCGCCCACGCCTCGATCGGCGACCCGTCGGTCTACGGCTTCATCGCGGTCGAGCCCGGCAAGGCGATCCGGCCGGTCGTGGAGCGGATCGCCCACGCCATTTCGGGCCTGGGCTATTCGGTCACCGTCGAGGGCGCCGAATCCCTGCTGGCCCCGACCGAGTGGTTCAGCGGCGTCGAGCGCCGGCACGACTTCGTCCTCTACGTTGCCGAGGCCGAGGAGACCGCCTGGAAGCACGTGGTCGGTCGCCAGGTGGACCGGCTGTTCCGCGTCGGCCTGGGCGACCGCAAGCCGCCGGCGGTGATCCCGTCCTACGCCTCGGGCCCGCTGCAGGACCAGCGGCTGGTCGACCTGATCCTGCTGCAGCCGGCCAACGTCACCCACCCCAAGGGCTCGGGCGAATGGCTGAACGCCACCCAGGCCGCCCGCCTGTTCCATCTGCGCGAGAACGGCATGGCCGACGTCGAGCGGATGGCGCGGGTGCTGACCGGCCAGTCGGTGGGCCTGGTGCTGTCGGGCGGCGGGGCGCGGGCCTACGCCCATGTCGGCGCGATCCAGGCCCTGCGCGAGCGCGGCGTGCCGATCGACTTCGTCGGCGGCGCCTCGATGGGCGCGGTCGTGGCGGCCGGCCTGGCCATGGGCTGGGACGACGGCGAGATGGAGACCCGCATCCGCAAGGCCTTCGTCGAGACCAGCCCGCTGGACGACATCGCCTTCCCCCTGGTCGCCATGACCCAGGGCCTGAAGGTCAAGGCGCGGCTGGACGAGCATTTCGACGACATCGAGATCGCCGACCTGTGGCTGCCGTTCTTCTGCGTGTCGTCGAACCTGACCTCGGGCGCCTATCACCTGCACCGCCAGGGCGTGCTGAAGGACGCCCTGCGGGCCTCGATCTCGCTACCGGGCGTGCTGCCGCCGGTGGCCGACGGCCATTCGGTGCTGGTCGACGGAGCGGTGATGAAGAACTTCCCCGCCGACGTCATGCGCGCCTTCCAGCTGGGGCCGATCGTCGGGGTGGACGTCACGCGCGGCCGCAGCATCACCGCCGAGGACGTGCATCGTCCCGCCTCGCTGTGGCGCTGGTTCTGGTCGGGCGAGTGGCGCAAGGGGCCGCCGATCGTGGCCCTGCTGATGCGGGCGGCCACGGTCTCGACCGGGCGCGACCTGGCGGCCAGCCGCGAGGCCACCGACGTCCTGATCACGCCCAAGCTCAACGAGATCGACATCCGCGACTGGAAGGCCTTCGCGCCCGCCGTCGCCGCCGGGCGCGCCGCCGCCGCCCTGGCCATCGACAGCCTGGGCAAGCCGGTGACCGAGCTGCGCCGCCGGCCGAGCCTGAGTGAGCTCTCCGAGGCCCAAGGGCGGCGTTAGTTTCTGCTTTCGACCTGTAGCTGACGTTGAAGGACGCCCACCGAACCCCTCTCTCTTTGAGAGAGGGAGGGGCCCATGGCGAAGCCATGGGAGGGTGAGTGGTTACACTCTCTCCGAATGAGGTGCGGTTGTTCAGCAGGAGTTCGATTGTTCGCCAGATTCACGACGGGTAAGCATGGCGTGCTTCTTCCGACGCCTCGAAAGCGAGTTTGAACGTCGTGGGGTTTGCCGGCCGGCGGTGAAACCACTCACCCTCCCACCGCTTCGCGGCGGGCCCCTCCCTCTCTCAAAGAGAGAGGGGTTCCGAGGGCCGCCTTCCACCCGTTGCTGATCTTCAAGATTACCGATCATCCCCGCGAAAGCGGGGATCCAAAGGCGCCGGGATCATCCGGCGCCTTTGGCGTTCAGGCTCGGCTTGGATCCCCGCTTTCGCGGGGATGATCGGTATTGGTGTTGAGCTGCAATGACCGACAACCACCCCAAGGGCGAAGTTCGATGGGTCCGCTTTTTGCGCTGGAAGGTCTAGCCAACGCGCCAAGCGCCAATGTTAAGTTCACTCCACACAAGGTGGAGTTCACGATGCGGAAGCTTCTCACTGCGACAATGTTTTGGGCCGTTGCGGCCTCCGGCCAAGCCCATCCTCAGCCTCAGCCTCAGCCTCAGCCTCAGCCTCAAGCGGATGCATCGGCGCCGTCCGCCACGGACGCGCCGCCGCAATTCTATCCAGACAAGGCGCAACGCTTTGAGGTCAACGGCAAGGTCGTTCTCGACTGCGCCATAACGTCGGAGCGAAAGCTGGAGGAGTGCACCGTCGCCTCTGAAACCCCGGTCGATTACGGCTTCGGCGATGCGGCGCTCAGAATGTCCAAAATCCTGCGGATGGATCCCAACGGCCCACTCGTGATCAAGGGCCGCGCGACGATCCCGATCAGCTTCAAAGTCCCGCGTTAAGGCAACGACCGACAGCGTCATCCCCAAAATTAATCGGGACAGACCGCCCTATTGGGCGGACGTCTGTCTTTTGGCGAGGGCCATTCGCCCCCTCACCAGCGCCGCGCGACCACGAACAGGCGGGTGAACGGGAACAGGGTCACGCCGTCCTCGCGGCGCGGATAGTCGACCGCCAGCCGTTCGCACCAGGCCGCCAGGAACGCCGCGCGCTCAGCCGGGTCGCCCAGGGCCTCCAGATACGGCCGCAGGCTGGTCCCCGAGGTCCAGTCGACGATCGGGTCGTCGCCGCCCAGGGCGTGGACATAGGTGGTCACCCAGACGTCGAGGTCCTGGCTCAGGGGCGACAGCCAGTCGTGATAGGGCCGCGGATCGACGCCCGAGCGCACGCGCTCGATGTCGGCCAGGCGCGACGCCCACGGCCCGTCCAGCGCGGTCTCGCGCAGGCTGCGCCGCCAGCCGTCGTCGGCCACCACGGGGATTTGGCAGGCGAAGACGCCGCCGGGGGCCAGCAGGCCCATCAGGCGCGGGAACAGGGCCTCGTGCCCGTCCACCCACTGCAAGGCGGCGTTGGTGAAGATCAGGTCGGGCGGGACCTCGGGCGCGAAGGTCGCGATGTCGCCCAGCACCCAGTCGATGTCGGCCCGCATCGCCCTGCCCCGGGCCAGCATCTCGGGGCTGGAGTCCAGGCCGTGCACCTGGGCCTGGGGGTGACGGGTCTTCAGCAGTGCCGCGTGCTCGCCGGTCCCGCAGCCCAGGTCCCAGACCTCGCGCGGGTCCAGGTCGCGCGGGATCTGCAGCATCAGGTCCAGGGCCGGCCGGTCGCGATAGGCCTTGTAGCGCTGGTAGACGTCGGGATCCCAGACCGGCATCCGGCCCTCCGTGCAAGAACTGCGACAATCGGTCCGCTCATTTGCACCGATCCGTCGACTTTGTCGCATGGGAGCAGAGGCCGCCCTTCCCTATCTTTTGGTTAAGGCGCTGATCAACCGCGCCGCAGGATGGAAACCGAAGTGAACCGCTCCGCCGTCGCCACCGCCGTCGCCGTCGCCGCCAAGTCCCCGGCCGTGAATGTGCATCGCCTGGGCATGCTGGGCCTCAACCTCGGTCTTTGGACCCTCATCGTCCTGGTCGTGCGCGCCCTCTAGCCCGACCGGGATGATGCGGCCCCGGGTCGCGCATATCCCCCCTTTGCGCGACCCGGGAGTGCCCTCCCCCACGCCACGCCTCTTCCGCCTTCCGATCAAGCATTCGGCGCCCGCGACGTCCCGTCGCGACTTTGCCCCTTTGCACAACGGCCGATCGGCGCCCATATTCCTCTTGTGTTGTTCAACAACTGAAAGGAGGTGACCAGTGTCTCATTGTCTCCAACCGAGGTCGCGAGTGACCTGGAGCCTTAAGAACGAGGTTTCCAACTGAAGGCGTTGAACGCCTAAGGTTCAAAGTCACGCCGCGACGCGGCTACGACGATGGAGGGCCGCCCCGAGCAATCGGGGCGGCCCTTGCATTATGAACCACCTAGGTCCTCCCCCTGTGGGGGAGGTGTCGGTGAAGCCGACGGAGGGGGGAGTGATCGGATCGCTCCGCCTCCCAGACCGACTATCCTAAACTCCCCCCACCGATCGCTGCGCGATCGCCTCCCCCACAGGGGGAGGGCCTGCGTGGGCTGTCTTTACGCCCCCACCAGCTCCCGCCCGATCAGGAACCGCCGGATCTCGTTCGTCCCCGCGCCGATGTCGTAGAGCTTGGCGTCGCGCATGAAGCGCTCGACCGGCCATTCCTTGGTGTAGCCCGCGCCGCCCAGGGCCTGGATGGCCTCCAGCGACACCTTCACCGCGTTCTCCGAGGCCATCAGGATCGCGCCCGCCGCGTCGAACCGCGTGGTCTTGCCCGCGTCGCAGGCCCGCGCCACGGCGTAGACATAGGCCCGGGCCGAGTTCAGGGCCACGTACATGTCGGCGATCTTGCCCTGCATCAGCTGGAACGAGCCGATGGCCTGGCCGAACTGCTTGCGCTCGCGGACATAGGGCAGCACCACGTCCAGGCAGGCCTGCATGATGCCCAGCGGGCCGGCCGACAGCACGGCGCGCTCGTAGTCCAGGCCGCTCATCAGCACCCCGACACCGCCGCCCACCGGGCCCAGCACGTTCTCCTCGGGCACTTCGCAGTCCTCGAACACCAGCTCGGCGGTGTCCGACCCGCGCATGCCGAACTTGTCCAGCTTCTTGGAGACCGAGAAGCCCTTCATGCCCTTCTCGATCAGGAAGGCGGTGATGCGGCGCTCGTCGGTCTTGGCGTAAACCACCAGGGTGTCGGCGTGCGGGGCGTTGGTGATCCAGAACTTCGTGCCGTTCAGCACGTAGCGGTCGCCGACAGCTTCAGCCTTCAGCTTCATCGACACCACGTCCGAGCCCGAACCGGCCTCGCTCATGGCCAGCGAGCCGACGTGCTCGCCGCTGATCAGCTTGGGCAGGTAGCGCTGCTTCTGCTCGGGGTTCGCCCAGCGGCGAATCTGGTTGACGCAGAGGTTGGAGTGGGCGCCGTAGCTGAGGCCCACCGAGGCCGAGGCGCGGCTCACCTCTTCCATGGCGATCACGTGCTCGAGATAGCCCAGGCCCAGCCCGCCGAACTCCTCCTCGACCGTGATGCCGTGCAGGCCCAGGTCGCCCATCGGGACCCACAGGTCGCGGGGGAATTCGTTGGTCTCGTCGATCCGGGCGGCGATCGGCGCGATGCGGTCGGCCGCGAAGCGGGCGGTGGTGTCACGGATCGCGTCGGCCGTCTCGCCCAGCGCGAAGTCCATCGAGGGTGCGGTTTGGTTCGTCATGCGCGACTCCATAGCACAAACGCCCGCGGATCAAGCAGACCCGCGGGCGTTCATGCTCTCGATCTCGGTGGATCGAGGTCTACTCTTCGTCCTGGATGTCCGGATCGCCCAGCCGGCGCATCAGCAGATAGGCCGAGGTGGCGAAGCAGATCATGCCGATCACGCTGGCGCCCCAGCCGAACATGCGGATCGGCGACAGGCCCTCGTTGGCGCCCACGCTGAGGTTCCACAGGATGCCGCCGCCGAACAGGGCCAGGCCCAGCAGGCCCAGGCTGACCAGCAGGCTGATCCCGCCGAAGGCGTGCGGCTGGACCGGGGCCAGGGCCACGTCCTGGGCCGCCAGGTCGACCGCGCCGCTGGTCGAGAAGCCGCCCAGATTGAACAGCGAGGCCTCGGCCGGGGCCCGGGCGGCCTCGAACAGCTCGGGCTCGGGTTCCGCGGCGGGCTCGGCGACCGGCGGTGCGGCCGGCGGCGCGAACGCCGACTCGGCGACCGGCTCGTCCGGCGTCAGCTGGAAGGGCGCGATGATCGGGCCCGGCGGTTCGGGATTGGCGTAGATGAACGGCGACGGCGCGGCGGCGGCGGTCGCGGCCAGGACCGGCGGCTCCGGCAGGACCAGGTCCTGCTGCGGCGGCGTCAACCGGACCGGCGCGGCGGCGGTCTCATCGGGCAGGATCGCCTCGAGGCGCGCGCTGACGGCGGCGGAGGCCACTTCGCTGGCGCTAGGTCCGTTCCCGGTCAGGGCCGCGGTCGCCCCGCCGTCCGTCCGCAGGGCCACGGCCTTGTCGCCGTTCAGCGAGGTGGTGATGGCGGCCGGCGGCTGGCTGGGCACCAGCTTGCCGGCGTCGTAGTCGATCTTGGGCCGCAGCACCGAGCTGGGCGCGGCCACCCAGCCGCCGTCGGTCGGCGTCAGGAACAGGGTCTTCTCGGCCGAACGGCGGCGCACCAGGGCGTCGACGACGATCCGCTCGCCCTCGAAGTCGGCCTTGCGCCACATCTCCATCTCGCAGGCGGCCAGCAGCGGCGCGCCCTCGTTGAGGCGGCGCAGCACCGCCGAACGGATGAAGTTCTCGGTCCCGATGTTGAAGGCGAAGCAGACCAGGGCGTCGAACTGGTTCTGGTTCAGCGGCGCGTAGACGTTCTCGTTGACCGCATGGGCCACGGTGATCAGGTCGTAGAGCAGCAGAGCTTCAGCGTCCTGTTCCGAGACAGACGCCCCGGCCCGCGCGGTCAGGGTATGGCCGTAGCCCAGCGTCCAGCGCCCGTCGGGCAGCTGAGCGGCTTTCATCCGG
>Ga0102591_1001033_pt1 | contig 42333 bp, 30 predicted proteins | sample AraplaCol_mCL_r2_2_FD_76860 | JGI IMG/M metagenome (GOLD analysis project Ga0102591, IMG submission 76860) | Arabidopsis root microbial communities from North Carolina, USA - plate scrape MF_Col_mCL_r2 (SPADES assembly) (version 2) | ecosystem: Host-associated > Plants > Roots > Endosphere...
CGGGCTGCTCGCCCTCTGGGGAACGATGGCCTTTGACGTGCTGCGCGGCCCCCGCTAAACCGACGAAAGTTTTTGAGAATCATTCTCATTTATTTCGGGTGCGTGGGGCCATGCTGACGGGCGAGCGAGGAACGACGCCTGACCTGCCGGGGCTGCTGGAAGTCCACTACGACGAGCTTCGGCGCTTCGCCCTTCGCAAGACGCGCTCGGCCAGCCTGGCCGACGACGTCATGCAGGACGCCTGGCTCAAGCTCTTCGATCTCGTCCGCTCGCCGGATTTCGACGGCCGGGCGGTGCGCAATCCCCTCAGCTACCTGCGCCGGATCATCGCCAACCTCGTCGTCGACCGGCAGCGGCAGGCCTCGGCCCAGGCCCGACGCGTCACGCCCGGCGACCTGCCGGCGGACGCCCGCAGCGAGGCGCCGTCGGCCTTCCAGGTGGTGGCGGGCCGCCAGGAGATCGCCATCGTCCAGGCCGCCATCGCCGAGCTGCCCGACAAGTGCCGCGAGGTGATCCTGCTCTATCGCGGCCAGGACCTGACCATGCAGCAGGTGGGCGACCGGCTGGGGATCTCGCCGCGCACGGTCGAGAACCATCTGGCCAAGGCCATGAGCCACTGTCGGCGTCGCCTGAAGGAAGCCCGCGGGGATGCGTGAGCACGAGACTAGGGGAAGGGCGCTCGCCGGTTCGTCCTGTGATCGGGAGGACCCGAAAGTCCACATGAACGACACGGTCAAAGGCGGGGGCAAAGGCGGGGGCAAAGGCGAAGACGAGGCGCTGTTCGACGCGGCGGCGCGCCGGACTCTGCGGCTGCGCGACGGCGCGGGCGAGGCCGGGCGAGCCGAGCACGCCGCCTGGCTGGCGGACGGTCCGGGCCGCGCCGAGGCCATGGACGAAGCCGATCGCATCCTTGGCCTGATGGTGGTCGCCGCGGCATCGCCCGCGAGTTCGCCGCGTCGTCGGCTATCGGGATCTGCGCCGGCGGGTCTGCGCCGCCGCGCCTGGTCCGTCCCCACGGCGATCGCCGCCTGCCTGGCGCTGGCCGTCGCGAGCGGCGTGGCCGTCAGGACGATCGCGCCGTCCGACCCTGATCATCTGACCGCGCCGATCGGCGAGGTGCGCCGTCATGTGCTCGCCGACGGCAGCGCGGTGACCCTGAACACCGGGGCGGTGCTCGACGTCCGCTACTGGGCCGAGGGACGCAGGGTGCGGCTGGTGAAGGGCGAGGCCTTCTTCGACGTCGTCCACGATCCGACCCGACCGTTCGTGGTCGAGAGCCGGGCCGGCAGCGCCCGGGTGCTGGGCACGGCCTTCGACGTGCGGCTGAGCGGCGACAGGGCTCGGGTCAGCGTGCTGCGCGGGGCCGTGCGGGTCCAGTCGGCGCGCGGCGACGGCGCGGCCGTGGTGCGGGCGGGGCAGGGGGCCTGGCTGGACAGCGCCGCGCCCCAGGTTCTGGCCCTGGAAGATCCGGCGGCGGTCGACGCCTGGCGGCAGGGTCGTCTGATCGTCTACCACCGCCCGCTGTCCGAGGTGGTCGACGAGATCGGCCGCTACCGGCGCGGCAAGGTGTTCGTGCGTGGCCAGGCCCTGGCGGCCAAGCCGGTGTCGGGCGTCTTCGATGTCGCCGAACCGGACGACGCCATCAGCGCCCTGGCGGCGTCCCTGAGCCTGCGCACGGCCCGACTGGGCGATTTCGTCCTGCTCTACTGAAACGGTTCACTGAAGCGGTTTCGGCGTTCCGCAAAAAATGCACGCGGCGGCTAGGGGATCTCGCGGCCCGGTTTCGTCTCATCAACATTGAGATGCAATTGAGTGTCGCTCGCAACAATGGGCGACCGCCAGACGAGATCCGCCCACGACATGACGACGCCTGTTTTCCGCCCCGGTCTTTTCCCGCGCCTGCGCCGACTGTCGTTGTGCCTTGCCCTGGCCTCGGCCAGCCCTCTGGCCTTGGCCGCGCTTCCAGCCGCGGCCCAGGAGGCCGCCGTCTACGAGGTGGACATTCCGGCCCAGCCGCTGCCCCAGGCGCTGGCCCAGTTCTCGCTGCAGACCAAGGTGCAGATCGTCTACGCCGTCGAAGCGCCGTACGGCCGCCGCTCGCCCGCCGTGCGCGGCCGCTTCAGCCAGGGTGAGATCCTCTCGCGCCTGCTGGCCGGCAGCGGCGTCGTCTGGCGCGAGGCGAGACCCGGCGTCGTCACCCTGGACGCCGGGCCGACCGTCCAGGGCGCGTCCAAGGGCGCCGTCGTCACCGACGCCCTGCAGGTCGAAGGCGCTGTAGGGCAAGGCGAGACGCTGAGCGCCCGCGACGCCCTCGGCTATGACGGGATCTACGACCTCGACGGCTCGTCCGCCTATGCCGGCCGGGCGGTGGTCGAGCGCTACAAGGGCGTCAGTCCCGCCGACGTGCTCAAGGGCTTGGTCAACGTCTTCAGCGGCGACGCCCGCAACAGCGGCGCGCTCGATCCCAGCGTCCGCGGTATCGAAGGGCCTGGCCGCGTTCCGGTGATCATCGACGGCGGCGAGCAGGCCCTGACCGTCTGGCGCGGCTACAACGGCGCCAACAACCGCAGCTACATCGACCCCAGCCTGATCGGCGGCGTGCAGGTGCTGAAAGGCCCGTCGCTGACGGCCGGCGTCCACACCTCGACCGGCGGGGCGGTGGTCATCAGCACCCTTTCGCCGGGCGATATCCTGCGGGAAGGCGAGCGCTACGGCGCCGAGGTGCGCATCGAGGGCGGCGGCAACTCGGTCAAGCCGCGTCTGCCGACCCTGCTGACCGGCCAGGACTATCGCGACGTGCCCGGATTCCCCGGCTCGACCGGAACCGCCGGCTATCCCAGCAGCCCGTACGCCGATCCCTCCCTTCGGGTGACGCCCAGGACCTCGGACGACAACGACCTCGTGTCGCTGGGCGATCGCGCCGCTCGCATGGCCGTGGCCGGCCGCACCGACGACGTCGAATGGCTGGTCGCCTACGCCTGGCGCGAGCGCGGCGACTACTACGCCGGCGAAACCGTGCCCGGCTATTACAGCCAGACCAACCTGCCCACGCCGTCCGGCCCGCAGGACCTGATCAAGCGCCTGGCCTTCAACTACGAGCCCGGCAATGAGGTGCCCAACACTTCGAGCGAGATGAGCTCGTGGCTGGGCAAGTTGGCCTGGAAGATCAGCGACGACCAGACCCTGGAGCTTGGGGTTCGCGACAGCGTCTCGACCTATGGCGAGATCATGCCCTCGCGCATCGTCTCGTCCGGCGAGAACGGCATGGGCAAGGTGCAATGGCCGCTGAGCGAGGTCCACGCCACGGCCTACAATCTCGACTACCGCTACAAGCCCGGCGGCCGGTGGATCGACCTGAAGAGCACGCTCTGGCTGACCCGCACCAACAGCCACACCTATTCGGCCGGCGGCTTTCCAAACTGGGCGCAGAGCGCGGCCAGCCCGATCCTCAAGAACACCGCCCTGGCCAACGCCAAGAACGACCGCTACGGCCTGAGCCTCAGCAACAAGACCCGCCTGGCCCAGAGCCTCGACCTCGTCCTGGCCGGCGACTGGCAGCACGAGAAGCTGACCTCGCCCGACGTCTGGGCCGGCACGTTCGACGGCTGGCGGCAGTACCCCCGCGCCGGCCGACGCGAGGAATACAATCTCCACGCCCGGGTCGAGTGGCGGCCGGTCAGCGAGATCACCCTGTCGGCCGGCCTGCGTTACTCGCACTTCTGGGCGGTCGACGACTTCCTGGCCGAGCAGATCGGCAAGGGCGTGGTGTTCACCAACTACGTCTTCACCGACGGCTCGGTGCTCTATCGCACCCTGGTCAACGGTCGCACGGTCAACAACACCATCGCCTGGCTGCCCGACAGCGAGGGCCGCTACACCCGCGCCACCAACCCCTGCGTCAACGGCTTCCTGACCAGCGTCGCCAACGCCACGGGCTACTGCGTGGCCTCGCGCAACCAGGAAGCGGTCAACCTGACCGCCGAGACCAAGCGCGGCGACGGCCTGACCCCGGTGGTCTCGGCGACCTTCAACTTCACGCCCAATGCGCGGGCCTATGTCCGCTACGCCGAGGCCTACCGCTTCCCCAGCATGTTCGAGAGCACGATCGGCTTCTCGGCCTCGACCGACCCGACCCGTCCGCTGAAGCCCGAACATGCCCGCACCTGGGAGGCGGCCTATGTCCATGACCTCTCGGCCCTGCTCGACCTGCCCGAAGGCCAGCGCGCCGACTTCAAGCTGACCTGGTTCCGAAGCGACACCCGCAACGTCATCGAGCGCGGCTCGCAACTGCTGCTGACCAATATCGACAAGCAGCTGATCGAGGGGATCGAGCTGCAGGCCCGCTACGACAACGGCCGGTTCTTCGCCGACCTCGGCGCCTCGCACATGATCAAGAACAAGGTCTGCGATCCCGAAGCGGCGATCATGAAGGCTGCGAGCACCGGCATTGTGCCCGACTGCGTCAACTACGGCTTCGTCGGCGGCTACCTGCTGACCCAGGCGACGCCGACCGACACGGTCAATCTAAACCTCGGCGCCCGCTTTCTGCAGCGGCGTATCGAGGTGGGGGTGAGGGGCGTCTACTACAGCGCCTACGACAACCCCGAGCTCGATCGCTTCATCGGCGGCGCGCGGGCCACCCGCGTAGACGGCTGGGGTCTGAACACGCCCTACCTGTGGGGCGAGATCGTCACCGTCGACGCCTACGCCAACTTCAAGCTCAACGAGAAGATCCGCTTCGAGCTGACCGGCACGAACCTCAACGACCGCTACTACACCGACCCGTTGACCCGCACGGCCCAGCCGGCCCCCGGGCGCACGCTGAAGCTCAGCATGACCGCCCGCTACTGATCCCCCCAATTCACGGTCTTCGGCGCGTCGGGATCCCCACCGGCGCGGCGGCGGCCGCTGGATGCCCCGGTCTCACCAACGAGACCATTCAACCAAGCATCGGAGAAGACGAGATGTCCCGTTCGACCTTCAAGGCGCTGATCCTGGCTCCCATCGCCGCCGTCGCCCTGGCCGGCGTCGCCCAGGCCGCCATCGTGGGCCTGTCGACCGACACCAGCCAGCTGCGCGTCGGCGCCAGCACGATCAACGCCGGTCCGCACACCTCGGGCAAGCCGGGCGTCGCCGTGGCGGCCATCGGCCTGAGCAGCTATGTCGACTTCGCCGGCCTGCAGGCCTCGGTTCCGCCGGTCAACGGCGTGACCACGATCAACAGCCCCTCGACCGCGCCGGGCAGCCACAACGGCATGGGCGTGTTCAACTTCGCCAAGGTCAGCAACGCCGACCTCTATTTCGGCGAATGGTCCGATACGGCCGACGTCGCTGACGGCACCCACACCGTCTACTACGTTGGCGACAACACCGGCACGACCGTCCCGACCACCGGCACGGCCACCTACGCGGTGAAGGGCATCAGCGACTACGCCAACAACGGCATCCTGACCGGCGAATTCACCGCCAACTTCGGCACGAGCGTGCTGACGGGCGACCTGACCAGCGCCTCGACCGGCTACAAGGTCGACATCGGCTCGGTGGGCATCTCGGGCGCCAACATCGCCAGCACCACCGCCAACGCGACGGCCACGCAAGGGGCGACCACCCTGGCCTCGGGCGGCTCGGTCAGCGGCCAGTTCTTCGGCGCCAGCGCCGCGGCGCTCGCCGGTCTGGTCACCTTCGGCGGCAACAGCCAGTACGACACCGCCTTCGGCGGCACGAAGAACTAAGGCGCGTAACCGTCGCGCGGGGCGGGGACTTCGGTCCCCGTCCCAAGCGCGTTCGAAGGCATTCGAATGATCCGCAGGTCCGCAAGGCTTCTTTCCGTCCGCGTCGCCGCCGGCTGCGCGGCTTTCGCCGTTCTGGCGCTGGCCGGCGCGGCCTGGGCCCAGGTCGATGACGACATCCGCCTGCGCCTCGACCAGGACCTTGCCCGCAAGGCCGCCGAGCGCGAGGCCAAGACGCTGGAGGAGGCCTCGCCTTCGGTGCTGGTCATCGACGGTCAGGCCTATACGGTCGGACCCGGCGTCGACGACGTCGGCAAGGCGCTCTACCTGTCGGTCGGTCGCCGCCAATGGACCGACGCACGCCGGTTCCTGAAGGCCTATCTGGCTCTGCCGGGCCACGATCCGATGTTGGCCCTCTACGCCCAGGGCATGCTGGCCCGGCAGGACGGCGACCTGCGCGCCGCCGAGCGCGCTTTCCGCGACCTGCTCTCCAAACAGCCGGACTTCATGCCGGGCAGGGTCGAGCTGGCGCGGGTCTTGTTCGAGAACCAGCGCGACCGCGAGGCGCGCTTGGCGTTCCAGGCGATCCTGGCCGACCTGCCGCCGGGCGATCCGCGCGCGGCCGGCGTGCGGCGCACGGTCGAAGGCTTTGTCACCGCCCTCGATCAGCGCCGGGCCTGGCGCGGATCACTTGCCCTAGGGCCTGGCTACAACAGCAACATCAACCAGGCCTCCGGCAGCTATGCCTGCCTGATCCCTGGCCCCGAGGGGATCTGCTTCTTCGACCGCAAGACGCCGCAGGCCCTGGGCGCGGCGACGGTCAATTTCGAGGGGACGCTGACCCGCCGCCTGCCGCTGCGTGGTTCGGCCGGCCTTTCGCTGCGGGCGATCTCCTATGGCGAGCTCTATCCGGAGGAGCCGCGCTACAATCAAGCGACCCTGGTCGGCCAGGTCGGGTTCGACTACCGCACCGCCCGCTACGCCTTCGGGATCGCGCCGTCCTTCGACGTCTCGACCTTCGGCCCCTCGCGCCTCTACGACGCGCCCGGAATCCACGCCGAGGCCACTCGGGCGCTGGGCGCCCGCACCCTGGTGAAGCTGGAGGCCGACTACAAGGACATGCGCTATCGCCAGGCCGACTTCGCGCCGCTGGACGGCCGGCTGGTCTCGCTGTTCCTCACCGCCTGGCGCGGACTGCCGGGCGGCTGGACCGTGTTCGGCGGGGCCGACCTCGCCGACAAGGACGCCGACCTGCCGACCAATGCCTACGGTCAGGTCGGCCTGCGCATCGGCGCGGCCAGCCCGACCTGGAAGGGCCTGAACGGCAGCCTGTTCGCCTCGGCCCGCCGCAAGCGCTGGGACGCCATCAACGAGGCTCTGGAGGTGCGTCGCCGCGACGACGAGCAGAGCTTCACCGCCATCCTCCGCGCGCCGGGTCTGGCGCGGGCCGGCCTGACGCCAAGCCTGACCCTGCAGTACGCCAGGACCGCCAGCAGCATCGACTGGCTGTTCTCCTACGAGAAGGTCGCGGCCAGCCTGAAGCTGGAGCGGGTGTTCTGATGCTGCAGTCGGTGCTCCCGTCTCCGGCCGTGCTGGAGATCCCCTATGACGGCTCCACGGCCGCCGGCGGCAGGCGGCGGTGGTCGGCGGCGCTCGCGGGGGCGGTGGCGCTGCATGTCGCACTGGCGCTCGGCGCCTACATCCGCCTGACTTCGCCGACCGACCTGCCGCCCGCCGCGCCGATCGAGGCGATCGCGATCGAGTTCGCCGTCGCCCCTATCGCGCCGCCCAAGCCCAAGGACGAACGACCGCCGGGACCCGAAGCCAAGGCCAGTCCCGCCGCCGCGGCGGCTGCCGATCCGCCCCAGATCAAGGCGCGCCAGCCCGACCCGCGGGGCGTACTGCCGACGTCTCCGCCGCGCTCGGCGCCGTCCGAGGATGAGGGTGCGGCCAAGCCTTCGGTCCGCAGCGAAGCCTCCGCGCCGCCAGCCGTGGCGGCCCCGCCCGCGCCTGCGCTGGCCGCGCCGCGCACCTCGGCGGCCACGGACCGCAACGCCGCCGTCACCTGGCGAGGCCTGCTGCTTGGCCGCCTGAAGGCCTATCGCCGCTATCCGCGCCGGGCCCAGAGCCAGGGACAGGAGGGCGTCGCCCAGGTCGCCTTCACGGTCGACCGGCGCGGCATGGTGCTGAGCGCCAGGATCGCGCGCGGCAGCGGCTATCCGCTGCTCGACGAAGAGGCCCTGGCCACCGTCCGCCGCGCCTCGCCGATGCCGCCGCCGCCCGACGACGTGCCGGGCGACCCGGTCGAGGTGGTCGTGCCGGTCGATTTCTTCGTGCGCTGAGGTCTCCAAGGGTCTCAGTGAAGATGAGTTTGCGGCGCCAAGGATCACCAACCTGTCGGGTTCAGCCGAAGGACTGTGGTGAACATTGGGAATAATCAATGTTTGTTGCGACTGCTTCTCATTGATGTGGCGATAGGTGGAAGTTAAGAGCGCCTCGCATTGTCAGGAACAGAGGCGCTCGGTTGATCCCAGCCGGGCAGGGCTTCGGGGATCGAGATCATGAGAAACACTTCCACCCAAGGCGTTCGCAGCTTGAGCCGGCGCGCCTTGAGCGCCGCCGCGGTCGCGGGCGTCGCCGGCCTGGGCCTGTCGGCGGCCGCCAGTGCGGCGACCGTCGCTGACGAGCCGGTGGCCACCGCTGCGCCGGACAACGGCGACACTACCGAAGTCTCCGGCGTCCAGGTCGACAGCAAGAAGGCCCAGGCCGCTTCGCCGAAGATCACCGCGCCGCTGCGCGACACCCCCAAGTCCATCACCGTCATCCCGCGCGACCTGATCGACCAGACCGGTTCGGTCAGCCTGGTCGAGGCGCTGCGCACCGTGCCCGGCATCACCTTCGGCGCGGGCGAGGGCGGCAACCCGGTCGGCGACCGTCCGTTCCTGCGCGGCTACGACGCCCAGTCGGCCACCTATGTCGACGGCCTGCGCGACATCGGCTCCCAGTCGCGTGAAGTCTTCAACGTCGAGAACGTCGAGGTCGTGAAGGGCGCGACCGGCAGCTACGGCGGGCGCGGCGGCGCCGGCGGCGGCGTCTTCATCAACAACAAGGCCCCGACCCTGAAGGACTCGATCGGCGGGCAGGTCGCGGTCGGCACCGCCGACTACAAGCGCGCCACTTTCGACGTGAACCACGTGGTCGCCGAAGGCGTGGCCGTGCGCCTGAACCTGATGGCCCACGACGCTGGCGTCGATGGCCGCGACGAGGTCCACTACAGCCGCTGGGGCGTGGCGCCGTCGATCGCCTTCGGCCTGGATACCGACACCCGTATCGTCGTCAGCTACTATCACATGCAGAGCGACGACATCCCCGACAGCGGGATCCCGTACAACAACCCGACCTTCGTGGCCCGCACCGACGGCCGCGCGCGCGTCTACCAGACCGGCGACGGCCAGCCGCTGCTCGCCGACCGCAGCGCCTGGTACGGCGTCAAGGGCCGCGACTTCCGCCGCGAGCGGGTCGACATGGGCACGGTCCGCTTCGAGCACGACTTCGGCGACAACCTGCACCTGCGCAACACCACCCGCTATGCCGAGACGGGCCAGGACTACATCTGGACCCAGCCCGACGACAGCAAGGGCAACATCTACTACGGCCTGGTCTGGCGCCGTCCCAACAGCCGCGTCAGCGAGGTCACCACCCTGACCAACCAGACCGACTTCTACGGCAAGTTCCAGACCGGCTCGATCCAGCACAACTTCGCCACGGGCCTGGAGCTGTCGCGCGAGGAAGGCGAGAACGACAGCTACAACGTCTATTACAACGGCGCCCTGGCCTCGACGTTCAGCAGCTGCTCGGCCGCGGCCATCGCCGCCTATGTCTGCACCACCCTGGCCAACCCCAACACCAGCGACCCGTTCACCGGCACGATCTCGCGGGTCAACAACCCCAACAATTCTCGCACGGTCACCAAGTCGATCTACGGCTTCGACACCATCGAGTTCGACGAGCACTGGCAGGTGAACCTGGGGCTGCGCTACGACAGCTACGACGCCCGCTACGTCAGCGCCCGGGCGACGACCACGCCGTTCGCCCGCTCGACCTACGAGCGCAAGGACGACCTGCTGAACTACCAGGCCGCCGTGGTCTACAAGCCGACGACGGCCGGCGCGATCTACCTGTCCTACGCCACCGCCTCGACCCCGGCCGGCAACGCCCTGAACCAGGGCAGCGACGGCAACGCCCTGTCGAGCACGGTCAACGCCAACCTCAGCCCGGAAGAAAACGCCACCCTCGAGGCTGGCGCCAAATGGGACGTGTTCGGCGGCAAGCTCAGCCTGACCGGCGCGGTGTTCGAGGTGAAGACCACCAACGCCCGCATCACCCAGACCGACGGCACCGTGGCTATGGCCGGCGAGAAGCGCGTTCGCGGCTACGAGCTGGGCGCCTCCGGCTCGATCACCGACAAGTGGGACGTCTTCGGCGGCTACACCTATCTCGACGCCATCCTGGTCAAGAACGGCGGTTCGGGCGCGGCGGCGGGCCTGACCGACGGCATGCAGTTCCCCAACACGCCCAAGCACAGCTTCGCGGTGCAGACGACGTACGAGGTTCTGCCGAAGCTGAAGGTCGGCCTGGGCGCCAACTACCAGGCCAAGGTCATGGGCAACGCCAGCGCCACCACGCCCAAGTGGGTGCCTGACTATTGGCGGTTCGACGCCAACGCCACCTACACCATCAACCAGAACCTCTCGGCCAGGCTCAACATCCAGAACCTGACCGACGAGGTCTACTACACCCAGGCCTACGCCTCGCACTACGCGACCATCGCGCCGGGGCGCTCGGCCGTCCTGTCGCTGAACGCCAAGTTCTAGGCACGGCGACATCCCTGAATCGGCCGCGTCCGCCTTTCGGCGGGCGCGGCCTTTCGCTTTGGTGAGGTCATGGAAACCGCCCCGGAAAACGTTTCCCCGGACGATATCGCCGCCGCCGTCGCCGAGGTCCTTTCCGGACCGCCGGAGACGGCGCGAGCCTGGCTGGCGCAGCAGGCCGCCGCCGGCGTCGCCGAGGCCCAGGCCTTGCTGGCGCAAATGCTGCTCGACGGCGCCGGCGGTCCTGCCGATCCGGCCGGCGCTCTGGCGTTGTTCCTACGCGCCGCCGGGGCGGGGCATGCGATGGCGCTGAACATGGTCGGCCGCTGCTACGAGAACGGCTGGGGCGTTGCGGCCAATCTCGCCGTCGCGGCGCAGTGGTATCTCCAGGCCGCCGAGGCGGGCTCCGATTGGGGCATGTACAATCTCGCCACGCGGCTGATGCTGGGCGAGGGCGTGGAGGCCGATCGCAAGGCCGCCCTGGCCTGGTTCCAGCGCGCGGCCGAGTTGGGCCACGCCAAGTCGATCAATGTGGTGGGCGGCTTCTACGAGGATGGATGGGAGGTCGCTCAGGATTTCGCCATGGCCCGGGACTGCTACGCCAGGGCCGCGGCCGGCGGCGACTTTCGCGGCCAGTTCAACTTCGGTCGGGTGCTGGCCGCCGAGGGCGAGATCGCCGGCGCGCTGGCGCAGTTCGAACAGGCGGCGACAACCGCGACGGCCGCGTTCACGGCGAAGATGGTCGCTTTCCTCCGCAGCGCGCCCGTCGCGGCCTATCGCGACCTTGCCGATCGCCTGGACGCCTCCGGTCCGGCGGCGGGCTAGGGTTCGACGGTGATGACGATCCTGCCCCGGCCAACGGCCAATCCGCTGCTGGCCGCCACGCGCGCCAGCATCTCGGCCAGGGTCGCGTCGTCCACGGGGACGCGACCTTCGGGGGTCTGGACCTGCACGTCGACCGGCAGGGGCGGCGCGAAGCGGCGCTGGCGGTCGATCGATCCGATCTCGTTCAGGACCCCCGCCGCCACCAGGTCGACGACCAGTCGATGCAGAGTCGACCGGTTGACCCGCTGGCCCCGGTTGTGGGCGGTCCACCAGACCTGTTCCATGTCGAAGGGCGCGTCCATCCCGTCGAGCAGTTCGATCAGTTCGCGACGCTTGTCAGTGAGCTTGAGGCCGATCCGGGCGCAGCGCTCGGACACAGCCTGGCGAGGCCCGTCCATCGGCGGGCTCTGTTGCGGAGGCTGGGCTTGAGCGTGGATCACGACGAGGGATATCGGCCTAGGGTGGGCGAGCGGACGGTGAGCGCCCAAGCCTTATCGTTTGGCGCTGGCGTGTCGATGCGCTGGAAGCAAGGTTGGGAAAATGTATAGCGCGGCCAACATCACGGTAAGGCGGGCATGAAGGTCTTCCTGCTCGAGGACGATCCCGAGACCGCTGCGTTCATCGAGCGCGGCCTCACGGAGCGTGGCCATGTGGTGGAGGTCGAGGCCGATGGCTCGGTGGCGCTGCGGCGCCTGGCCGAGCGTGATTTCGACGTGCTTGTGCTCGACCGGATGGTGCCAGGCGTCGATGGGCTGTCGGTCCTGAAGGCGATCCGCGCGCAGGGGCGGACGACGCCGGTCCTGCTTCTGACGGCCATGTCCCAGATCGCTGATCGGGTCGACGGTCTTGAGGAGGGAGCCGACGACTACCTGGTCAAGCCGTTCGCCTTCGTCGAGCTCGCCGCGCGCGTGGCGGCGCTGGGCCGTCGACCGCCGACGGGCGAGTTCGATACGGTCCTGCGCGTGGCGGACATCGAGATGAACCTGCTGCGCCGGGAGGTGCGTCGGGGAGGGCGCTCGGTCGATCTGCAACCCCGGGAATTCACCCTGCTGGAGCAACTGATGCGCAATCCCGGCCGCATCGTCACGCGGACCATGCTGCTCGAAAAAGTCTGGAACTTCGGTTTCGATCCCAAGACCAACATCGTCGAGACCCACATGTCCCGGCTGCGCAGCAAGCTGAACGAAGGCTTCGAGCGCAGCGCCATCCGCACGGTCCGAGGCTCCGGCTACATGATGAACGACGATGCGTAGTCGAACGCCCAGGACCGTTCGCGGCCTCAGCCTCGTGGTGGCGGGGATTTCCTGCGTCCTGACGCTGGCGGTCGGGGTGGTGACGTTCAGCATGGTCCACCACGAGATCGAACGGCAGCTGGATCATCGCATCGAGCTGGAAACCCAGTCGCTGCTCGCCACCTACGAGCGGGCAGGCTTCGACGTGCTGGTGCGGGCGGTGACCGATCGCGACCGGCGTCCGGCCCGGGGCACGCTGGGCTATCTGGCGGGGCGGTCCGAGGTCGGCAGCCGCATGGGCTATATCGTGCTCGATGCGTCGGGCAGGCGAAGGGCCGGGGACTTCCAGGCCGAGACGCCGCCGCCCGGCTGGAGCGAGTTCATCCGGTTCCGCCGGTCCGACGGCAGCAGCGGCGTCGCCCAGGCGATGAATACGCCGCTGCCGGGCGGCGGCCGACTGGTCGTGGCCGCCGACCGCGCCGACCTGCTCGATATCGACCGCGCCCTGCTGCGCGTGTTCCTGATCAGCGCCGGCCTGGTGGCGGCGGTGGGCGTACTGGCGACCTTCGGCTTCGGCGGGGTCGTGCAACGGCGGCTCAACGCGATCCACGGCGCGGCCGAAGGGATCATGGCCGGCGACATGCGCCGCCGCATGCCGGTCGATGGCTCGGGCGGCGAGTTCGACCAGCTTGCCGCGGTGCTCAATCGCATGCTCGATCGCATCGAAGCCCTGATGAGCAACCTGCGCCAGGTCTCGGGCGACATCGCCCACGACATCCGCACCCCCCTGACCCGCCTGCGCGCGCGCCTCGAGGATATCGAGGCGGAGACAACCGATGGCGCCCGGAAGGCGCGCGTCGAGGGCGCGTTGAACGAGGTCGACGACCTGCAGGGCCTGCTGTCGGGTCTTCTCGCGCTCGCGGAGATCGAAGGGCGTTCCGTGCGCGACCGTTTCGTGGCCCTGGACCTCGTCGCGCTCGTCCATGAACTGGCCGAAGCCTACGGTCCGGCCCTGGAAAAGGCCGGTATGGCGCTGTCGCTCGACCTGGAGTCCGCGACCGTTCGCGGCGATCGGCCCTTGCTGTTGCAGGCGCTGTCGAACCTGATGGACAACAGCCTGTTCCACGCGGGCGCCGGGGCTCGGATCCGTATATCGACGCGAGCGAGCGGCGACAGTGTCCGGGTGGTGTTCGGCGATGACGGGCCGGGCGTGCCGCCCGAAGATCGCGACAGAATCTTCAAGCGCTTCGTGCGTCTCGATCCGTCGCGCACCACGGCGGGCCACGGCCTTGGCCTGGCGACAGTGGCCGCCATCGTCTCCGCTCACGGCGGCGATATCGCCGTGACGCCTTCGGCGCGTGGGCTGCAGTTCGAGATCAACCTCGTGGCGGGCGACTGATACGTCAGGCGACGCCCGGCCCTCGGGTCGGAACGCGTTGCTCTCTGACGCTTTGAGCCGCGCTCATCAGTCGATGGTCGGCAGCCGCACGATGAAGGTGCTGCCCAGGTGCTCGCCCGCGCTCTCGACCTCGATCGTCCCGCGATGCAGCGCGACCAGTTGCTTGACCAGGGCCAGGCCGATGCCCAGGCCGCCCTGGGCCTTGGTCAGATGGTCCTCGACCTGGGCGAAGATCTCGAAGATGCGCGACTGCATCGCCGGCGGGATGCCGACCCCGGTGTCGGTGACGCGGATCTCGACCTCGGCGTCGAGGCGTCGCGCCGTCAGCGTAATCTCGCCGCCGGGAGGGGTATATTTGGCGGCGTTGTTGAGCAGGTTGGCCACGATCTGCGCCACGCGCGTGTGGTCTGCGTCGAGCCAGATCGCCTCGTCCGGCAGGTCGGCCTCGAAGCGGTGCGAGCCGGCGTCGATATTGTGCTGGCTGGCTTCGATCGCCGAACGCAGCGCGTCGCCCAGTTCGATCCGCTCCTTCTTCAGCGAGATTTTGCCCTGGCTGACACGCGAAACGTCGAGCAGGTCGTCGACCAGGTGGGAGAGGTGCGACAGCATCCGGTCCATGCGCACGCGGATGTCCCTGGCCCGCTCGGGCGGGATGTCCTTGTTGAGCAGGTGCAGGCCGCCGCCCAGGGCCGCGACCGGGTTGCGAAGCTCGTGGGCCAGCACGGCCAGGAAGTTGTCCTTGTGACGGTCGGCCCGGCGCAGGGCCTGGGCGGCCGCGTCCAGTTCGTCGCGCTGCCGTTCGATCTGCTGGCGCTGCTGGTGCAGGTCGAAGAACACGGCGGCCTTGCTGCGCAGGACGTTCGGCTCGATCGGCTTCTGGATGAAGTCGACCGCCCCGGCCTCGTAGCCGCGGAAGCGCCGTTGCAGGTTGGCGGCGCCGGCCGTCAGGAAGATGATCGGGATGTGCCGGGCGCGCTCGCTGCCGCGCATGAACTCGGCCAGTTCGAAGCCGTCCATGCCGGGCATTTGCACGTCGAGCAGCGCCAGGGCGACCTCGTGCGTCAGAAGAAGCTCCAGCGCCTCCTCGCCCGATCGCGCCTTCAGGCAGGTCAGGCCGTCGCGCTGGAGCAGGGCCTCCAGCGCCAGCAGGTTCTCTTCGAGGTCGTCGACCAGGAGGAAGTTGATCGGCTTTTCGGCGATCATCGCGTGGTTCCCAAACTCGACAGGTACGATGCGATCGCATCGATGGTCATGATGGCGGCTCCCGGGCTCGCTTCGAGGGCGGCGAGCGGCATGGCCCGGGAATGGGCGAAGTTCGGATCCTCAACGATCGCCGTCCCGCCCGCCTGCGTCACGGCCCGCAGGCCCGCCGCGCCGTCATGGTTGGCGCCGGTCAGGACGACGCCGACCAGGGCCTCGCCGAAGGCGTCGGCGGCGCTCTCGAACAGCACGTCGATCGACGGCCGCGAATAGTTCACCGGCTCGTCGGTGGAGATGGCCAGGGTTCCGTCCGTCTCCACGAGGAGGTGGTAGTCGGACGGCGCGAAGAAGACGGTCCCGCCGGTCAGAGGCTCCTTGTCCTCGGCCTCCTTCACCGTCAGCCGGCACTTGGCCTGGAGCAGGGAGACCAGAACATTGTCGCGGTCCGGCGGCACGTGCACCACCACCAGCACCGGCAGGACGAAGCTGGCGGGCAGGGCGGGCAGGATGGTCAGCAGCGCCTGGACGGCGCCGGCCGAGGCGCCGATCACGACAGCCTTCAAGGGGGCCTTCTCGGGCGCGGCGCTCACGGTTCGCGCCTCTGATAGATCTTCTCGCCGGGGACGAAGTCCGAGAAGCCGCCGGCATGGGCCGAAAACCGCAGGCTTTCCTTCGAGCCCAGGCCCAGGAAACCCTTGCGGGCCAGGGAGTCGTGGAAGAGGCCGATGGCGCGGTCCTGCAGGGGGCGATCGAAATAGATCATCACGTTGCGGCACGAGATCAGGTGCATCTCGGCGAAGACGGCGTCGGTGACCAGGCTGTGGTCGGAGAACACGACCCGTTCGCGCAGCGTCTTGTCGAACACGGCCCGGCCGTAGGCGGCTGTGTAGTAGTCCGAGAGCGAGGACCGCCCGCCGGACTTCTGGTGGTTCTCGGTGAACTTGCGGATGCGGTCGAGCGGATAGACCCCGGCTTCCGCGGCCGCCAGGGCCTCGGGATTGATGTCGGTCGCGTAGAACAGCGTCCGGTCATAGAGGCCTTCCTCGCGGAACAGGATGGCCAGGGAATAGACCTCCTCGCCGGTGCTGGAGCCGGCGATCCAGACCTTCAGCGACGGATAGGTCTTCAGGTGAGGCAGCACGCTTTCGCGTAGGGCCCGGAAATAGGACGGGTCGCGGAACATCTCGCTGACCTGGACGGTCAGGTAGTCGAGCAGGCGCGGCAGCATCGACGGGTCGTGCAGCACGCGGTCCTGCATCGCCGAGATGGTCGGGAACGCCAGCTGGTCGCGCGCCTGCACCAGGCGTCGCTTGATCGACGCCCGCGCATAGTGGCGGAAATCGTAGTGGTAGCGCTGGTACAGCGCCTCCAGCAGCAGCTGGATTTCGAGATCGACGACGGCTTCGGGCACTGGGATCGCCTATCTCGGCATCCAGACCCGGACGAGCGAGAGCAGCTTGTCCACGTCGATGGGTTTGGCCATGTAGTCGTTGGCGCCGGCGGCGATGCAGCGTTCCTGGTCGTCGGGCATGGCCTTGGCGGTCAGCATCAGGATCGGCAGCTTGGCCCACTTGGGATCGTTGCGGATCTCGCGGGCGGCGGTCAGGCCGTCCATCACCGGCATCATCACGTCCATCAGCACCAGATCGACGGCGCGGGCGGGATCCCCGGCCGCGCGGGCCAGGGCGTCGATGGCCTCCTGGCCGTTGCGGGCGATCTCGACGATGGCGCCGCGGGGCTCCAGCACGTTGGTCAGGGAGTAGACGTTGCGGATGTCGTCCTCGACGATGAGGATCCGCCGCCCTTCCAGCACGGCGTCGCGATTGCGGGCCTTCTGGATCATCTTCTGCTGCTCGGCCGGCAGCTCCGACACCACCTGGTGCAGGAACAGCGACACCTCGTCGAGCAGGCGCTCGGGCGACTTGGCGCCCTTGATGATGATCGAGCTGGAATAGCGGCGCAGCCGCTGTTCGTCGTCGGCCGACAGGTCGTGGCCGGTGTAGACGATCACCGGCGGGAAGGCGCGGTCGCCGTCCTGGCTGAGGGTCTCCAGCAGGGAGAAGCCCGAGGCGTCCGGCAGCGACAGGTCCAGCACCATGCAGTCGAAGGTCTGCTGCCTGAGCTGTTCGAGGCATTCGGCGGCGGTGCCGACGCCGACCGTCTCGACGTCGCCCGACGACAGCAGCTTGCCGACGGCGTCGCGCTGCACCGGGTCGTCCTCGACGATCAGCACCCGCCGCACCGACCCGGCCAGCTTGGCCTCAAGACCGCGCAGCACGTCAGCCAGATCCTCGTGCCGGACCGGCTTGACCAGATAGCCGATGGCGCCGAGCGACAGGGCGGTCTGGGCATGGTCGCTGGCCGAGACCACGTGGATCGGGATGTGGCGCGTGGCGTCGTCGCGCTTCAGGCGGTCCAGCACCATCAGGCCGGACTCGTCGGGCAGGCCGACGTCGAGCACCACGGCGCTTGGCTTGAAGCGCTTGGCCAGCTTCAGGGCCTCCTCGGCGGTGCCGGCCACCAGGCACTGGAAGCCGATCTCGCGCGAGAGGTCGCGCACGATGCCGGCGAACACCTCGTCGTCCTCGATGACCAGCAGCACGCGGCGCGAGCCGCCGAGCTGCTCGCGGTCGTCCTCAACCGCCTGGACCTGTCGCGGTGCGCGCTGCGGCGAACCGGTGGGCGCCGGCGCCTCGGCGCGAGCCTGGCTTTCGCGCGGCGCGATGCGGGCGGGATCGTAGGCGACGGGCAGGGTCACCGTGAAGGTGCTGCCCTGGCCGGCCTGGCTTTCCAGGCCGATCGCGCCGCCCAGCAGCCGCGACAGCTCGCGAGAGATCGACAGGCCAAGGCCGGTGCCGCCGTACCTGCGGCTGATCGTGCCGTCGGCCTGGCGGAAGGCCTCGAAGATGCTTTCCTGCTGCTCTCGCGCGATGCCGATGCCGGTGTCCCGAACCCCGAAGGCGAGGCCCCCGGCGGCCGGCTTGATGGCCAGGGTGACGCCGCCCTTCTCGGTGAACTTGAAGGCGTTGGACAGCAGGTTCTTGAGGATCTGTTCCAGGCGTTGGCGGTCGGTCTCGAAGGCGGCCGGGCAGGCGGGGGCGATCTCGATCTCGAAGGCCAGGCGCCGTTCGTCGGCCACCGGCTGGAACAGCTGGCGCAGGTCGCTCACTAGGCGCTGCACGCTCACCGTCTCGGGCCGCACCTCGATGTGGCCGGCCTCGATCTTCGAGAGGTCGAGGATGTCGTTGATCAGCGTCAGCAGGTCGTTGCCCGACGAGGCGATGGTCTGGGCGAACTTCACCTGTTCGCTCGACAGGTTGCCGTCGGGATTGTCGCTCAGCAGCTTGGACAGGATCAGCAGCGAGTTCAGCGGCGTGCGCAGTTCGTGGCTCATATTGGCCAGGAAGTCGGACTTGTACTGGCTGGCCTGCTCCAGCTCGCGGGCCTTCAAGGTGACGGCCGCGGTGCTGCGCTCCAGTTCGTCGCGCTGGGTTTCCAGGGTCTGGGCCTGTTCCTCCAGCTGGCTGTTGGTCTGTTCCAGCTCGACCTGCTGCTGCTCCAGCCGGGTCTGGGATTCCTTGAGGGCGCGGCTCTGCTCTTCGAGCTCCTCGTTGGAGACCCGCAGCTCCTCGCTCTGCACTTGCAGCTCTTCGGACTGGCGCTGGGTTTCCTCCAGGGCGTTCTGCAGTTCGACGCGATAGCGGGCCGAGCGCAGGGCGATGCCGATCGAGGCCGAGGCCTGGTCGAGCAGGCTCAGCACCTGGTCGCCCACCGGATGCAGGAAGCCCAGCTCGATGACGGCGTTGACCGTGTCGTCGGCATGGGTCGGGACCAGGACGAGGTGGCGCGGCTTGTCGGCGCCCAGGGCCGAGCCGATGGTCATGTAGCCGTCCGGCACGTCGCGCACGATCGTCGCTCGCCCTTCGGCGGCGACCTTGCCCAGCAGGCCTTCCTTGAGGCTGAACCGCAGGGGCACGTTGGCGTCGGCGGGAATGCCGAGGGCGGCGGCGCGATAGAAGTGGCCGTTCTCGCCCTTGAACAGCGCGCCGGCCTGGAAGCCCAGATAGCCGGCCAGGAACGACAGGATGCCGTCGGACAGCTCCTCGACCGACTTGTCGCCCATCATCGCATCGGAAAGCCCGACCTGGCCCGATTGTAGCCACTCCTCGCGAGCGCGGGCGGTGGCCGCCCGGCGGACCAGGACGAACACCGCGATGGTCAGCAGCGCGCCCAGCAGGCCCGAGAGCACGCCGCTGGCCGTGGCCGTCTTGTAGGCTTCCTGCATCTCGGCGATGCGCAGCGCGCGCAGCCGGTTTTCCTCCTGCCGCATGACGTCGAGCTGGCTGCGGATGGCGTCCATCTCGGTCTTGCCGCGATCGGTGGAAACGACCGCCAGCGCGGCCTGGGCGCCCTGGCTGCGGCGCAGGGTGATGGTCTCGTCCAGCTCGGCCAGCTTGGCGTCGATGTGTTTGCGCAGCTGGCGGGTGTTGGCCTGCTGATCGGCGTTGTCCTGGGTCAGTGAGGCGACGGCCTCGATCCGGGTCGCGGCGGCGGTGACTGCGCTCTGGTACGGCTCCAGATAGCGGTCGTTGCCGGTCAGCAGGTATCCGCGCTGGCCGGTCTCGGCGTCCTGGGCGGTGGAGAGCAGTTCGTCCAGCGCGATCAGCACCTTGTGGGAGTGCATGATCATCTGGTTGTTGGTCCGCAGCACTTGGATGTTGCGATAGGCGATCGTGCCGCTGATCAGGAAGAAGGCCAGCACGGTCACGAGGCCGAGGGTGGTCCACAGGTCCACGTTCGTGCGGGTGGCCTCGCGGGTGGAAGGTGTCAGCGACATGAGAAACTCGAACTGTGGGCGTGGGCCGCGCTTGTCGGGCCGGAACAGAGGAAAAGGGGCGGGCAGGGAGCGATCACGCCGACGTCCATGCCGGTCGGCCGATTGTCGCCGGCCTCGAATTTGAGCTGAAAATCACAAGTCCCCCGATCACGGATATCGCCGTGCAAGGTCCGTGAACGCGGGCCTAAGGCAAAGGTTCAACGCGAGGGCGGCTTTTCGTGCTGGCGTCCGAATATCGCCAGGCGGGAGGTCAGCGCGTCATGCCGTCGCCAGCGCGCCGGCGTTCGCGATCATGGGCGACCGACCGGAGTTCGTGCTTGTCGAGGAAATCGTCGATCCGCAGGCCGGCGGTCGCGCGGACCCCGAAGATGACGAGGGCGCCATGGGGCTGCTCCGAGTACAAACCGCGCCACGGATCAGCGCGGTGGGAAGCTGCAGCCTGAACGCCTGGCGAAGGCGCGCGCGGGGGCGGGCCGCTTCCCCCGATGGAGAAGCGGCCTGGGTCGGCATGGACTAGAGGTCGGTCCAGAGCGGCTCGTCGGCGATCAGCACGCGGTCGAGCAGGCGAGGGAAGTCACCATAGTTCCGGATGGCGATGTGGACGGCGGCGCGGTTGTCCCAGAACGCCACCGAGCCGGGGCGCCACTTGAAGCGCACCTGGTATTCGGGCTTGCGGTACTGGTCGAGGATCTCGGTCAGCAACGCGTTGCTCTCCGCGCGGTCCAGTCCGATGATCTGCGGCTTCTGGGTGAAGTTCACCCACAGGATCGAGGCGCCGGTCTCACGGTGCTTGCGGACGATCGGGTGGGCCACGATGGGGTAGTCGTGACCGGCCGCGAGCAGGGCGTCGCGGAAATCGTGGGTGACGTGCAGGCCTTCCAGGCGCGCCTTGGTCTCGGGCTTCAGGCCTTCATAGGCCGCGCCGGCGTCCACCCAGACGGTGTCGCCGCCGACCTCGGGCAGGTCGATCGCCCGCAGCACCGCGCCCCAGGTCGGCACCAGCCGCCAGCTGGTGTCGCTGTGATAGCCGGCCTGGACCAGCCCCGCCCCCGCCGCCTTGCGGGTCTCGAACAGATAGGGATCCGGCGGCTCGATCTTGTGGATCGGCTTGTTGTTGGCGTCCGAGCGGGTGGTGGGGTGGGTGTAGAGCGGGCCGAAATTGGCGGCGAAGGCGGCCTGGCTTTCGGCGTCCAGGGCGTGCTGGTCGCGGAAGAAGACCACCTTGTAGCGCAACAGCGCGGCCTTGATGAAATCGCGATCCTCGGCGCTCAGCGGGCGGCTGAGATCGACGCCCGAGATTTCTGCCCCGATCGTCGGTTCGAGGGGCGAAAGCGTAAGGCCGGCAAACTTGGTCTCGGGGCGTCGCTCGAGCGTGACCGTCATGGAAGTTCCTCCGCGCGGTCATTCGTCGGCCGCCTGTGAAGCCTATCGCGGTGGATGTCTGATGATCATGCGAGTTTGTAAAATATCATTGGCCAAGTTCTCTAATATACCTCGCGCCGAAGGCCTGAAGATCGTTGGATATATCTGTCATTGAAGTCTTGGTGCAGGCTTCTTTGGTAAGGGTTGTTCAGCCAAGCGTCTTGGAAAGTCGTAGCCACAGCTGCTGGTCGAAGTCCGGGTCGGGCGCGGCCTGTCCGGTGCGGACGACGATCAGCTTCCGGCTCGGTACGACATAGAGCTTGCGGTCCGACGCGCCCAACGCGGCGACCAGGTCGGCCGGCGCGGCCGGGATCAGCTGGCCCGGCGTGCGCCGCCCGGCGGCTCGCACTGTTTCCTCACCGCCGTTCAGCCACCACAGGCGGCCATAGGCCGGGTTGGTCGGGGAGCGGGTGAAGAGGCTCTTGAGGTTCGCCTCGGAGACGATGCGGCGCCCGTCCCGAGCCTTGCCGCCGTCCAGCACGATCTGGCCGAACCGGGCGATGTCGCGCGGCGTGGTGACCAGGCCGGTCGGATTGCCCACATTGGCGAGGGCGGCTGGTCGCTTGCGCCAGGCCGTGTCGGCCATGCCGGCGGGCTGGGTGAGCCAGTCGTTGGTGATCACCTCCAGCGGCTGGCGGGCGGCGGCGGCCAGCAAGGCCTTCACCACGGCGTAGGCCGGCGTGTTGTAGAAGAAGGCCGAACCCGGCGGCGCGACATAGGCCAGGCTCTCGTCCAGGCCCGACGACATGGTCAGCAGGTGGATCAGGCGGATCGATCGCTCCTGATCGGGCGAGGCCTTCGACCATCCAGCGCCGACATAGTCCGACACCGGCCTTTCGACATCGATCAGGCCCTTGTCGATGGCGATCGCGACCAGCACCGCCACGAAGCTCTTTTGCTGGGAGGCGACGTCCTCCAGCAGCGCGCCGTCCGGGCTGGTTCCGTGCACGAAGACAGTCCGGAACTGCGCCGCCTCGGCGGGCAGGGGCCAGTTGCGCTCGACCAGCGTCTCGCCGTCACGGACGATCAGGAAGCCGGTGGTCTTCTGGCTTTCGACATAGTCGAGCACGAGGGCAAGGTCGGGCGCGGTGGTCGCGGCGAAGGCCGGGGCGGCCGCAAGGGCGCCGACGCCGGCGATGAGGCCGCGGCGCGAGATCGGAAACGTCATCAAGAAACTCCTGTCGCGGAGGCGCGGCGCGAACGGGAGGACCGCACGTCCGGCGCGGCCTGCAGGCCTTGGCCGTGGGCGATCATCAGCCGCATGGCCTCGCTCTGCATGTGGTAGAGGATGTTGCGCGCGCCTTCGGCGGCCATGGCCGGATCGCGGGCGACGAGCCCGGCCCGCACCACCAGCCAGCTGTCGAACGGCGCCCCGCCGGTGCTCTTTTCCAGGCCGGCATAGGAATAGTGCCAGCGCGTCTTGCGGCGCACCGCAGCGATCATCCTTTGGGTGTCGAGGCTGGAGAGGCTGGCCAGGCGCGTGAAGATCACCTCGCTCTGGCGGATCAGTTCTTCCGCCGAGGCGCCGGTCTCTGAGTCCGTCAGCAGCACGTCGACCAGCTTCAGGGTTTCGGCCATGTGGGCCGGGCTGGCGCGCAGGCAGGCGAAGCGCGCGGTCGCGCCGTAGAGCGCCGCGCGCACCTCGTAGAGATCGAAGACCTCCTGGACGGTGGTGGCCGCGACATAGGCGCCGCGGTTCTCCTCGATGATGACGAGGCCGTCGTCGGCGAGGGTGCGCAGGGCGCGCCGGGCCACGGTGCGGCCCACCCCGAACTCGCCGCAGACACGGACCTCGCGCAGCCATTCGCCGGGTGCGATCACGCCGTCCTGGATCTGGCGGCGCAGGGCGTCTGCGAGGGCGTCGGCGGTCAGCGGCGAAATCGGCTCGGGCATGGCCAGAAGGCTTAGGGGGATTGGTTCGAGCCGACAACGGTCGCCTCGGCGAGCGCTCCTTAAACGACTCTATTCCCATCGGAGTGATAGAAATTTGGATCGACCGTTTAGAGATTATTGTTCAACAATCTGACCAACCCGCCCCTAGGGTCCGCCACGTCATTTTTGTGAAGGGCGCGAAAAAAGCGTCGGGGGTAGGGGTAATGCGACACCTGTTCATGTCGGCGGCGGTCATCGGACTGGCCGCCTCGACCTCGGTCATGGCTCAGACCACGCAGCGCGCCGGAACCGAAGGCGTCCAGGCCGTCGAGGAGGTGCTGGTCACCGCCCAGCGGCGCGAGGAGAGCCTGAAGGACGTTCCGGCCACCATCTCGGCCGTGACCGCCGAGCAGCTCGACGCCATGGGCCCCGTGGTCAGCACCGGTGACCTGCTGCGCACCGTGCCGGGCGTGCGCTTCAACGACCTGCAGAGCACCAATCTGAGCGAGGTCTCGATCCGCGGTTCGGGCACCCAGCGGGCCACGGGCGCGGACTCCGGCGTCGGCCTGTTCGTCAACGGCGCCTATGTGGGCTCCAGCACCCTGGGCGGCCGCAACTTCCGCCACATGGACTTCTTCGACCTGGAGCGGGTCGAGGTGCTGGAAGGGCCGCAGGGCGCGCTCTACGGCCGCAACGCCGAATACGGCGTCGTCAACATCGTCTCGGCCAAGCCCAAGTTCACCGACAGCGGCTATGTCAGCGCCACCTACACCGGCCAGACCGAGCAGACCAAGGTCGCCGCCGTCGTGAACCAGAAGCTCAGCGACACCGTGGCCGTGCGCCTGGGCGCCCAGGCCATCGGCCAGGGCAAGGGCTTCTTCTACAATCCCAACAGCGGCAAGTATTACGACCACACCGACGGCTGGATCGGCCGCGGCCAGGTGCGCTACCGCAAGGGGCCGCTGGACATCGATTTCTCGGTCGACGCCCAGGACCTGAACCTGCCGTCGTTCCTCAACACCTACGTGCTGCCGGCGGGCGTGGTGGCGGCGATCCCGCTGGGCCTGACCCAGTCGAAGTACGAGGTCGGGCACGAGGGCAAGGACGGCGTCCATCAGCAGGCCCAGCGGGCCATGATCCTGGCCGACTACGACCTGGGCTGGGCCAAGCTGACCTCGACCACCATGGCCACCCACTGGATCTCGCGGCAGAACTACGCGGCGGCCATCGATCTCGCCACGCTCGCCAAACTGCAGAGCCAGGGCCAGATCGGCCTCTATCCGTTCGGCCAGACCTCGACCGTGGCCAAGGACCGCACCCTCTATCAGGACCTGCACATCGCGGGGCAGGGGCTGGGCGGAAACCTCGACTGGCTGGCCGGCGCCGACTACCTGCTGCAGCACGACCTGAACGGCACCGACTCCGCGACCACGCCCTGCACCCTGCGGGTCGGAGCGGGCGTCTGCGCCGGCTCGCCGACCCAGCACCTGTGCTACCTGCCGCTGGCGACCTCGGCGGCCTGTCCCGCCACCTTCGGCAACTTCGGGACCTCGGCGCGCGCGCCGCTGCGCAACGAGTCCGTCTCGGCCTATGGCCTGCTGCGCTATCGCGTCGCCCGTTTCACCTTCACCGGCGAGCTGCGCTATTCACGCGACGACAAGAGCGCCAGCCAGACGACGGTCTATCTCTACACCGACACCCAGGCTGCCGCGCCCGCCGCCTACGACTTCGAGTCCGACCGGCTGAACTACACCTTCACGGCCGCTTATCGCCTGCCGGTGGCCAACGAGCCGCTGGTCTACGCCAAGGTCGGCACCGGCTATCGCGCCGGCGGCGTCAACGCCCGGACCTCCTCGCCCTACGCGCCCAACCCCTTCCGGCCGACCTATGGCAACGAGGACACCACCAGCGTCGAGCTCGGCTTCAAGGGCAACCTGGCGCGCAACATCTATCTGCGCCTGACCGGCTACAGTTCGCAGACCGAAGACGCCATCACCTCGATCACTGACGGCTGCACGGCGGTGAACGCCTGTCAGAAGGCGGCCACGACCTTCAACATCAACGGCGGCAACGTCCACGCTCGGGGCGTCTCGGCGGCGATCGACGGTCGCTTCGGCCTGGCCGGCGGCCTCCTGACCGCCAGCCTCAACGGCGCGCGCCAGCAGGCCCGCTTCGTCTCGACGCCGGGCGACTATTCCGGCCTGCCGCTGGTCGGCTCGTCGGTGGCGCAGATCCCCAAGTGGACCGCCTCTTCGACCCTCGACTACCGCCGTCGGATCACCGGCGACGTCGTCGGCTTCGGCAACGTCTCCTACCAGTACCAGACCGGCGGCGTGCAGGACTCGGTCACCGCCGCGACGCCGGCGATCTGGCTGAATGACGTCGAGCAGGTGAACCTGCGGGCCGGCGTCGACGTCAAGAAGATCCAGGCCGCCGTGTTCGTGCAGAACCTGACCGACCAGAGCATCGCGCTCCTGCAGTTCCAGACCAGCGGCCAGCCTCTGGCCAACCGCTACAGCACGCCCCGCACCGTCGGGGCCAGCATCACCTACCGCTGGTAGGAGGAGAAGACGTCATGGGCGCATCGCGTCGAGATCTTCTGGTGGGCGCGGGCGTCCTTGTCGCTGGGGCCGCCGGGGCCGCTTCGGTGGCGAAGGCCGCGCCGGCCGTCGTCGCCAAGCCCGATCCGGCCTGGCTGCAGGCCGTGCTGGAGCGCTTCGCGGGCTTTGGGGTCAAGGCCTCGGGCGGACCGGGCGACACGGCCAGCGGCGCCTGGCTTGAGGGCGAACTGGCCAGCCTCGGCTATCGCAGCGAGCGCCAGGCCTTCGAGGTTCCCTATGCCGAGGTCCGCAAGGCGACCCTGGCCGTGGGCGGCAAGGTCGTGTCCGTCTTCCCGCAGGCGATCGTGCGGACCACCGATCCGGCCGGCCTGACCCTGCCGCTCAAGGCGGCGAGCGTCGGCGGGTCCCTGGACGGCGCGATCGCCCTGGTCGTGCTGCCGTTCCGGCGCTGGGTGAGCCTGGCCGAGCCGGCCGCGTCCAACGCCCTGAAGGACGCCTTCGATCGCGGCGCCGAGGCGGCCGTCCTGGTCACCACCGGGCCGACCGGTGAGGCGATCGGCCTGAACGTCAGCCCCAGCAAGCCGGCCTTTCCCAAGCCCGTCGTCATCCTGGCCCCGAAGGACGCCGAGCCGTTCGTGACGGCGGCGAAGGCGGGTGAGAGCGCGACCCTGACCGTCGACGCCGAGGTCGGCCGCCGTCCTGCCTACAACCTCATCGCCCGCCTGGATCGCGGCGCGGCCAAGACCCTGATCGTCACCACCCCGCGCTCGGGCTGGTTCACCTGCGCGGCTGAGCGTGGCGCGGGCGTGGCCGTCTGGCTTTGGCTGGCCCGAGCCCTGGCGGCGGCCAAGCCTGGCGTGAACCTGGAGTTCGTCGCCACCAGCGGGCACGAGTACATCTATCTCGGCGGCGAGCAGTATCTGGAGCACCACGCGCCCAAGCCCGCCGACACTCATCTCTGGGTCCATATCGGCGCCAGCGCCGCCGCCCGCGACTGGCATGAACTGCCCGGCGGTCTGCGGCCGTTGCCCAGCGCCGACTCCCAGCGGGTGCTGACCGCCACGCCGGATCTGATCGCGCGGACCAAGGCGGCTTTCGCCGGGCTGAACGGCCTGGAAGCCGTCTACGAAGCCAATCGCGCCAACGCCGGCGGCGAATTGGTCAACGTGATCGAGGCCGGCTATGCCCGGGCGATCGGTCTCTATGGCGGTCACCGATACTTCCATACGGCCCAGGACGACCTGCGCTGCGTCTCGGGCGACCTGGTCGCGCCGGTGGCGGCGGCCTTCCAATCGGTAATCGCCGCCAGCCTGTGATCCGGGACCGGCGCGCGAGGACCGCTCGCGCGCCGACAGACTATCCTCCCGGGCGCGAAGGCTTCGCCGGACGGTAGCGGTCGATGTCGATGCCGTGGCGGCGCAGCTTGTCGTAGAAGGTCTTGCGCGGGGTCTGCAGCAGGGTCATGGCCGTGCGGGCGTCGCCGCCGCAGGCCGCCAGGGTCTCGCGGATGACCATCGCCTCGTAGCGGCCGGTGCGTTCGGCCAGGCCTTCGTCGGCGCCCTGGACGGCGCCGTCTTCGCCCAGGGCGGCCGAGGGCAGCCCCAGCGCCAAGCGTTCGGCGTAGTGCGCCAGTTCCCGGACGTTGCCGGGCCAGTCGTGGCCCAGCAGGTGGTCGCGGATCGTCGTCGTCAGGCGCGGCGCCGGCCGCCGCAGTCTGGCGGCAGCCTCGGCCAGGAAGTGGCCGAACAGCGCGGGCACGTCCTCGCGCCGCTCACGCAGGGGCGGAACCACCAGGGTGACCACGTTCAGGCGGTAATAGAGGTCGGCGCGGAAGGCGCCGTCGCGCACGGCCTCGGCCAGGTCGACCTTGCTCGCCGCGACGATCCGCAGGTCCAGGTGGCGCGGTTCGGACGCGCCGACGGGCCAGATCTCGCGCTCCTCGACCACCCGCAAAAGCTTGGCCTGCATGCTGGGCGACAGGCCCTCGATCTCGTCGAGAAACAGCACCCCGCGATCGGCGCGCTCGATGCGGCCGATATTGGGGCGAAGGCCGCCGGCGCCGCCGGCCGCGCCGAACAGCTCGGTCTCGAACACGGCTTCAGGAAGCGCCGCGCAGTTGACCGCGACCATCGGCCGGGCGCGCCGCGCGCCGCCGCGATGCAGGGCCTGGGCGACGAGGCCCTTGCCGACGCCGGTCTCGCCCTGGATCAGCACATCGACCTCGGCCTCGGCCAGTTGGGCGATGGTGGCGCGCAGGCGCTGCATGACCGGCGTGTCGCCGAGCAGCATCGAGCCGCCAGGGTTTTGGGCGGCGGCCTCCAGGCGGCGGTTGTCCAGCACCAGCCGGCGTTTCTCCAGCGCGCGCGACAGGGCCGCCGTCAGCCGCTCCATCGGGAAGGGCTTGGAGACGAAGTCGTAGACTCCGTCCTGCAGGGCGGCCACGGCCATGGCCACGTCGCCGTGGCCGGTGATCAGCAGCACCGGGATGTCGGGATCGATCGCCTGGACGCGCTGGAACAGCGCCAGGCCGTCCATGCCGGGCATGCGCACGTCCGAAACGATGGCACCGTCGAAGTCGCGCGACACCGCCTTCAACGCCGCAGGTGCGTTGTCAAACGCCGCGACGTCGAAGCCGCGCAGGGCCAGGCCCTGCGCGACCGCGACCCGCAGCGCCTCGTCGTCGTCGACGAGCAGGATCTTGCCGGCCGGCGCGCTCATGGAACGGCCTTGCGCAGGGTCAGGATGAAGGTCGCGCCCTGGCCTGGCGCCGAGACCGCCGTCAGCTGGCCGCCGAAATCGACGGCGATGTCGTGGGCGATGACGAGGCCAAGGCCCAGGCCGCGCGGCTTGGTGGTCAGGAAGGGGGTGAAGAGGGCGCGTTCCACCTCGGGCGCTAGGCCCGGGCCATTGTCGCCGACGGCGATCTCGACCGTGTCCGCGTCTTCCCGCACCGTGACGGTGACGACGCCGTCGGCGCGGCCGCCCACCGCCTCGAAGGCGTTCTGCAGCAGGTTGACCAGCACCTGTTCGAGCCGGACCCGTTCGCCGAGCACGCTCAGGCCCGCCGTCTCGCCGTGGCGGACCAGCCGCGCCTCCTGGCGTCGCGAGCGGCTGGCGGTCAGCAGCACCGAGCCGTCGATCACTTCTGTGACCAGGGTCGGCTCGACCCGGCCGTCGGCCTTGCGCGAGAAGGCGCGCAGTTCGTCGGTGATCCGGCCGATCCGCTCGGTCATCGCCACGATCGCGGTGAAGGTGTCGCCGGCGGCGTCGGCGAGGCCGCGGCCGATCAGCAGCAGGCCGTTGTCGGCGTTGGCCCGGATCGCGGCCACCGGCTGGTTGATCTCGTGCGCCACCCCGGCGGCGATCTGGCCGAGGGATGCCAGCTTGTTGGCCTGCACCAGGTCGGCCTGCAAAGAGCGGAGGCGGGTTTCGGTGCGCTGGCGCTCCTCCACCTCGTGCGAGAGGGCGCGGTTGGCGTCGGTCAGTTCGTGGGTGCGTTCCTCGACCCGCCGTTCCAGCTCCAGGCGCGTCTCGCGATCGCGCAGGGCGGCCAGATGGATGCGCCGCCGCCGCACCCACAGCCACAGCAACGCGGCGCTCAGCAGGGTCCAGACCAGGGCGGTGATCCAGCGCGCCGCCGCCGTTGCCTGCTCGGCGGGAACGGCGGTGCTGAGGAGGTGCAGCGTCCAGCCGGGGGCGACATCGGCCAGGCGCGTCTCGATCTGGCGCTCGGCGCGCGGCGTGTCGGTCCGGGCCACGGCGCCGGACTTCTGGCGCAGGGGCAGGGGAGCAAAGGTCGCCCCGCCGTACTGGCCCTGGGCGCGCAGGGCGTCGCGTCTGGCCTGGGGCAGGGGCTCGCGGGCCAGGAAGCGCCATTCGGGCTGGCTGGTGATCAGCACCAGCCCCTGGCGGTCCACCACGAAGGCCGGCTCGCCGATGGCGCGCCAGGCCGCTTCGACGCCGTCGAACTCCAGCTTGACCACCACGACGCCCAGCGGACCCGTCAGGCCGTCGACGCGGCGGGCGAGGTAGAGGCCGGGCTTGCGGCTGACCGTGCCCAGGGCGAACTGCTCGGCGTAGCCGCCGCGCAGGGCCTGGGTGAAATAGGGGCGAAAGCCGTAGTCGGAGCCGACGAAGCTGGTCGGCAGCCGCCAGTTGCTGGCGGCCGCGGTTACGCCGTCGGTGGCGATGACATAGACCGCCGCGGCGCGCGCCTGGACGCCCAGCGCCTCCAGCTTGCGCGACAGCGCCTCCAGCTTGGCGGGCGAGCGGCTGGCGAGCGCGGCTTCCAGGTCGGCGTCGTCGGCCAGGACCAGGGGCAGGGCCCGCTGCTTGTCGAGTTCGCTGCGCAGCACCGCCGCGTGCAGCGCCGCCGAAGCGTTCGCCCGCGCGCGCAGGGCCGTCATCGCCCGCTGCTCGACCAGGGCTCCGACCGACCAGACCAGGAGCGCGCCGATCGCCGCCGCGATCACGGCGAACACCGCCAGTCGGGATCTCGATACAACAGGGCCTGACGCAGAGAGCGCTTCCGGTGAGATCGACTTGGGTTGTGCCATATTCCACACAATATGGATCTGAGCTGGGCGGACTATGGCACGGCATATCGCGTCGAAGCGAGCCCGTATCGGGCTATTCTCTCAGTTATTCATGGCTTTACGGATTTTATCGGATCGCGGCCTCCCGCCCTGACCATCCTGCGCCACTCTTGGTCCAAGCGCCCGACCTGCAAGGACGCGCGAGGAAACGAGCCCAGGAGCCCGCCAGATGATCCCGCAAGCCCCGTCCGCCGCGGCGCCGCCGCGTCCCGGTCCCTGGTACACGCATCTCTACATCCAGGTGCTGGTCGCCATCGCCGCCGGCGCCCTGATCGGCCACTTCTGGCCCGGCTTCGGCGAGAGCCTGAAACCGCTGGGCGACGCCTTCATCAAGCTGGTGAAGATGGTCATCGCCCCGGTGATCTTCCTCACCGTCGTCACCGGCATCGCCGGCATGCGCGACCTGGGCAAGTTCGGCCGCGTGGTGCTGAAGGCCTTCGCCTACTTCCTGACCTTCTCCACCCTGGCCCTGGTGCTGGGCATGGTGGTGGGCAACCTCGTCCACCCCGGCGCGGGCATGAACATCGATCCGGCCACGCTGCACAGCGAGAAGGTCGCCGGCTACGCCGCCAAGGCTCACGAGACGACCATCGTCGGCTTCCTCAGCAACATCATCCCGGCCACGGTCACGGGCGCCTTCGCGGACGGCGACATCCTGCAGGTGCTGTTCTTCTCGATCCTGTTCGGCGTCGCCCTGGTGCTGGTCGGCGACAAGGGCCAGCCGGTCGTCGACCTGCTGGAGTCGATCGCCCACGCCTTCTTCCGCCTGGTCGGAATCCTGATGAAGGCCGCCCCGATCGGCGCCTTCGGGGCCTTCGCCTTCACCATCGGCAAGTACGGCATCGGCTCGGTGATCAACCTCGCCGCCCTGGTCGGGACGTTCTACGCCACCTCGATCATCTTCGTCGTGGTGATCCTGGGCGCGGTCGCCCGCTTCAACGGCTTCTCGATCCTGAAGCTGATCCGCTACCTGAAGAGCGAACTGCTGCTGGTGCTGGGCACCAGCTCGTCGGAGTCGGCCCTGCCCAGCCTGATCGACAAGCTGGAACGCGCAGGCTGCGCCAAGCCCGTCGTCGGCCTGGTGGTCCCGACCGGCTATTCGTTCAATCTCGACGGCACCAACATCTACATGACCTTGGCGGCGCTGTTCATCGCCCAGGCCACGGGCGTCCACCTGTCGCTGGGCGACCAGCTGCTGCTGCTCTCCGTGGCCATGCTGTCGTCTAAGGGCGCGGCGGGCGTCACGGGCGCGGGTTTCATCACCCTGGCGGCGACGCTGTCGGTGGTGCCCAGCGTGCCGGTGGCCGGCATGGCGCTGATCCTCGGCGTCGACCGCTTCATGAGCGAGTGTCGGGCCCTGACCAACTTCATCGGCAACGCGGTGGCCACCATCGTCGTCAGCCGCTGGGAAAAGGCCCTCGACAAGGAGGCCCTCGACGCCGCCCTGGCCGGTCACGCCGTGCCGTCCGACGTCGAGCCGGTTCCGGCCGCGGCCGAGTAACGATCCTTCCAGGCAGTCGGGCCGCCGACGCGGCGGCCCCTTTCCTTCCTCTTCCTCCCGCGCAAAGCGGGAGCGGGAACCCACGCCCATGCGCATTCTCTTCGCCACCACGGCCCTCGTGGCCGTCGGCTTCGCCGGCGCCGCCCGCGCCGAGGACGCCGATCTCGCCGCCCTCAAGACTCAGATCCAGCTGCTGCAAGCGCGGATCGACGTGCTGGAACGCCAGTCCGCTGTCGCTACCGCCGCGCCCACGCCCGCGCCGGTCGCAACCCTGCCGACCGCCCCGGCGGCCCCTCCGAAGCCGGCCGTCGAGACCGTCCGCTGGGAGAACTCGCCCCGCTTCACCGACGCCTCGGGTTCGACCTTCAAGCTGCGCGGTCGCATCCTGCTGGACGCCGTCGATGCGGTCGCCGAGCGCGACGGCGTCGCCGACTATCACGCCCGCCAGTTCAAGGCCCGGCAGCTGTTCCTCGGCGTCGAGGGACAGACCGGCCGCTGGGGCTATCGCCTGGAGGGCGGCGCGGTCAGCGGCGGCGCATGGAGCTGGGACGACGCCATCATCGAGTACAAGCTCGACGCCCAGACCTCGCTGCTGGCCGGCAACCAGAAGGCCGCCTCGCTGGAGGGCCTGACCTCGTTCAAGTCGATCACCTTCATGGAACGGGGCGCCTATGGCGACGTGATCGACGCCGGCTACGCCCTGTCGCTGGAGGCCGTGCGCACCGGCTCCAACTGGTCGCTGTGGGGCGCCTTGCAGGGCGACAACATCAACAAGACCGACGCCACAGGCGGCTACGACCCCAATCAGGCCGTCGAGCGCCTGGGCGCCACCGTCCGCGCCACCTGGGCGCCGCAGCTTTCCGAAGCCGACCGCCTGCACCTGGGCGCCTGGCTGCGTCGCCGCGATCGGGGAGGGGAGACCGGCTTCACCTATTCGGCGGCGGCCAACACCGCCTTCAGGTCCCAGACCTCGTCGGGCGCGACCCTGTTCTCGACCGGCGCGGTCGGTGATGGCGACACCACGCTGGGGATCGAGGCCGCCTGGATCCACCGCGCGCTGTCGCTGCAAGGCGAGGCGGCCCGGATCAAGGTTGACCGCATCGCCACCAACCTCAGCTCGACGCTGGGCGGGCCGGACTTCGACATCGTCACCGCCTACGCCTCGGCCAGCTGGTTCGCGACCGGCGAGACGCGACCCTACAATCCCAATGGCTCGTTCGGCCGGATCAAGGTCGCCCATCCGCTCGACAAGGGCGGCCTGGGCGCGCTCGAGTTCGCTGCTCGCTACGACTATGCCGACTTCAGCGACATGGCGGCCAACGGCGTCGCCACGCTGGCCTCGCAGACCGGCCTCTCCACGGCCGGGACCTACAAGGCCGTCACCCTGGGCGCTAACTGGTACCCTTACGCCTATGTGCGCCTGACTGGGAACCTGACGCGGGCCACCATCGACAACCGCCTGATCGCCGGCTCCCAGCTGGACGCCGACGTCACCGTCGCCCAGGCTCGCTTGCAGTTGGAATTCTAGCGTGGGCGAAAACCTCGTCCTTCGACAGGCTCAGGAAGAGGTTTTTCTGGCGTCTGAAGCTGCAATGGCCCTCATCCTGAGCTTGTCGAAGGACGAGGACCACGCAGGGCGGATCAAGATCGATCCGTCCTACAGTTTGACCACCTGACCCGTCCGGGCCGACTGGCCGGCCGCCTCGGCCAGGGCCAGGGCCTCGACGCCGTCGGCATAGCCGATCGCCGGCAGGGCTTCGCCGCGGATGATCTGGGCGAAGTGCGCCATCTCCCGGCGATAGGCCTCGGCGTAGCGGTCGAGGAAGAAGTTCTGGAAGGCGTCGCTGGCCGCGCCGGCCTCGCCCCAGACCGAGACCGTGCTCTCGGTGACGTTGTCGGCCCGGACCAGGCCCTTGGAGCCGAAGGCCTCGATGCGCTGGTCGTAGCCGTAGCCGCTGCGGCGGCTGTTGCTGATCATGCAGATCTTGCCCGAGGCGGTACGCAGCAGGATCTTGGCGGTGTCGACGTCGCCGGCCTCGCCGATGGCCGGATCGACCAGGCAGCTGGCGGCGGCGAACACCTCGGTCACCGGCTCGTCCAGCAGCCAGCGGGCCATGTCGAAGTCGTGGATCGCCATGTCCTTGAACAGGCCGCCCGACACCTTGACGTAAGCGACCGGCGGCGGGGCCGGGTCGTGGCTGGTGATGTGCACCGTCTCCAGCGCGCCGACCGCGCCGGCCGCCAGTCGCGCCTGCAGGGCCTGGAAGCTGGGGTCGAAGCGGCGGTTGAAGCCCAGGAACAGCTTCACGCCCGGCGCGCCCAGTTCGGCCGCCGCCGAGCGGGCGCGAGACAGGTCCTGGTCGATCGGCTTCTCGCAGAACACCGCCTTGCCCGCCGCCACGGCCTTCAGGCTGTAGTCGAGGTGGGTGTCGGTCGAGCTGGCGATGATCACCCCGGCGACCGACGGATCGTTCAGCGCGGTGTCGAGATCGGAGACCTGGGCGCCGGTTTCGGCGGCCAGCGCCTCGGCCGCCGCGGCGACAGGGTCCACCACATGCTTGAGACGCAGGCCAGCCTGGCCGGCGACGTTCTTGGCGTGGATGCGGCCGATGCGGCCCGCGCCGAGGATGGCGATGTCGTGCATGGGAACCTTCAAGGTCTCGGTGGATTGAGCGCAGGAGCGGGCGGCGTGTCCGTCGCCTGACCGTTCGATCGCGTCGTCTGGACCATGATCGCTCCCTCGTCCGGCTCGTGACGCGGCCGGGACTTCGTGTTCCTGTAGCCTGGAATAAAAATTCCCTCTACGGGTAAAGTGGAATTCCTGGTCGTAAGTTGAACCCTGGCGTTCACGCGCGGAACGGATATTCTAATTTGACCGATCGGACTGTGGGGCGCGGATGACGGACGAAATCATGGCGGCGAACGCTCCCGCCAGCGCGGATGAGCTGCGGGCGGCGATCCTCGATCGATACGAGACGCTCAGCAAGCGCCTGCAACAGATCGCCCGCTACGCGCTGGACGAGCCCAACGAGATGGCCCTGGAGACCCTGGCGGTGATCTCCGAGCGATGCGGCGTTCAGCCCTCGGCCATCGTGCGCTTCGCCAAGACCTTCGGCTTTCCCGGCGCCAGCCAGATGCAGCGGCTGTTCCGCGACGGCCTGCTGTCGGGCCACTCGGCCCTCGGTTATGGCGAGCGCGTGCGCCACTTCAACGAGGCCGTGGCGCGCAAGCCCGAGAGCGGCGCCGATGTGCTGTCGGAGTTCGTCGAGGGCAACACCCTGGCCCTGCAGAACCTGGGCCAGACGGTCAGCGAAGCCGACATGGCCAAGGCCGTCGCCCTGATCGACAAGGCCGAGACCGTCTATGTGGTCGGCTTCCGCCGCTCGTTCCCGGTGGCCTCGTACCTGGCCTATTCGCTGCAGCAGGTGAACAAGCGCACCCTGTTCATCGACGGGGTGGCGGGCCTGACCAAGCAGCAGGTCCAGACGATCGGCCCCAAGGACCTGCTGATCGCCGTCAGCTACCACCCCTATGCCGAGGAGACGGTGCAGGCCGTCGAGATGGCGGTGCAGCGCGACGCCAAGGTTCTGTCGATCAGCGACAGCCTGGTCAGCCCGATCGCCAAGCCGGCCGAACTGGTGCTGCACGTCCGCGAGTCCGAGGTACGGACCTTCCGCTCCCTGGCCGCCTCGATCTGCCTGGCCCAGGCCCTGGTGATCGGCTTCGCCTTCGAGGCCAACAGGGAAAAAGGCAGAAAGCGCAAAGCCGGCTGAAGCGTGCGTTCCATTCTCGCCCAAAAATGAAATGAATGTTGCGAGATTTTTTGACTTGGAATATGCGTTACATGGCGCCGACGGGGAGGTCGGTCAGAAAAAAGTAGCGTGGAACCGGAATGGCGCACGACGAAAAGGCCCTTGATCTCATCACCGTCGGCCGTTCCTCCGTCGACCTGTACGGCCAGCAGACCGGCGGCCGGCTGGAGGACATGTCCTCCTTCGCCAAGTATCTGGGCGGCAGCCCGACCAACACCGCCGCTGGTGGGGCGCGCCTGGGCCTGAAGACGGGTCTGTTGACGAGGGTCGGCTCCGACCACATGGGCCGCTTCATCCGTGAGCAGCTGGTCCGCGAGGGTGTCGACGTTGCCGGCGTGCTGTCCGACCCCGACCGCCTGACGGCCCTGGTGATCCTGGGCATCCGCGACCGGGTGAACTTCCCCCTGATCTTCTATCGCGAGAACTGCGCCGACATGGCGCTGCTGCCCTCCGACGTCGACGAGGCCTGGATCGCCAGGGCCGGCGCGGTGCTGATCAACGGCACCCACCTGTCGCAGCCCAATGTCTACGAGACCAGCCTCAAGGCCGCCCGCGCGGTGAAGGCGGCCGGCGGCCGGGTGGTCTTCGACATCGATTATCGCCCCGTGCTGTGGGGCCTGGCCGGCAAGGACGCCGGCGAGAACCGCTTCGTCGAGAACCGGCAGGTCACCGAGAAGCTGCAGGAGGTCGTGGCCCTCTGCGACCTGATCGTCGGCACCGAGGAGGAGATCCATATCCTCGGCGGCTCGACCGACACCATCGCCGCTCTGCGCGCGATCCGCGGCGGGGCCCCCGGCGCGCTGCTGGTCTGCAAGCGCGGGCCCGACGGCTGCGTGGCCTTCCCGGGCGCGATCCCCGACAGCCTGGACGAGGGCGTCAGCGCGCGCGGGTTCAAGGTCGAGGTGTTCAACGTGCTGGGGGCCGGCGACGCCTTCATGGCCGGCTTCCTGCGCGGCTGGCTGCGCGGCGAAAGCGTCGAGACCTGCTGCGAATGGGGCAACGCCTGCGGGGCCATCGTCGTCTCGCGGCACGGCTGCACCCCGGCCATGCCGACCTGGGTCGAGCTGGAGGCCTTCCTGTCCGACCGCGAGCGGCCGTTCCGCCTGCGCGAGGACGTGGAGCTGGAGCACATCCACTGGGCCACCACCCGCGACCGCGTCTATGACGAACTGACCGTCCTGGCCGTCGACCATCGCAGCCAGTTCCTCGACCTGATCGCCGAGACCGGCGGCGACCCCGAGCGCATCCCGCACTTCAAGACCCTGGCCCTGCGCGCGGTCGAGACCGTGGCCGGCGGCGACGAGAGCCGCTTTGGCCTGCTGCTGGACGGCCGCTTCGGGTTCGACGCCTTGGCGCAGGCGGCCGACCACGACTACTGGATCGCCCGCCCGATCGAGCTGCCCAAGTCGCGGCCGCTGGAGTTCGAAAGCTCGGCCGACGTGGCCACGGAGCTCGTCGAGTGGCCGGCCAACCAGATCGTCAAATGCCTGGTCTTCTATCATCCCGACGACGAGGTCGAACTGCGCGAGCGCCAGGAGCGCCAGCTGCTGCGGTTGTTCGACGCCTGTCGCAAGACGCGCCACGAACTGCTGCTCGAGCTGATCCTGCCGCCCGGCATGCAGAGCGACAGCCGCACCGTGGCGCGCGGCGTGCGCCGGCTCTACGAGCTGGGGATCCGCCCCGACTGGTGGAAGCTGGAGCCCCTGACCGACCCGGCCGCCTGGCGCGAGATCGAGATCGCCATCCGCGAGAATGACCCGTTCTGCCGCGGCGTGGTGCTGCTGGGGCTGTCGGCGCCGGAGGCCGAACTCGTCGCCTCGTTCGAGGTCGTCGCGCCGTTCCCGATCGTGAAGGGCTTCGCCGTGGGGCGGACGATCTTCTACGATGTGGCCCGTGACTGGCTGGCCGGCCGCATCGACGACGAAGCGGCCGTCGCCGCCCTGGTGAGCAAGTTCAAGGTGCTGGTGGACGCCTGGAAGCGTCTGCGGAGCGCCGCCGAGAAAGCCGCGTAAATGGCCACCGCCCATTTCACCACCGTCCGTCTCACCGCCGCCCAGGCGACCGTCCGCTGGCTCTCGCAGCAATATGTCGAGACCGGCGAGGGTGTGGTTCCTTACTTCGCCGGGGTCTGGGCTATCTTCGGCCACGGCAATGTCGCGGGCCTGGGCGAGGCCCTGCACGGCGCTCGCGACGTGCTGCCGACCTGGCGCGCCCACAACGAGCAGAGCATGGCCCACGCCGCCATCGCCTTCGCCAAGCAGTCGCGGCGCGAGCGGGCCATGGTCTGCACCACCTCGATCGGGCCGGGCGCGACCAACATGGTCACCGCCGCCGCCCTGGCCCATGTGAACCGCCTGCCGGTGCTGTTCCTGCCCGGCGACGTCTACGCCAGCCGCCGGCCCGATCCCGTCCTCCAGCAGATCGAGGACTTCGGCGACGCCACGGTCAGCGCCAACGACTGCTTCCGGCCGGTCTCGCGCTATTTCGACCGGATCACTCGGCCCGAGCAGATCCTCGACGCCCTGCCGCGGGCGTTGGCGACCATGCTCGATCCGGCGACCTGCGGCCCGGCGACCCTGGCCTTCTGCCAGGACGTCCAGGCCGAGGCCTTCGACTATCCGGAAGCCTTCTTCGCCAGGAAGGTCTGGCGCATCCGCGCGCCGCGTCCCGATCCGCGCGAACTGGCCGATCTCGTCGCCCTGATCAAGGCGGCCAAGCGGCCGGTGGTCGTTGCCGGCGGCGGCGTGCTCTACGCCCGCGCCGAAGCCGCGCTGGCCGACCTTGTCTCCGCAGCCGGCCTGCCGCTCGCCGAGACGCAGGGCGGGAAGGGGAGCCTGGCCTGGGATCACCCGCTGAACCTCGGCGCGATCGGGGTCACCGGCACGAGCGCCGCCGTCGCCGCCGCCGAGCAGGCCGACCTCGTCATAGGCGTCGGCACGCGCTTGCAGGACTTCACCACCGGCTCGCGCGCCCTGTTCGGGGCCGAAGGCCGCAAGCTGGTCCAGGTCAATGTCGCCCCGCATGACGCCCACAAGCACGGCGCCACCGCCGTCGTCGGCGACGCCAGGGCGGTGGTCGAGGCCCTCGCGCAAGCTCTCGACGGCTGGCGCGCGCCGGACGCCTGGACGGCTGAGGCGATCGGCGGGGTCGCCGGCTGGAACGCGATCTTCGACGCCGCGACGGCGGCCGACGACCGGCCGCTGCCGACCGACGCCCAGGTGCTGGGCGCGGTGTGGCGGGCCTCGTCCGACGACAGCGTGGTTGTCTGCGCCGCCGGCGGCCTGCCGGGCGAACTGCACAAGCTGTGGCGCACGCGCCGGCCCGGCGGCTACCACGTCGAATACGGCTTCTCGTGCATGGGCTACGAGATCGCCGGCGCCGTCGGGGTGAAGATGGCCGCGCCGGACCGTGAGGTCCACGTAATGGTCGGCGACGGCAGCTATCTGATGCTCAATTCCGAGCTCGCCACCTCGGTGATGCTGGGCGCCAAGCTGATCGTCACCGTGCTCGACAACCGCGGCTTCGGCTGCATCAACCGCCTGCAAGCGGCCACCGGCGGGGCGGCGTTCAACAACCTGCTGGCCGACACCGTCCACGAGACCCTGCCCGACATCGACTTCGCCGCCCACGCCGCGAGCCTCGGCGCGCGCTCGGAGAAGGTGGCCAGCCTGGCCGAACTGGAAGCCGCGCTTCAACGCGCCAAGGCCAGCGACCGGACCTATGTGGTGGTCATCGACACCGACCCGGCGCCCACCACGCCGGGCGGGGCCTGGTGGGATGTGGCCGTGCCCGAGGTCTCGGTACGGCCCGCCGTCAACGCGGCCCGCGCCGACTACGAAGACAAGATCAAGCAGCAGCGTACAGGGGACTGACCCATGACCATCCGTTTCGGCGTGAGCCCCATCGCCTGGATCAACGACGACATGCCCGAACTGGGCGGCGACACCCCGCTGGAAAGCGTGCTGGCCGACTGCCAGGCCATCGGCTTCTCCGGCGTCGAGCTGGGCGGCGTGTTTCCGCGCGATCCGGCGGTGCTGAAGCCGCTGCTCGACCGCTACGGCCTCGACCTCGTCGGTGGCTGGTACAGCGGCAATCTCTTGGTGCAATCCGCCGAGGACGAGATCGCGGCGCTGCAACCGCACCTGTCGCTGCTGAAGGCGATGGGCTGCACCGTCTTCGTCCATGCCGAGACCAGCAACGCCATCCATGGCGACCGCTCCCAGGCCCTGTCGGCCACCCCGCGCCTCGACGCCGAGGGCTGGAAAGAGTTCGGCGCGCGTCTGACGGAGGTGGCCGACTACATCGCCGCCCAGGGCCTGAAGTTCGCCTACCACCACCACCTGGGCACCGTCGTCGAACGTCCCGAGGACCTCGACGCCTTCCTGGCCAGCACCGGTCCGTCGGTCGGCCTGACCGTCGACACCGGCCACGCGGCCCTGGGCGGCCTCGACCCCGTCTCGATCATCCGCAATCATCCCGAACGCGTCGCCCACGTGCACTGCAAGGACATCCGCGGCGAGGTGTTCAGCAAGGTGATCGGCCAGGACGGCGGCAGCTTCCTCGAAGGCGTGCTGGCCGGCATGTTCACCGTGCCGGGCGACGGTTCGCTCGACTACGCCGCTGTCATGCAGGCTCTCGCCGAAATCGACTATTCCGGCTGGATCATCGTCGAGGCCGAGCAGGATCCGGCCATCGCCAATCCCCGCCAGTACGGCGAGATCGGCCTGGCCACCCTGAAACGCGAAGCGGCTTCGGCGGGCTTGAGGGCGGCGTGATGAGCAGTCTGCTCGTCCGCCCCCACGCGCCCGACGCCGCCGGCTCGGTCCTCGAGGTCACGCCGCAAAGCGCCGGCTGGAGCCATGTCGGCTTCCGGGTGATCAAGCTGGCCGCCGGCGAGACCTTCGACGGCGTCGAGCCCGACCGCGAAACCTGTGTGGTGATCATGAGCGGGGCCGCCGAGGTCAGCGCCGAGGGCGTCGCCTTCGGCCGGATCGGCGGCCGCGCCAGCGTGTTCGAGGACAAGGCGCCGGGCGCGGTCTACGTCCCCGCCGGCGCCGCCTACGCGGTCGTCGCCGTCACCGATGTCGAGCTGGCCCTGTGCACCGCGCCCGGCAAGTCCGGCGGCCAGGCCCGGCTGATCGCCGAGGCCGACATGCCGCGCGAGGTGCGGGGGCAGGGGACCAACGTCCGCCACGTCCGCAACATCCTGCCCGAGACGGCGCCGGCCGACGGCCTGCTGGTGGTCGAAGTGATCACTCCCGGCGGCCACTGGTCCAGCTATCCGCCGCACAAGCACGACACCGCCGCCGAGGGCGAGGAGACGGCGCTGGAGGAGACCTACTATCACCGCCTGAACCCGCCGCAGGGCTTCGCCTTCCAGCGCGTCTACACCGACGACCGCAGCCTCGACGAGACGGTCTGCGTGCAGGACGGCGACGTGGTCATGGTGCCGCGCGGCTATCACCCGGTCGGGGCCCCGCACGGCTACGACCTCTATTATCTCAACGTCATGGCCGGCCCGCACCGGAAGTGGATCTTCCGCAACGACCCGGCCCACGACTGGATCGTGCGCAAGCCATGATCCTCGGCGACATCGACAAGGAGCGCTTGTTGCGCAGTATTCCCCACTTCGTCGGCGGCGCCGCCGTCGAGGGCGCGTCCGGCCGTTTCGGCGAGGTCTTCGACCCCAACACCGGCAAGGTGCAGGCCCGCGTCGCCCTCGCTTCCGCCGAAGAGCTGAACGCCGCCATCGCCGACGCCAAGGCCGCGCAGCCGGCCTGGGCCGCGACCAATCCCCAGCGCCGCGCGCGGGTGATGTTCGAGTTCAAGCGCCTGCTGGAAATCCACATGGAGGAGCTGGCGCACCTGCTGTCGTCCGAGCACGGCAAGGTCATCGCCGACAGCAAGGGTGACATTCAGCGGGGCTTGGAAGTCATTGAGTTCGCCTGCGGAATTCCCCACCTGTTGAAGGGCGAATATACGCAAGGCGCCGGGCCCGGCATCGACGTCTATTCGATGCGCCAGCCTCTGGGCGTGGTGGCGGGGATCACCCCGTTCAACTTCCCGGCCATGATCCCGATGTGGATGTTCGGCCCGGCCATCGCCTGCGGCAACGCCTTCATCCTCAAGCCTTCCGAGCGCGACCCGTCCGTGCCGGTGCGCCTGGCCGAACTGATGATCAAGGCCGGCCTGCCGCCGGGCATCCTTAACGTCGTCCAGGGCGACAAGGACTGCGTCGAGGGTATCCTCGACCATCCGGACATCAAGGCCGTCAGCTTCGTCGGCAGCTCCGACATTGCTCAGTCGGTGTTCCACCGCGCGGGCGCGGCGGGCAAGCGCGTCCAGGCCATGGGCGGCGCCAAGAACCATGGTGTCGTGCTGCCCGACGCCGATCTCGACCAGGCCACCGCCGACATCATCGGCGCGGCCTACGGCTCAGCCGGCGAGCGCTGCATGGCCCTGCCGGTGGTTGTGCCG
>Ga0102591_1001036_pt1 | contig 42195 bp, 34 predicted proteins | sample AraplaCol_mCL_r2_2_FD_76860 | JGI IMG/M metagenome (GOLD analysis project Ga0102591, IMG submission 76860) | Arabidopsis root microbial communities from North Carolina, USA - plate scrape MF_Col_mCL_r2 (SPADES assembly) (version 2) | ecosystem: Host-associated > Plants > Roots > Endosphere...
GCCGGTGGCGTAGAGCGCCTTGCCGTCGGCGCTCCAGCCCAGGGCTTCGGCCTGCGGCAGCCAGGGCAGGGGCTGGAAGCGCGGCGCGCGCGACACCGCCTCGCCCCAGCCTTCGTCGCCCACGCGGGGATAAAGCAGCAGCCAGCGGTAGGTCATCACCGCCATCGTGCGGTGGTCCGGGGAGATGTCGGCCGCGGTGACCTGGCTGTCCAGCCGCGCACGCGGGCTGCGGCGCACGGCGTCTTCGGACGGTTGCGGCACGCCGGCCAGCGGCCCCAGTTTCTGCGCCGTCTGCAATGCGGTGCCCGACGACGGTCGCAGCGGGAGCGAGAACAGCTCCGGCGGCTGGCGTTTCTTCGAGATCAGCAGCACCTGCTCGCGTTCGGCATCGACCGCGACGGCTTCGCAATCGCGCGCGCCGTCGGGCCAGCGGAAGGCGATCGACCAGGCCGGGCGCAGGCGTGCGTTCTCGAGCTTCTCCGGCTCCTCGATCACGTGCAGTTGCAGGCTGCGACGAAGCCCGCCGTTGTCGCCGGTGTCGGCGATCAGCAGGTACGCCTTGCCGTCCAGTTCGAACGCGGCGATGTCTTCCCAGTCGGTCTTGGTGACGCCTTCCACGCGCAGTGTCGCCAGGCGCGTGCCGTTGGTGCTCACCGCGAACAGGCGTTCGGGATTGCCGCCGTCGTCGTGCATCCACAGCACGTCGCGATGGCGGCGCGAGGCGGCCAGTCCGCTGATCTCGTCCATCTGCGGGTCGAGCAGCACGCCGGCCAGGCGCGTGCCATGTTCCGGCGCGCGCGGCGGTTCGGCTTCCTGCGCGCACGCCGACACGGCCATCGCGAGCGCGACGACCATCCATCGAACCAACAAGCGCGGGTGGGGGCCGGGCATCGCGACCAAGGATCGCATGCCGACGCCGCGGGCCGACAGCCCGCATCTGCTCGAACGAGCGTCACCGACGGCTTCTGTTCGACGGAAGGTCGCGTCGCGCCGGCCGCCGGTACACTGGCCGCCTCCCATCTCCCCCGGATTGCGCATGGTCACGATCGGCACGCCCTTGTCCCCGCACGGTTTCCGCGTGCTCCTGCTCGGTTCGGGCGAACTGGGCAAGGAAGTGGCGATCGAGCTGCAGCGATTCGGCGTGGAAGTCATTGCCGCCGACCGCTACGCGGACGCCCCGGCGATGCAGGTCGCGCACCGCAGCCACGTGCTGGACATGCTCGACGGCGCCGCAGTGCGCGCGCTGATCGCGCTGGAGCGCCCGCATCTGATCGTCCCGGAAATCGAGGCCATCCACACGCAGACGCTGGTCGAGCTGGAGCGCGAATTCGAAGCGCGCGGCAGCGACGTGCGCGTGATCCCGACCGCCCGCGCGGCGCGGCTGACGATGGACCGCGAGGGCATCCGCCGCCTCGCCGCCGAAACGCTCGGCCTGCCGACCTCGCCGTACCGCTTCGTCGACACGCTCGAGGATTACCGCGCCGCCGTGGCCGACATCGGCGTGCTGTGCGTGGTGAAGCCGGTGATGTCGTCGTCCGGCAAGGGCCAGAGCCTGGTGCGGACCGACGCCGACATCGACAAGGCGTGGGACTACGCGCAGACCGGCGGCCGCGCCGGTGCGGGGCGCGTGATCGTCGAGGGCTTCGTCGACTTCGAGTACGAAATCACCCTGCTGACGGTGCGCCACGCCGGCGGCACCACGTTCTGCGCGCCGATCGGCCATCTGCAGCGCGACGGCGACTATCGCGAAAGCTGGCAGCCGCAGGCGATGTCGCCGCGCGCGCTGGAGCGTTCGCAGGAAATCGCGCGTTCGATCACCGACGACCTCGGCGGCTGGGGCGTGTTCGGCGTCGAGCTGTTCGTGAAGGGCGACGAGGTGTGGTTCAGCGAAGTGTCGCCGCGCCCGCACGACACCGGGCTGGTCACGCTGATCTCGCAGGACCTCAGCGAATTCGCGCTGCATGCGCGCGCGATCCTCGGCCTTCCGATCCCGGCGATCCGCCAGTACGGTGCGGCCGCATCGTGCGCGGTGCTCGCGCACGGACACGGCGTGCCGGTGTTCTCCAACGTCGACAAGGCGCTGGAACAAACCGACACGCAGCTGCGCCTGTTCGGCAAGCCGCGCGTGGAAGGGCATCGCCGCGTCGCGGTGACGCTGGCGCTGGGCGAGGACATCGACTCCGCCCGTCAGCGCGCCCGCGATGCCGCCGCTGCACTCACCTTCGAACTGCGCTGAGGCGGCCATGGCTGACGAAACCAAACGCGAGCGCTTCCTGGGTTACGCGGTATTCCTGTATCCGCAGGCGCTGGAGATCCTGGGCGAGGCGATCCTGCCCTACCTGCACGACGGTCCGCACGGTCCGCACGTGTTGTGCGGCGCGATCGACACCGGCGGCGCGCTGATCGACATGACCTTGACCGGTCGTACGGCCGACGGGCAGGACGTCGAGATCGAACTGATGATCCCGACGGGCATGGTGCGCATGATCGTGTCGGCGCGCAGCGATGCGATGTTCGGTTTCGGCCCGCGCGTGCAGGCGGTCGCGGAACCGGGCGCGGCCGTCGCGTTGCCGCCGGCTGCGCTGGCGTCGGCGCAACCGCTATCGATGCCGGTGGAGTTCGCCCCGCCGTCGCTGAATCCGGCGCCGCCGGTGATCGGGAAGTTGCCGCCGGAGTGAGGTGCCGGGCATCGCCGTAATTCCGGCGAGTTCATCGTTTTCCCTTGCTCGTCATCCCGGCGAAGGCCGGGACCCAGGCCGACGGCGCTCGGGCACTCTCTTGACGGTTCTATACCCCACCGTCATTCCAGCGAAAGCTGGAACCCATTTTGATCTTGCTCTTGCTCGTCTTCCCGGCGAAGGCCGGGATCCAGGCCGTCACGCTAACCGCGAGTGGCGTCAAAGAAGAATCACCCGCCAAGCTTCCGATCGCCTGCGGCGCTCGGGTCACTTTTCTTTGCTCGCACAAAGAAAAGTAACCCAAAGAAAGTGCGTGGAAAGTCCAACCCAATCCCACGACCGGACAGCACAAGGACGCGCTCGCGACTCGCCATCCATGGCTACGGCGCTCACCGCCGCACATCCTGTGCGGCGCCCTACGGGGCTAGTGGTCTGCTGGGCTGTTCGACAGCAACAGCAACAGCAAGCGCCAGCAGCGCTACGGCGCTTGCGACGCTTCCAGATCCACCCACACCAGGTGATGGTCGCTGCCATCGGCGATCGCCGCTTCCGGTGACGACGAAGCTGGCCAGAACACGCCGCTTCCCTTCAACGCAAAACCGACCGACGGCAGCACGTAATCCAGCCGCATCGTGCCGGCCTTCGGGCCGAAGTCGCCGGTCGCATGCGCCGGCGCGCCGCGATGCACGACGCCGGATGCCGCGTACTGCGCGGTCTTTTCCACCGCACCTTCGCTGCGCGGTGTGGCGTAGCGGAGTACGCGCGGGTGTTCGAGCAGTTCGACGATCGCCTCGTGGCGTCCGTCGCCATCGACCGGATCGTTGTTGAGATCGCCCGCGATCACGAACCGCGCATCGGGCGCCAAACCGCCGCAATGCCCGCGGTCGTCGCACAGCCACGGCTTCTGGCCGGCCGAAAGATATTCCGACCACAACCGGATCTCGTCCGCGTTGCGCGCGCCGTTGCGATCCTCGGGACCGTCGAACACCGGCGGCGTGGGATGCGCGACGAGGAAATGCACGACGCCTGAGGGCGTGCGCACCGGCACGTCCCAGTGCGACTTCGACGACAGCCGCAACTGCGACCAGACATCCGCCGGATACCACGACGCATTCGTCTTCGGATCCATCGGCCGGCGCGCGCCGGGCAGGGCGCTCCACTTGAGCAACTGGAACGTGCGCACCTGTTCGGCATCGATGGGGAACTTCGACAGCACCAGCATGCCGTACTGGCCGGGATGCAGGCCGTAGCCCCATGCATCGTTGCCGCGATTGCGACCGTCGCCGCCGGCCGTGCCGTTATGGTCCAGATCGAGTCCGCTGGGCACGCCGGTGTTAACCGGGGCGAGATAGCGATACGGATAGCGAAGCGGGTCGCCGCCGCCAGGCTGCGCGATTTCGAGGTAGTGCTGCTGGAACAGATCGGCCGCACGGCCTTCGGCGTCGAAGTCGAATTCGTTGAGCAGCACCAGGTCCGGCCGCACGCGCTGCAGCACGGCCGCGATCTTGCGCGCGCCGCCGTCGCCGGTTTCGAGCCGGCGAATCAGCCCGCCAGTATCGTCGTCGTAGAGCGAGGTGTTGTATGTCGCGACGCGCAGAGTCGTGTCGGCGCTCATGGCACGCGCCCACGCATCGGGATCGCCCTTGACGTTGACCTGCATGCAGCCGGAAAGCAGCAGCGCCAGCGGCGCGGCGAGGAGAAGAGGGAGTCTGGACATCGCGCGATTCTGTCACGCGCCCGCGCACGGCGGATGACAATGCGTGGCGGCGCGGCGTGTTCGAGCAGGCGTGCTGGAGTCGGGCTCAGGGCAGGTCGTGCCATTGGCGGCCGTCGAAGGCTTCCAGCGGCCGGAAGCGCCGCTTGTAGTCCATCTTCGGGTGGCCGTCGATCCAGTAGCCCAGGTACACGTGGCGGCGGCGTTCGCGTCGTGCCCATTCGATCTGCCGAAGGATCGACAGCGTGCCCAGCCCGCGATCGGCTTCGTCGGGCTCGTAGAACGTGTAGACGGCCGAGAGCGAGGTCTCGGTGCAATCGGTAACGGCCACCGCCAGCAGCTTGCCGGGGCCCTGCGGCGAGGGCTCGCGCAACTCGAGGAAGCGGCCCTCGCTCCAGCTGCCGATCAGGAACTGGTCGAACTCCGGGGCACCGTGCCCGTCCATGCCGCCGCCGGCATGGCGCGAGGCGAGGTAGCGACGGTACAGCGCGAGTTGCTCGGCCGTGCGATGCGCCGGCAGCACGCGCATTTCGACGCGCGCGTTGCGGGCAAGGCAGCGGCGCTGGCTGCGGTCGGGCACGAAGCGGTCCACCGGGATGCGCACTGCCACGCAGGCGCGGCAGCCGGCGCAATGCGGGCGGTAGACGATGTCGCCGGAGCGACGGAAGCCCCAGCTCAGCGCGTGCGGATACCAGTGGCGCAGGCGCGGGTCGCGCGGGTCGAGCACCAGGTCGCGCGCCGCACGCTCCGGCCAGTAGCCGCACGTGTGTTCGCCCGTGTGGAACAGGCGCAGGTCGTCGCTGTCCTGCGGTTCGGTGCCCATGGACGCAGCATAGCGCCGCCGGACGTGAGGACAACGCTGTCGGCCGACTGAACGCGGCCGGCGCGACGTCAACCCTACGACGCGGCGCGCGTTGACTGGGACATCGGCGCCATCCGGGCGCCGCCCCCAGGAGCCATTCCATGACTCGCACGACCCTCTCCGTTCTGCTTGCCACCGCCGTCGCCGCGACCGTCGCGGGCGCCGCCATCGCCGCGCCGCAGACGGGCGCAGCGCGCGCGAAGATCGACGTCAACAACGACGGCGTCATCGACCGCACCGAAGCCGCCGCGAACCCGCGCCTGGCTGCTTCGTTCGACCAGCTCGACAAGAACCGCGACGGCAAGCTCGACGCGTCCGAACGTCCGCATCGCGGCGGCCACGGCCATCGCGGCCACGGCGGCGGCATGGAGCGCATCGTGAAGGCCGACACCGACGGCGACGGCCGCATCAGCCGCACCGAAGCGGGCTCGCTGCGTTTCATCGGCGACAAGTTCGCCGACATCGACGCGAACCGTGACGGTTACATCGTCCGCAGCGAACTGACGAAGTACCACGAGCGCATGCGTCCGGTGCACGAAGCCGAACGCGCCAAGCGCGCCGAGGAGCGCTTCGCCGCCGCCGACCTGAACAAGGACGGCAAGCTCAGCCGCGTGGAAGTCAGCGAGAAGATGCCGCGCCTGGCCGATTCGTTCGCCTTCATGGACGAGGACCGCGATGGCTTCCTGACGCGTGCGGATCTGGCGCCGCGCAAGCGTTGATTGACGTGCTTTTAGCCCCTCTCCCAGCGGGAGAGGGGTTGGGGGTGAGGGTTGGGGCGTGCGGACACGCTCGCACTCGCACTCGAGATGCTTGCTCGCTGTTTGGGTTGCGCGTTACGCGCTAAAGCCAAGATCAAAATGGGTTCCAGCTTTCGCTGGAATGACGGTGATGTGGGTCGCCGCCACTGGAGTGCCCAAGCGTTGCGGGCCTGGGTCCCGGCCTTCGCCGGGATGACAGTTCTCTTCACCGCGATGACTGTTCTCTTCACCGCGATGACGATTCACGTCGTCGGGATGACGATTCAATGCGGCGCCGAACGAAGCGGCGCAACGCCCTACATCGCCACGTGCTTCAACGTCCGCCCCACCTGCCAGCCGCTTTCCGTCTGCTTCACTTCCAGCGTCTTGTACGAACCCGACAGGCGGTGGTGATACGCACTGATTTCGATCGTACCCGTCACGCGGTCATCGTCGTCGCGCGATTTCGGACGGAAACCGTGCACGTCCACGATCACCGCAGCCTTGCCGGTGCCGCGCTGGCTGCTGCCGACTTCATCGTCGGCGGTGCGCACGCATTGCGACGCGGCCACCACTTCACGACGGCGCGGTTTCAACACCAGCGGCTGCATCGCCTGGATCATCTCCGGCGACGCATCCTGCCCGTCGATGGAAAGACACACCACGTCGATGCGCGTCTGCGGCAATTCCTGCGTGAACACGGCCGCCGCGAGCGGCTGCGGGATCTGCGCAGTCGAGCCGTCGAGCGGATGCGTCTTCAGCGCCTCGCCGGCGATGTCGAGGTTCACGGCGTGCCGGATCGCCAGCGCGCCGACGATCACGATGCCCGCGATGAGCACCAGCTTGAAGCGCAGCGCGCGCGACTTCGACTTCGCATGCGCCGGAGCGTCATCCGCGCTGAGGCGGAAACTCGGGCCGGCGAAACTCTCGCGCGTGGATTCCAGCAGGCCGGCTTCGCGGAGGATCTGGCGCGCCTTCACCGTGTCGTCCGAACGCACCACCCACACCGCCGGCTTCGGGCCGCCCGCATCGCTTTCGCTGTAGCTGAAGGTGCCGCGACGCCCGCCCTTGTACGAACGCCCGTTGGTGATGCGCACCTCGATGTCCGCATCGCGCAGCATCTGCGCGACGGACTCGACGTTCTCAAGCCGCTGGCTGCTGAATACCTGCCTCATGTCATTCCTTCGCCGGCACGTGCGAAGCCGCGGCGGCGTCCTTCACCACGCGGATCAGGCCTTCCTGCGCGGTGCTCGCGACAAGGCGGCCGGCGCGGTCGAAGATCTGCCCGCGCGCAAGGCCTCGGCTGCTCTGCACGGTGGGGCTGTCCATCGAATAGAGCAGCCATTCGTCGGCGCGGAACGGGCGGTGGAACCACAGTGCGTGATCGAGCGAGGCCATTTGCACGTTGGGCTGGTAGTAGCTCACGCCGTGCGGGAAGGTCGCCGTGCCCAGCAGGTGGAAGTCGGACGCGTAGGCGAGCAGCGCGCGATGCAGCTCCGGCGCGTCGCCGACGCGTTCGGTCAGGCGGAACCAGAACTGCTGGAACGGCGGGCGCTTGGGCGGGTTGAGTTCGTCGCGCGGGTAGACGTGGCGCAGCTCGAACGGCCCCTTGCGCGAGAGCCAGCGCTGGACCTTGATCGGCAGCGTCGCCATCACGTGCTCGGGCACGGCCGGCGCCGGGTCGATGTCCTCGGGCTTGGGGACTTCGGGCATGGACAGCTGGTGCTCGCCGCCGTCCTCGTCCTGCTGGAACGAGGCGGCCATGAAGAAGATCACTTCGCCGTGCTGGATCGCGGTGACGCGGCGCACGGAGAAGCTGCCGCCGTCGCGGGTGCGGTCGATCTGGTAGACGATCGGCGCGGCGATGTCGCCCGCGCGCAGGAAGTAGGCGTGCAGCGAGTGCGCGCCGCGCGGCGCCTGCATCGTCGCCTGCGCGGCCGACAGCGCCTGCCCGAGCACCTGCCCGCCGAACACGTACTTGGTGCCGATATCGCGGCTCTGCCCGCGGAAGAGGTTGTCCTCCAGCCGCTCCAGCGATAGCAGTTCGACCAGTTCGTGAACGACTTGCTCGTTGGCGGGCGCGGTCATGCGGGGGCTTTGCTGGAGACGGGACGGAAGTATAACCGTGCGTGTCTGGCGGCTTTTCGGCAGTGGGTGGGTGCGCGCGTCCTCGCGCATGCCGTCAACTCTCATGCCGTCATCCCGGCGAAGGCCGGGATCCAGGCCGTCACTCCGTCAGCGACCGTGCCTGGCGCCTTCCGATGCCGCGGGCCTGGATCCCGGCCTTCGCCGGGGTGACGGTGTTTTTCAGGGCACCCGCACCAACCCCACCGCCGCCATTACCCGATCCCACGGGAACAACGGCCCCGGATCGCGCTTGCGCCTGACCAGCACCTCGGGGTCGTCGGTGGCCCGGACTTCCGTCGTGTCCAGATCCTCATGCCCGGCGATCGAACGCAGCGACGACAATTCCCCTTCGAGCCAGCGCAGCAGCCCGATCAACGCCTCGATCTGCGCTTCGGTATACGGCTCGTCCATCGCCTGATGCGACGCCGCCAGCCAGTCCGGATAGCGTCCGCGGTTCACCAGTTCGATACCGACGGCGCGCGTGTTGTGCCCGCGTACGTGATGGGCGATGCGCTCCAGCGCGACGTACTGGTGCACGCTGCCGTCGCGGTCGATGTAGAAGTGGCCGCTGTTGCCGGTGAGCGAGGTTTCGTACAGCACTTCCTCGCCGAAACGCCGGGCCATCGGCAGGTCCGGCAGCTCGGTGCAGTGGATGACGACCAGGTCGATCGCATCCAGCGAGCGCGCGTCCAGCCGCTCCTGGTAGGGCAGCGGATCGAAGGCGATGGGCGGGGCCGGAAGGGCGGGCGACATGGGGCCGGATGCTACCATTCGCCTCCCGCGCGCCAGGCGCGGCGTCGCATCTGTGCTGAACACGTTGTGCTGAACACGTTCTGCCGATCACTTCCCCGCCCGCGCCCGTCGCGGTCCGACCCCCGGACGGAACCGCCCATGAAACTCCCGCCCGCCGACTCCGAGCTCGGCAAGCTGATGGCCACGCTGCCGCAAACCGGCGCGGTGGACTGGATCGGCGTGCGCCCGAAGCGCGACGTCGCGATGGACGAAGTGGAGCAGGTCGTCGCCGAAACCGGCGCCGGACTCGTCGGCGACCGCTACACCGGCGGCAGCGGCAAGCGCGGCATCACGCTGATCCAGGCCGAACACCTGCCGGTGATCGCCGCGCTGTCGGGCCATGCGTCGGTCGAACCGGCGACGCTGCGCCGCAACCTGGTCGTCTCCGGCATCCCGCTGGTGGCGCTAAAGGGGCGGCGCTTCCGCGTCGGCGAGGTCGTGCTGGAAGGCACCGACTCGTGCGACCCGTGCTCGCGCATGGAAGCCGCGCTCGGTGCCGGCGGTTTCAACGCGATGCGCGGCCACGGCGGCCTGTGCGCGCGCATCCTGCAAGGCGGCACCATCCGGCGCGGCGACGCGGTCGTCGCCCTCAACGACACAGACTCCAGCGCATGAGCACTCGCGGTCACTGCATTCTTTCCCACGGTTTCGAGAGCGGCCCGGACGCGACCAAGGTCGCCGCGCTCGCCCTGGCCGCCGAGCGCATGGGCTGGACGCACGAACGCCCCGACTACACCGACCTCGACGCGAAACGCGAGGTGAGCGAAGTCGGCGACGTCCACGCACGCGTCGATCGCCTGCTCGGCCTGGCGCAGGTCGCCGCCGCGCGCGGCCCGGTCGTGCTCGCCGGGTCGAGCCTGGGCGCGTACATCTCCGGCCTGGTGTCGCTGAAGGTGGACACGCTGGGCCTGTTCCTGATGGCGCCGCCGGTGCGCATGGGCGAGGCGCCGCGACTGGTCGCCGCGAACGTGCCGACGTCGATCATCCACGGCTGGAACGACGAACTCATCGCGCCGGCCGAAGTCGTCGCGTGGGCGTACGCGCGCAGTGCGCGCCTGCTGCTGGTGGACGACACCCACCGCCTTTCCAACCACGTCGAAGCGAGCGCGGACGCGTTCGCCTCGTTGCTCGCATCGCTCTGAGTATTTGCAAATGAAGTTTTTCGCCAGCTGCGGTAAAGGCCTGGAATACCTGCTCGCCGACGAGATGGCCGCGCTCGGTTGCGCGCGTGCCACCGCCGCCATCGCCGGCGTCAACGTCGAAGGCACGCTCGCCGACGCGCAGCGCGCCGTGCTCTGGTCGCGCCTGGCCAGCCGCGTGCTGTGGCCGCTCGCCGAATTCGACTGCCCCGACGAGCACGCGCTCTACGCCGGCGTCGCCGCGATCGACTGGCCGCAGCACCTGGCGCAGGGGCACACGGTCGCCGTCGATGCGCACGTGTCGGGCGAAGCGATCACGCACGCGCGCTACGCCGCGCAGCGCGTGAAGGACGGCATCGTCGACGTCATGCGCGCCCGGACCGGCACGCGTCCCGACGTCGATGTCGAATCGCCCGACCTGCGCGTGAACCTCGTGTTGCGCAAGGGGCGCGCGATCGTCTCCATCGACCTGTCCGGCGGCCCGATGCACCGTCGCGGCTGGCGAACGAAGCAGGGCGAGGCGCCGCTGAAGGAAAACCTCGCCGCCGCCGTGCTGATGCGCGGGCAATGGACGAAGGTGTACGCCGAAGGCGGCGCGCTGCTCGATCCGATGTGCGGCAGCGGCACGCTGCTGATCGAAGGCGCGCTGATGGCCGCCGACGTCGCGCCGGGCCTGCAGCGCCACGGCAACCAGGTGCCGAGCGGTTGGCAGGCGTTCGACGCGGCCGCGTGGAGTGCATTGCTCGACGACGCACGCAAGCGCGAAGCGGCCGGCATGAACGCGCTGCGCCCCGTGTTCTTCGGTCGCGATACCGACCCGCACGCGATCCGCGCCGCGGAGGACAACGCGGTGCTGGCGGGCCTGGCGGGATTGATCGGCTTCAAGGTCGGCGACATCCGTTCGCTCGACACCGCGCCTGATGCGTCGAGCGAGGCTTCGAACGAGGATGCAGCCAAGGGCCTCATCGTCTGCAACCCGCCCTACGACGCACGCCTTGCCGCCGACCCCGCGCTGTACCGCGCGCTCGGCGATGCGCTCAAGCGCGCGGTGCCGCAGTGGCGCGCGAGCCTGCTGTGCGGCGATGCCGAACTCGCCTTCGCCACCGGCCTGCGCGCGCAGAAGAAATACCAGGTGTTCAACGGCGCGATCGAATGCACGCTGATCGTGTGCGATCCCGTCGCGCCCGCGCAGCGTCGTCGCACGGACGAAACCGGCGCCGAAGTCGCGCCGACGTTGTCGGAAGGCGCGCAGATGGTCGCCAACCGCCTGCGCAAGAACCTGCACAAGCTCAAGCGCTGGCGCGAACGCGAAGGCGTCACGTGCTATCGCGCGTACGACGCGGACATCCCCGAATACGCCGCGGCCATCGACGTCTACACCACGCACGAAACCACGCCGCGTACGTTCCTGCACGTGCAGGAATACGCCGCGCCGCAGGAGATTCCCGAAAACATCCAGCGCCGCCGCCTCAACGAACTGCTGGCCGCCGCGCGCGAAGTATTCAATGTCCCGCGCGAGAACGTCGCGCTGAAGACGCGTGCGCGTGGCAAGGGTGGCAGCAAGTACGGTGCGATGGATTCGCGCGGCGAGTTCGTCACCGTGCGCGAAGGCGACGTGCTGTTGCGCGTGAACCTCTTCGACTACCTCGACACCGGCCTGTTCCTCGACCATCGCCCGATGCGCCTGCGCATCGCGGAGGAAGCGCACGACACGCGTTTCCTCAACCTGTTCGGCTACACCGGCGCGGCGACGGTGCATGCGGCCGTCGGCGGTGCGCGCCTGACGACGACGGTCGATCTGTCGGCCACGTACCTGGAATGGTGCGCCGACAACCTGCGCGAGAACGACGTCGGCGGCACGCGCCACCGCCTCGTGCAGGCTGATGCGCTGACCTGGCTGGAGGCGGACACGCACCAGTACGACCTGATCTTCTGCGACCCGCCGACGTTCTCCAATTCCAAGCGCGCGCAGGATTTCGACGTGCAGGCGCAGCACGTGCGCCTGCTTCGGGCGGCGGTGGCGCGCCTGGACGAGAACGGGGTTTTGTACTTCTCCAACAACTTCCGCCGATTCCGCCTGGACGAGGCGAGCGTTGCGGATTTTGCGAAGCTCGAGGACATCAGCGCGCGGACGATCCCGCCGGACTTCGAACGCGACGCGCGCATCCATCGCTGCTGGCGCCTGCAGCGGCGCTGATCACGGCAAGAATCCTGCCGCGCTGCCTGGCGCGGCATGACACCGGTACCGGAGCCCTCACGCCGCGCGCCTGCGGCGGAAATGCGCTCGCGTGAACGCGGTTTCGCGAATTCTTCATGCCCCCTCCACGGTGCGACAGGTAATCCACCGATGGGCCGTAACTTCGTCTCTACGAAGCTAAAGCCCACCCGAACGCATGCATCCGGCAACCGGACGTGCCGATGCGACCGCCCCATGGGTGCCTGCCCATGTACTTCGCCTGCCCAGGCACCCGTTCATCGATACCGCCGACGACGGGAGATGGCCATGGCCGCCAAGCAGCATTCGCCGCGCGAGCACGTCGCGCCGCAGCATCAATCCTTCCAGCAAGTCCGGCCCTCCCGTCTGCGATTGGCCGTGTGCGTGATGGCGCTGCTCGGCGCTGGCGCCAGTCCGACGGCGTGGTCGCAGGCCACCTGCACCGGACCCGCTTCGCAGTCGGCAGTCGGCGCGGGCTCGTTCGCGTGCGGCACCGGAGCGACGGCCAGCAACGCCAGCGGCAACGCGACGGCATTCGGCAATCTCGCCAGCGCGACAGCATTCGGCGCGGTCGCGCTGGGCGCGGGCGCGGCCACCAACGGACTGCAGGCCACCGCCATCGGCACGCAGGTGCAGGCCAATGCCGAAGGCGCGATCGCGGTGGGCGCGCAGTCGCGCGCGAACGCGGAAGGCGCGGCGGCGTTCGGCGGCTTTGTCGATCTGAACAACAACAACGTCGTCGATGCCGGAGAAGCCACGACGGCCAACTTCGTCAACGCCACGGCCATCGGCAACAACGCGCAGGTCACGGCCGCCGCGGGTTCGGCCTTCGGCAATCAGAGCAGCGCGGCGGGCGCCGCGGTGGCGTTGGGACAGGCGGCCAAGGCGACCGGGACGGAATCCACGGCGATCGGCCAACTCAGCGTGGCCTCCGCGCAGAACAGCAGCGCGCTCGGACAGAACGCGCAGGCGACGGGCGTGCAGGGCACGGCGCTGGGCGAAAGCACGGTGGCCAGCGGGCCGCAGTCGAGCGCGATCGGGCAGGGTGCGCGCGGCACGGTCGCCAACACGACGGCGGTCGGGCAGAACGCGGCCGCCACCGGCATCCGCGCGACCGCATTGGGTCAGGGCGTGAACGTCACCGGGCAGGACGCGCTCGGCGTCGGCCAAGCGGCGCAGGCGACCGCGCAGAACACCGTCGCGGTCGGACAGGCCGCCAACGCGTCGATCCTCGGCGCCACCGCGGTCGGCTTCCAGAGTGTCGCCAGCGGCACCCGGGCGACCGCGCTGGGCAACAATGCGCGCGCGACGCAGACCGCGAGTACGGCCGTTGGCGGCTGGATCGACACCAACGGAAACAGCGTCGTCGACGCCACCGAATTCACGCGGGCGACGGGGCTCAACACGATCGCCTTCGGCACGGCGGCGGAGGCGAGCAGCGACAACGCCAGCGCGCTGGGCATGAGCGCCGCAGCCACGGCGGTGGGCGCCACCGCGCTGGGCTACCAGAGCGCCGCCAGCGGTACACGAGCGACCGCGCTGGGCAATAGCTCGCGCGCGACGCAGACGGCCAGCACCGCCGTCGGCGGTTGGATCGACACCAACGGCAACAGCGTCGTCGACGCCACCGAGTTCACGCGGGCGACGGGGCTCAACACGGTGGCGGTCGGCACGGCGGCCGAGGCCAGCGGCGCCAACGCGAGCGCGTTGGGCATGGGCTCGTTCGCGACGGCCGCCGGCGCGACGGCGCTCGGCGCGGCGGCACGCGCCGGCGGCGGTGGCGCGATCGCCATCGGCAACGGCAGCCAGGCGCTGGGCACCAATGGCCTGGCCGCAGGTTTCAACAGCCAGGCCGCGGGACCGGGCGACACCGCGCTGGGCGGCAACGCCCGCGTGCTCGCCGACAGCAGCACCGCGGTGGGCGACAGCTCGCTGGTCGCGGCCGGCGCGTTGCAATCCACCGCGGTTGGCGCGACGTCGACGGTGTCGGCCACGCAGGGCACGGCGCTGGGTTACGGCACCGCCATCACCGGCGCGCAGGGCACGGCGTTGGGGCAAGGGGCGAGCGTGACGGTACCCGGGGCGGTCGCGCTCGGCGCCGGATCGATGGCCGATCGCGCCAATACGGTCTCGGTAGGCACGGCCGGCGCGCAGAGACAGATCGTCAACGTCGCCGCCGGCACCGCGCCGACCGACGCCGTCAACTTCAGCCAGCTCAACGCCGTGCAGGTCCTGGCCGCCGAAGGCGTCCGCTATTTCCAGGCCGATGGCTTGAGCGACGGCACCGACGACGCATCGGCCACCGGGACGGCGTCGGTAGCCGCCGGCGCCTTCGCGCGGGCCGTCGGACCGGGCACCACCGCCGTCGGCGGCAACTCCACGGCGGCGGGCACCGCGGCGATCGCCATCGGCGCCTTCGCCACCGCCTCCGGCGACCAGACGCTCGCCGTGGGAACCGGCGCGGAAGCGGTGGCGGTCGGCGCGCAGGCGTTCGGCATCGCCGCGAATGCGAGCGCCGATCGCGCGCTGGCCATCGGCGGCGGTTCGCAGGCCTCCGGCGCGACCAGCATGGCCGCGGGCAACGAGGTCGTCGCCAGCGGACAGAGCAGCCTCGCGTTGGGCTACCGCAGTTCGGCGACCAACACGCTCACCACTGCCATCGGTGGCTGGAACGACAGCAACGGCAACGGCGTGGTGGACGCGACCGAAGTGACGCTCGCGTCCGGGCAGGGCGCCATCGCGTTCGGTCCGGCGGCGCAGGCCACCGACACGGGCACCATTTCGATCGGCTCCGACAGCACCGCCACCGCGCAGGCGAGCACGGCGGTCGGCACGATTTCGCACGCCACCGCGCTGGGCAGCGCGGCGTTCGGTTTCGATTCGAGCGCGACGCAGCAGGCGGCGCTCGCGCTGGGCGCCGGTTCGCGCGCCATCGCGACCAACAGCACCGCGGTCGGCACGCTGGCGCAGGCGCAGGCGGGCAACACCATCGCGATCGGCTTCCGTTCCACCGCCGCAGCCACCGACAGCGTCGTGCTCGGCACGCAGGCGCAGATCGCCGCCGCTGCAACCAATGGCATTTCCATCGGCAACAACAGCCAGGTGAATTCGCTCAACGGCTTGGCGATGGGCACCAACGCGATAGTCGCCGCCACCGATACCAGTGGCACCGCCATGAACAACGGCATCGCCATCGGCAACAACAGCCGCTCGAACAATTCCGACGCGACGGCCGTCGGCGCCAACGCCATCGCCAACGGCCAGAACAGCGTCGCCTTCGGCACCACCGCCAACGCGCAGGGACCGCAGGCCAGCGCCATCGGCCAGAACGCGCGTGCCATCGGCAGCAATTCGGTCGCGCTGGGCACGTCCGCGCTCGCGCAGGGCAACGTGAGCACCGCGCTCGGGCAGAACGCAACCGCGACCGGTTCGCTGAGTGTCGCGCTCGGCCAGTCGGCGGATGCGACGGCGAGCGAAGCGCTGGCGGTCGGCAACAACGCGCAGGCGACGGCGGCGAATTCGACCTCGCTCGGACGCTCGGCGAATGCATCGCAGACCGGCGCGCTCGCATTGGGCGCCGACTCGGCGGCCTCGCAGGTGGATGCCTTCGCAGGCGGTCGCGGCAGCGCGGCCGCGGGCGCGGGCAGCGTTGCGCTGGGCGCGGCGAGTTTCGCCGCCGGCCCCGGCGACACGGCCATCGGCCGCAATGCGCGCGTCAACGCCGACCAGAGCACGGCGGTCGGGCAGAACGCGACGATTGCCACCGGGGCCACGCTGTCGTCGGCGTTCGGCGCGAACACCAGCGTGACCGCGACGCAGGGCACGGCGCTCGGTTTCGGAAGCAGCGTGACAGCCGCCAACGCGGTGGCCATCGGCAACGGCAGCCTTGCCAACCAGGCGAACACGGTGTCGTTCGGCACCGTCGGCGCGGAACGCCGGCTGGTGAACGTGGCGCCCGGTGTGGCGCTGACCGATGGCGTCAACGTCAGCCAGCTCGGCACGGCGGTAGATGCGGGTACGCGCTACTTCAAGGCGCAGGGGTTGAACGACGGCAGCGACGACGCGGTGGCGAGCGGACTCACGTCCGTCGCGGCCGGCGCGGGCGCGCTGGCGTCGGCAGAGAACACGGTCGCCGTCGGCGCACAGTCGCAGGCGACGGCGGCGTTCAGCACGGCGCTGGGACGTTCGGCGCTCGCATTGGGAACGTCGGCGACATCGCTTGGGCAGTTCAGCGAAGCAGACGGCGTGAACTCGACGGCGGTCGGTACCGACGCCTGGGCGCAGGCCGATGACGCGACGGCGCTCGGGCAGGCCGCGCACGCGTTCGGCACGGGCAGCGTCGCGATCGGCGTCGCGAGCCTCGCCGCCGGACCGTCCGACACGGCCGTCGGCAACAACGTGCAGGTGCTCGCGGACCAGAGCACGGCGGTCGGCGCCGACAGCGTCATCGCCGTCGGTGCGTTGCAGGCCTCGGCGTTCGGCGCGAACGCCAATATCAGCGCCGTGCAGGGAACGGCGCTCGGCTTCGGCGCGAGCACGATGGTGGACGGCGGCGTGGCGCTGGGCGCGGGTTCCGTGTCCGGTCGCGCCATCGCGCCGGCCGTCGGGGTGATTCCCGCCGGCGTGCATGTCATTCCGTTCAATACGACCGATCGCACGCTGCTTGGCGCGGTTTCGGTGGGCACCGACACGTCGTACCGGCAGATCACCAACGTCGCCGACGGCACGCAAGCCAGCGACGCGGTGACCGTGCGCCAGTTGCAGGGCGCGCTCGGTGGCGTCTCCGGCACGGCGACGATGTACTTCCACGCCAATTCGACCGGACCGGATTCGCTGGCGGTCGGCGCCGAATCCATCGCCGAAGGGCCGAACACGATCGTCAACGCCGACAACGGCATCGGCATCGGCAACGGGGCGTTCGTCGATGCGGCCGCGACGGGTGGCATCGGCATCGGCCAGAACGCGCTGGTGACGGGTGTTTCTTCCATCGCCATGGGCTTGCAGGCGCAAGCCGCCGCCGACGGCTCCATCGCGATCGGCGCCAGTGCGATCAGCAACCTCCATCCCTTCTCCGTGGCGCTGGGCGCGCAGTCGATCACGTCGGTCGGCCCGCAGGCGGGCTACACGGCCTTCGGGCTGAGCGCGCCGCAGAACTCGATGGGCGAGGTGTCCATCGGCGTGCCGGCGGTCGGACGCAAGCTGACGCATGTCGCGCCCGGCAGCGCCGACACCGACGCGGTCAACGTCGCGCAACTGCGCGCGGTGCAGGTCGCCGCAGGCGATGCGTTGCTGTGGGACGCGGGCGCCGGTGCGTTCAGCGCGAACCATCTGGGCGCGGGGCCGAACAGGATCGTGAACCTGGGCGAAGGCCTCATCGGTGCCGGCAGTACGGACGCGATCAACGGCGGCCAGTTGTACGGCGCGCTGCAACGCGTGAGCTCGGCGCTGGTGGGCAACGATTCGATGGTGCGGTCCGGCGTGCTGGAAGCGCCGGAGTTCGTGTTGGGCGGCAACGTCTTCAACAACGTGGAGTCGGCGCTGCAGTTCCTGCTGTCGCAGGGCGGCGGAGGCGGCGGTGTCACCGACGCGCGATTCACCGCGCAGAACGCCACCGCGGCGACGGCGAGCGGCAACAATTCGGTCGCGGCCGGCAGCAATGCGCAGGCGAGTGCCGACAACAGCGTTGCGCTCGGCGCCAACTCGGTGGCCGATCGTGCGAACACGGTGTCGGTCGGTTCGCCCGGCGCCGAACGCCAGGTCGCCAACGTCGCCGCCGGCAGCGCGCCGACGGACGCGGTCAACGTGCAGCAGATGCAGGCGCAGTCGGTCACGACCATCAACCAGGCCAACGCCTACACCGACCAGCGCGTGCAGGAAATCGTGGCGGTTCCGATGCAGGCCATCGAAGACCTGCGCGGGCAGGTGAACGACGAGTTCCGCCAGACCGATCGCCGCATCAACCGGCAGGGCGCGATGAACGCCGCGATGATCCACATGGCCTCCAGTGCGGCGAACATCCAGACGATCAATCGCGTCTCGGTCGGCGCTGGATACGCCGAAGGCGAGGAGGCGCTGTCGGTGGGCTACCAGCGGCTGCTCAAGCCGAACGTGTCCGTCTCGGTCGGCGCGGCCTTCAGCGGCAGCGAACAGAGCGCGGGCGCGGGTATCGGTATCGGGTGGTGATGGCCCGTGCGGAGCGGTGCCGTGGCCGCTGGAGCCGGCGCCGAGGTACTCCCTCCCCCTGCGAGCAGGGGAGGGTTGGGGTGGGGTTGCGAAGCCGCATCGCGGCGCGCTGGGCGCTGGCGCGACTTCGCCCCCAACCTCTGCAGTGGCGAGGAGTGGAAAGCTGTCATTCCCGCGAAGGCGGGGTCTTTCGGGCCGCCGAACGGCGGCACTCTCCATGCGTCCGCTGCATGGCGCTCTCCGGCGAGCGGATTGGGCCCTGTGAGATGGATCCCCGCCTTCGCGGGGATGACGGCTGATGAAGGTGAAAGGTGCCGAGGCTGCCTCCCTGCGCGCGGAGCGAGGAGCAAAATGCCCGGCACGCCGAGCTCGAAGCTCTGAGCGCGAAGCTTCTTGCCCGGAACGTCGAGCTCTGGGCTCGGAGTGCGAGGCTTCTTGCTCGGAACGCCGAGCTCGGAGCTCCGAGCGCAAGGCTTTTTGCTCGGCACGCCGAGCCCGGAGCCCGGAGTGCGAGGCTTTTTTGCACGGAACGTCGAGCCCGGAGCTCGGATCGCGAGGCTTTTTGCTCGGCACGTCGAGCCCGGAGCTCGGAGGGCCAGGCTCTTTGCTCGGAACACCGAGCTCGAAGCTCGGACCGCGAGGCTTTCTGCCCGGCACGCCGAGCTCGAAGCTCGGAGCGCGAGGCTTTTTGCTCCGCACGCCGAGCCCACAGCCTCGCCATTGATCCCCCGCCACCGGAACATGGACCGTTCCACTCGCGGCACTGGCCTGCGCAAGCGCGCGGCCCGACATTGACGGGCAGGCAACAGGAGAACCCCATGAGCCACGACTTCGCCCACATCGGCCGCACCCTGCGCGGCATGCCCGCCTCCGACGGCGCCGGCGTGCGCCTCACGCGCGTCATCGGCACGCCGCAGCTGGAAATGCTCGACCCGTTCCTGATGCTCGACGAGTTCGGCACCGACCAGCCCGAGGACTATCTCGCCGGCTTCCCCGACCATCCGCACCGCGGCTTCGAGACCGTCACCTACATGCTCGACGGCCGGATGCGCCACAAGGACAACCACGGCAACGAGGGCGTGCTCGTGCCCGGCAGCGTGCAGTGGATGACCGCCGGACGCGGACTGGTGCATTCGGAAATGCCCGAGCAGCAGGAAGGCCGCATGCGCGGTTTCCAGCTGTGGGTGAACCTGCCCGCCGCGGAGAAGATGTCGCAGCCGCAGTACCAGGAATTCGCGCCCGACCGCATCCCGCAGCTGCAGCCGGCCGAAGGCGTGCGCGTGAAGGTCATCGCCGGTCGCATCGGCGACGTGGCCGGACCGATCCGCCAGCCGGCGACCGATCCGTTCTACTTCGACATCGAACTCGCGCCGGGCGCGCAGTGGGACGTGGAACTGCCCGAAGGCCACAACGCATTCGCCTATGCGTTCGAAGGCGCCGGCTCCATCGGCGAGGGCAGCAACGCGCGCGCGCTGGCGACACAGGAAATCGGCGTACTCGTCGGTGGTCGCATCGTGCGCGTACAGGCGGGCGAAAACGGGCTGCGCACGATCCTGGTGGCCGGGCGCCCGTTGCGCGAGCCGGTCGCGCGTTACGGCCCGTTCGTGATGAACACGAAGGAGCAGATCATGCAGGCCTTCGTCGATTTCCAGGAAGGACGCTTCTGAGCAAGGCAGGCGTGCAGGCGTCGTAGCCGGGTAAGCGCAGTGCACCCGGGGAGTGTGATCGGCGACCGAACCCGGGTGCGGCCTTCGGCCTTGCCCGGGCTACAAAAGCGAAGCCGTTTCGCAGAAGCATCGAAAAAGAAAAGGCCACGCTCACGCGTGGCCTTTCTTCAGTGCATCGCGTACGCCGCGATCAGCGACGCGTGCCCGCGACGTCCGGACCGAACTGCCCCAGCCAGCGATAGATCACGCCGCCCAGCAGGCCGCCGGCGATCGGCGCGACCCAGAACAGCCACAGCTGCGACAACGCCACCGGGCCCGCGAACAACGCCACGCCCGTCGAGCGCGCCGGGTTCACCGAGGTGTTGGTGACGGGGATGGAGATCAGGTGGATCAGCGTCAGCGCCAAACCAATCGCGATCGGCGCGAAGCCCGCCGGTGCGCGCGCGTGCGTGGCGCCGAGGATGACGATCAGGAACATCGCCGTCATCACGATCTCGGTCAGGAACGCCGCACCGATGCTGTAGCCGCCCGGCGAATGCGAGCCGTACCCGTTGCTGGCGAATGCGCCGGCCGCGTTGGGATCGATCGCGAAACCCGGTGCGCCGCTGGCGATATGGAACAGGATGAAGCCTGCGAAGGCGCCGCCGAGTACCTGGACGACGATGTACGGCAGCAGTTCGCTTGCCGGGAAGCGGCCGCCGGCCCACAGGCCGAAACTCACCGCCGGATTGAAATGACCGCCGGAAATGTGGCCGAACGCGTACGCGCCGGTCAGTACCGTGAGGCCGAACGCCAGCGACACGCCGAGCAGGCCGATGCCGAGGGGATTGCCGTCGCCGCCGAACTTCGCGGCCAGAACCGCACTACCGCAGCCACCGAGGACCAACCAGAACGTGCCGATGAATTCGGCCGCAAGTTTCCTGATCATGTTGCACTTCTCCTGCCCATGGATTGAGGGAAACCGCAATGCGCTGCGAATTCACGCAGGCAAAACGGGCTCGGATCTTAGGAGTGGCAGGAGCGACGGTAACTGCGAAAGAAGCTGATTGCACGCGCAAGCCGATTGACGGCTCTCCGCCCGGCGTCGCGGGCGGATGGGCCGTCCAAAGCGGCTGGGCTCAGTTGCTGCTCAGGCGCGTGGCGGGAAAGCGGATCGCCTGGGCCTGGCTCAGCGTCGGGACCAGTTCCGGTGCAGCGGCCTGCAACCAGATGTGCGCGACGCGCCCGTCCGGCAGTTCGACCAGCGTTTCGCGGACTTCAACGTCCGGCTTCGTCGCCAGTTCGCCCTTGTACCAGTAGACCGCCTGGCCATCGATCACGCCCATTTCGGCGCGGTTGCCGCGCTTGGGCTCGAAATTCGCCTTGCGCGAGATGAACAAGCCGAACGCTTCCGAACCGTCCGCGCGCAGTGCGCGGCAGAAATCGGATCCGCCGGTGGCCTTGTATTCCCACGTCAGCCCCGAGCTTGCGGGCAGCTGCGGGCAGTTGCCCCCGTCCTGCGATTCCTGCGCGTGCGCGACCGCGATGCTTCCGGCGAGCACGAGCAGGGCCGACATACGCAATGCCGTCGTCTTCACGACTAACCCCCTGTTGATCGTTACACCCCATGCAACGAAACAGCCCGTGCGGGCTGCCTGTGATCGGCGAAACGTGACGGATCGGCCGATCTGGACTGAACATAGTCCAGAAAACGGCACTTGACAAATAACCAGACTTAATAGGCGCATGGTCCGGCTTATGAGTCGGCTGCGGGCCTCCTGGCGAAGGTCGAGATGGTCCGGAAAGCGGGCTGGAGGCGCTCCAGGAGGCTTCCAGCAAGTGGTTTCGCGCGAAACCATCACGTCGCTTCATGATCGGGGTGTACCTGCCCGGGGCGTGACGACGCCGTCGTCCCGGCGAAGGCCGGGACCCAGGCCGTCACGCCATCAGCCCTCCGTCGTCATTCCAGCGAAAGCTGGAACCCATAGGCTCTTATCGAGCGAAGGAAGATCCAGATGGATCCCAGCGTTCGCTGGGATGACAGTGATTGGGTTGCGTGCGCCTGCTGCGGATGGCGTGATGGCCTGGGTCCCGGCCTTCGCCGGGATGACGGCTTCGGACACGCTCCTTGCGAATCCCGAATCCTCAACGCTCCGGCAGCGGAATGAACTCGTCGTCTCCCGGCACGTGGCCGAAGCGTCCATCGACCCAGTCCTGCTTGGCCTGCTCGATGCGCTCCTTCGAACTCGACACGAAGTTCCACCACAGGTGCCGCGGCCCATCGAGCGGCTCGCCTCCCAGCAGCATCGCCTTCACCGGCGTGCGCGCGCGCAGCTTCGGCCGCGTGCCTTCATCGAGCACCACCAGGTGCATCGCCGGAATGTCCGCACCGTCGAGCTGCGCATCGCCTTCCAGCACATAGAGCGCGCGCTGCGGATGGCTGTCGTCCAGCGCCAGTTCCGCGTCGGCGTCCAGGTCGATCGCGACGTACAGAGTGTCCGCGTACACGCGCACCGGCGATTCCTCGCCATAGCCGCGCCCAGCCACCACGCGCAGCCAGCTGCCGTCGCGTCGCTGCTGCGGCAACGACGCGGCGGCATGGTGGAAGAAGCCGGGTTCGGCCTCCTCGGAACTGCGGGGCAATGCGACCCACGTCTGCATGCCGTGCAGGGGATGTTCGTGCTCGCGCAGCGTCGCCGGCGTGCGTTCGGAATGCGCGATGCCGCGTCCGGCGGTCATCCAGTTCACGTCGCCCGGATTGATGTCCTGCAGGCTGCCGAGCGTGTCGCGGTGCGTGATCGTCCCCGACCACAGGAACGTCACCGTCGCCAGTCCGATGTGCGGATGCGGGCGCACGTCGATGCCGCGACCGATCTCGAACACCGCCGGCCCCATGTGGTCGACGAACACGAACGGGCCGACCGAACGCGCCTGGATGCTCGGCACGGCGCGGCGCACCTGGAAACCGCCAAGGTCGTGCACGCGCGGGGAAACGATGAGGGTCATGGCCGGACTCCGGGACGTGGGGTCCGTCGAGCGTGTCATATCCGGTGCGGGGCGGCACGCCCCTGCATGGCACGGTGCGTTCGGACTAGCGGGCGGCGTCCACGCGCAGCGTCGCCGGGGGACGCGGCCCGGTGCCCAGGCCAACCAGCGTGACGCGCCACGCACCGATCGCGCGCGGCTGGCCCTGTTCGGACGCCTTGAGCACCACGTCGAGCACCGCGTCGGGCTTCTCGAAGCGCACGCGCACGTCGGCGTCGCCGGCGTGGATGCACTGCACGTCCGGCGGGCATCGCGAATCGTTCACCGTATCGACGTAGGTCAGCCGCGCGCCTTCGGGCAGCGACATGCGCTGGCCGGGATGCAGCCGCGCCTCCACCGGCAGCGCGACGTTCGGCACGCTGGCGCAGGCGGACAGGAACAACGCGAGGAAAACGGAGGCGGTGCGAAGGCTCATCGGTTCTGCGTGAACGTGGAAGACGGCGGGAGTCTAGCGGCTGGATGCTACGACGCCGTGATCGGCGTGAAAAGTTCGTTGCAGTGCGCGTGGCTATGATCGCCGCATTGCACAACGCGGCATTCCCATGACCCGAAAGTTCCGGTGGATCGGCCTGGCCGTGTTCCTGCTGGTGGCGGCTTCATTGCTGTCGCTCTACAGCTACGGTCGTTTCGCCCAGCGTGCGCGCGGCGCGCCGTCGCAGGCCATCGCAGCGACGGTGGTGGAAACGCCGCTGGACCACGCCATCGCACCGATGGAGCAGGCGTACCCGAAGCAGGCCGGGCTTTCGCTGATCGCCGACAACCTCGATGCGTTCACCGTGCGCGTGCTTACCGCGCGCGAGGCCGGGCGCAGCCTGGACATGCAGTACTACATCTGGAAGCCGGACCTCACCGGCAACCTGATCGTGCACGAGGTCCTGCGCGCGGCCGACCGCGGCGTTCGCGTGCGGCTGCTGCTGGATGATCTGAACTCGCACGCGAAGGATTCCGTGCTGGCCGCGATGGACACCCACCCGAACATCGAAGTGCGCATGTTCAATCCATCGCGCGCGCGCCAGTCGTATTTCCTGCGTGGCGTGGAGATGCTGCTGCGGGTGTTCAGCCTGAACCGGCGCATGCACAACAAGGCGTGGATCGCCGACGGTCGTGTCGCCGTCGTGGGCGGGCGCAACATCGGCGACGAGTATTTCGGCGCGGCGTCGGAATCGAACTTCCTCGACGCCGACCTCGCCGTGGTTGGCGAACCGGTGCGCGAAACCTCGCGCATCTTCGACGCGTACTGGAACAGCTCGGCGGCGATTCCGCTGTCGCAACTGGTAGACGCGGACGAGTTGTCGCTGGACCGGCTGCGGCGCGTCGGTCCGCTGGAATACCGGTCGAAGGATGCAAAGCCTTACCTCGAACAGCTTCGTCGTTCGCCCAGCGTGACCGCGCTGCTGGACGGCAGCCGCGAACCGCGCTGGACGCCGAACGCGCACGTGTACGCGGATCCGCCGGAGAAGGCCGAAGGCGAGCCAAGGCGCCGCAACTGGCTCATCGATGCCATCACGCCGGCGCTCGTCGACGCCGAGCGCGAGGTGTTCATCAGTTCGCCGTATTTCGTACCGGGCAACGACGGCGTGACGTCGCTGCTGCGCATGCGCGATCGCGGCGTGCGCATCGGCATCCTGACCAACTCGCTGGCCGCGACCGACGTCGCCGCGGTGCATGGCGGCTACGCGCCGTACCGCGTGCCGCTGCTGCGCGGCGGTGTCGAGCTGTACGAACTGAAGGCACGCGGGGAGGGCGGCGGCGGAAGCGGGCTGCTCGGGTCCTCGTCGAGCGAGGCGAGCCTGCACACGAAGGCGTTCATGGCCGACGGCGACGTGGGCTTCGTCGGCTCGATCAACTTCGATCCGCGTTCGATCAACCTCAATACCGAGATGGGCATCCTGTTCACCGATCGCGAACTCACGCGCGACCTGATGCGGCTGTATGCGTGGAAGATCGGCCGCGACAACAGCTACCGCTTGTGGCTGGAGAACGGCGAGCTGCGCTGGGAAGACGCTGCGGCCGACCCGCCGCGCATCTGGACCGAGGAGCCGGAAGCGGACTGGAAACGCCGCACGATGGCGACGGTGGCGCGGTGGTTGCCGGTGGAGTCGCAGTTGTGAAGCGATCTCGCCGCGAGTAGCGGTGCTTTGAGCCCCTCTCCCAGCGGGAGAGGGGTTGGGGGTGAGAAGGGGCTGCTTGCGAACCACTGGTTCGCGCGCCTTCGAACGCCCGAACGCTAAGCGTTCGGGCCGGGAGGGGTAACGGAGGCTCAAGGTCAGAACAGCCAGTACATCAACGCACTGCTGGTTCTATCTTGATCCTCCGTTGCCCCTCATCCGCCCTCCGGGCACCTTCTCCCGTGGGGAGAAGGGAAGAGCCACGCTACTGCTTCGCCACTTCCAACACAGCCCGCCCCGCCGCATCGACCCGCACCGTCATCAGCCGGTCGTACTCCGCCTCGCTCATCGGCGCCACGATGCACGAACACAGCGCGGCCGCGATATCCGGCACCGTGTTGCTATGCCCCACGACCAGCACCGTCTGCCCCGCATGCCGCTGTCGCAACTGCGCGGCGAAACTGGTCGCGGGCAGCTTCGCGTCGTACTCGATCAGCGGCAGGCCGTGTTCCTGCGCCGTCGGCGTGGCGGTCTGGCGCGTGCGCTGGAACGGCGTGGTGTAGACCGCGATCACCGGCATCGATGACAACCGCCGCGCCAGCGCCTGCGCACGCGCATGGCCCGCTTCGGTCAACGGCGGATCCTTCGAACCGTCCGCGACCTTCTCGGCGTGGCGCACGATCACGAAGGTCATCGACGCATCGGTGTTCGGCGTCGCGGGCGAATCCGGTGCGAATGCGCAGGCGGAAAGAAGCAGGGAGAACAGCAGGGCAGTGAGCGGCATCTTCATGCCTCCCACCTTAGCCGACCTCACGCGGCCGGCTGAAGTGCCGTCAAGATGCCCCTGGCGGCCAGCACGCGCGATGACGCATCCGGCAGGTCCAGCACCATGCGCAGCTTGTCCGGGCCTTCCATCTTGTAGAGCTTCGGCTGGCCCTGGATCAGGCGGATGATCGCCATCGGATCGACGTTGGGTTTCTCGACGAAATGCACGCGCCCGCCGGACTCGCCCAGGTCGAGTTTGCGGATGCCCAGCTCCGTCGCGCGCAACTTGAGTTCGGCCACGGCGAACATGTGCTTGGCGGCATCGGGCAGCAGGCCGAAGCGGTCGATCATTTCCACCTGCAACTCGCGCAACTCGTCCGAATTGCGCGCACTGCTGATGCGCTTGTACAGCGTCAGTCGCGTATACACGTCGGGCAGGTAATCGTCCGGAATGAGCGCCGGCACGCGCAGTTCGACTTCCGCGCCGCGCGCTTCGACCGAATCCACGTCCGGCAACTTGCCTTGGCGGATCGAACGCACCGCGCGTTCCAGAAGTTCGGTATAGAGGCTGAAACCGACCTCCGCCATCTGGCCGCTCTGCTCCTCGCCGAGCAGTTCGCCGGCGCCGCGGATTTCCAGGTCGTGCGTGGCCAGCGTGAAGCCCGCGCCGAGTTCGTCCATCGCCGCGATCGCATCCAGCCGCTTGCGCGCGTCGTCGGTCATCGCCTTGCGGTCGGGCACGACGAGATAGGCATAGGCGCGATGGTGCGAACGACCGACGCGTCCGCGCAGCTGGTGCAGCTGCGCCAGGCCGAAGCGGTCGGCGCGGTTGATGATGATGGTGTTCGCGTTGGGGATGTCGATGCCCGACTCGATGATCGTCGTCGACAGCAGCACGTTGTAGCGCTGTTTGTGGAAGTCGAGCATCACGCGTTCCAGCTCGCGCTCGGGCATCTGGCCGTGCGCCACGCCGATGCGCGCCTCGGGCACCAGTTCCTGCAGCTCGCGCTGCATGCGGCCGATGCTTTCCACGTCGTTGTGCAGGAAATACACCTGTCCGCCGCGCGCGAGTTCGCGCTGGAACGCCTCGCGCAGCTGCATGTCGTCCCATGGCACGATGAAGGTCTGCACGGCAAGGCGATGCGCCGGAGGCGTGGCGATGATCGACAGATCGCGCAGGCCCGCCATCGCCATGTTGAGCGTGCGCGGAATCGGCGTGGCGGTGAGCGTGAGCAGATGCACGTTCGCTCGCAATGCCTTCAGCGCTTCCTTCTGGCGCACGCCGAAGCGCTGTTCCTCGTCGACGATGACCGCGCCGAGGTCCTTGAAACGCACGTCCTTCTGCAACAGGCGATGCGTGCCGACGATGACATCGATGGTGCCCTCGGACACCTTCGACAATTCCGTCTCGATTTCCTTCTTGGTCTTGAAGCGCGACAACACTTCGACCTTGATCGGCCAGTCGGCGAAACGGTCGCGGAAATTGCGGTAATGCTGCTCGGCCAGCAGCGTCGTCGGTACCAGCACCGCGACCTGCTTGCCGCCCATCGCGGTGGTGAACGCGGCGCGCACGGCGACTTCGGTCTTGCCGAAGCCGACATCTCCGCAGACCACGCGGTCCATCGGCTGGCTGGAGGCGAGGTCGCGGATCACCGCTTCGATCGCCGAATGCTGGTCGGGCGTTTCCTCGAACGGGAACGCCGCCGCGAACGGCTCGTAGATCGAACGGTCCACGTCGATCGCAAGCCCCGCGCGCGCCTGCCGCTTGGCCTGGATTTCCAGCAGTTCGGCCGCGACGTCGCGCACTTTCTCGGCGGCCTTGCGCTTGGCTTTCGTCCACTGCTCGCCGCCGAGCGAATGCAGCGGCGCGGTTTCTTCCGACGCGCCGGAATAGCGATTGATCAGGTGCAGCTGCGCGACCGGCACGTACAGCCGGTCGCCCTTGGCGTATTCGATTTCCAGGTATTCGGCCGGCATGCCGCCGGCTTCCAGCGTCACCAGTCCGCGATAGCGACCGACGCCGTGGTCTTCATGGACGATCGGCGCGCCTTCGGTGAGTTCGCCCAGGTCCTTGATGATCGCTTCCGGCTCGCGGCCGACGCGACGACGGCGACGCGGCTGGCTCGCGCGTTCCGGGAACAGCTGGCGTTCGGTGAGGACGACGAAGGCCGGATCGGTGATCGCGAAGCCGTCGTCGAGCGCCGCTACGGCGATTGCGAAGCGGGGCGCGTCTTTCGCAGCGAGGAACGACGGGAAATTCGCCACCACGTCCGGCTTCAGAGCGCCCGATTGCAGGATTTCCAACAGCGCTTCGCGACGACCCGGCGAATCCGCCGCGATCAGGACACGGCCCGGGTAACTCGACAGGAACGACTTGAGCGCATCGGCTGTCGCGTGGTCACGCGCGGCAATCGGTAACGCCGGCGCGGGTTGATCGCCGAGCGCCGTCGCGCGTTCGCGCTGCGCGTGGCCTTCGCCGCAGACTTCGATGCGCGAGCCGGCGTTGAGGCGTTCGCGCAGCGTGTCGGGCGACAGGTACAGCGTGTCGGGCGGAAGCAGCGGGCGTTCCAGATCGTGACGGCGCTGCTCGTAGCGCTCGCCGGTGTTCTGCCAGAACTGGTCGGCCGCTTCCATCGCGCCGTCGGCGATGACCGGCAGCGTGTTCGCATCGAGGTAATCGAACAGCGTGGACGTCGTATCGAAGAACAGCGGCAGGTAGTACTCGATGCCGGGCGGCGCGAGGCCGGCCTTCAGGTCCTGGTACAGCGCGCTGCGACGCGTGTCCAGGTCGAAGCGCTCGCGCAGTGCGTCGAGCGCGCGCTTGAGCGCGGCATCGCTCAGCGGCACTTCGCGGCCGGGCAGCAGGTGCACGGCGTCGATCTTCTCCAGCGAGCGCTGCGACTCGGGGTCGAACGCGCGGATCGTCTCGATCTCGTCGTCCAGCAGTTCGACACGGAACGGCTGGTCGGCGCCCATCGGGTAGATATCGAGCAAGCCGCCGCGCACCGCGAAATCGCCCGGATCGAGCACCTGCGGCACGTGGCGGTAACCGGCCGATTCGAGGCGGCGCTTTTCGGCGTCCAGGTCCAGGCGCTGGCCGACCTTCACGTCGAAACTGCCGCCGACCACATGCTTGAGCGGCGCGAGGCGTTGCAGCAACGTCTGCACCGGCACGATCACGATGCCGCGCTTGAGCGTCGGCAGGCGGTGCAGGGCGGCCAGTCGCTGGCTGACGATGTCCGGATGCGGGCTGAAGACGTCGTAGGGCAGGGTTTCCCAGTCCGGGAAGCCGATCACCGGCAGGTCCGACTGCTGCGCGCCCAGCAGCGTGTGCAGGTCGGATTCCAGCTGGTGCGCGCCGTGGTTGTCGCGCGCGACCACCAGCAGCGGCGCCGCATGGGCGGCCGCGGCGGTGGCGACATGGAAGGCCAGCGCGGACGGCGAGGCGGGGGAGCGCCACCACGCGCGCTGCTGACCTGATCTGGGCAGGGGAGGCGTCGGAATTGCGGACTTCGGCATCGTGAAGGCGTGGGGCGTCTGGATGGTGAAAACAAGGCCAGCGCCGGAAGCGGCCGCTCCCAGCGCGCAGGCACGCACAGCAAAGAGCCCGCATTCTACGGAATTGCCCGATGGGGGCCCCCGGATGAAGGCCCGGTGCCGGGATCGCAGCGTTCCAGCGAGGTGATTAATATCGCTTGCAATTGAATAGCGCGCTATGTAAAGTTCGGCCCCATGAAGACCGCCGCGCCCAAATCCTCCGCCCCGAAGCCCGGCAAGGCCCGCAACCTGCTGCATCTCGACGATCAGCTGTGCTTCGCGCTGTATTCGACGTCGCTGGCGCTGAACAAGGTTTACCGCCGTCTGCTCGCGCCGCTGGGCCTGACCTATCCGCAGTACCTGGTGATGATGGTGCTGTGGGAGCGCGACGGCCTGAGTGTGTCGGAGATCGGCGAGAAGCTGTTCCTCGATTCGGCCACGCTGACGCCGCTGCTCAAGCGGCTTGAAGCGTCGGGCCTGGTGACGCGCACGCGCGCCAGCCACGACGAACGGCAGGTGATCGTCGAACTGAGCGGCGAGGGTCGTGCGCTCAAGGCGCAGGCGAAGTCGGTTCCGTCCGAGCTGCTGTGCGCGTCGGAATGCGCGCCGGACGACCTCGTTGCGATGAAGCAGCAGCTCGAATCGTTGCGCGAAGCGCTCGCCCGCAACGGATGAGCCCGATGCGAAACCTCGTCATATCCCAGATAAATAGCGCGCTATGAAGTAGCGGGCTATCCAGCGGTAACGCCTCGTTCCACCCCCACGTCGTCCCCAACCCAGGAGTCATCCCATGTCCCTCGACCAGGTCCTCTACACCGCCCATGCCACGTCCACCGGTGGCCGCGATGGCCGCTCCGTTTCGTCCGACAAGGCGCTCGACGTCAAGCTCGCCACGCCGCGCGAACTCGGTGGCGCGGGTGGCGAAGGCACCAATCCGGAACAGCTGTTCGCCGCCGGTTATTCGGCCTGCTTCATCGGCGCGCTGAAGTTCGTCGCGGCGAAGGAGAAGATCGCGTTCCCGGCCGATGCGAGCATCGACGCCAGTGTCGGCATCGGCCCGCTGCCGACGGGCTTCGGCATCCAGGCCGAGCTGAAGGTTTCGCTGCCGGGTCTGCCGCGCGAAGAGGCCGAAGCACTCGTGCAGAAGGCGCACCAGGTGTGCCCGTATTCGAACGCGACCCGCGGCAATATCGACGTCACGCTCACGGTGGTCTGAGGCGCGGCGAAGAAGCGCGGCGCGGGCGTCCTGCCCGCGTCGCGCGTGCCCCCTCGCTACCGATTCCGTGCGGGCCCTTCAGGGCCTCGCTTCGAACACCAGGTTGAACGGCGTCTGCGTCGCGCGCCGGAAGCGCGTGAATCCGGCGTCGCGCATCACCTTGCCCAGCCGCGCTTCGCCTGCCTGCGCGCCCAGCGCCGGGCCATTGCGCGCGAGCGACACCGGCACGCAGATCTGCGACGACGCGCCGTAGTACACGCGTCCGACGGGATTGAGATTCTCCGCCACGCTGTCGCCGGCGAACGGCTCCACCAGCATGCAGGTGCCGTCGCGCTTGAGCGATTGCAGCGCGTGGCGTGCGGCGCCGACCGGGTCGGCCATGTCGTGCAGGCAGTCGAAGAAGCAGATCAGGTCGAAGTCCTTCTCCGCATAGCCGGTCGCATCCCCCGCTTCGAACTTCGCGTTGCCCACGCCGGCCTGTTTCGCGCGTTCGCGGGCGACTTCTATCGACGGTGCGTGGTAATCGAAACCGTAGAAGGTCGACTTCGGAAACGCGCGCGCCATCAGCGTCGTGCTCGCGCCGTGGCCGCAGCCGACGTCGGCCGCCTTCGCGCCATCGCGCAATTTGCCGACGACGCCTTCCAGCGCGGGCAGCCATTCGGTCACCAGGTGCGCGTTGTAGCCGGCGCGGAAGAAGCGTTCGGTGCCGTGGAACAGGCAGGGATGGTGTTCGCCCCATTCCATGCCCTGGCCGGTGCGGAAATTGGCCTTGGTTTTTTCGAGCGCGTGGAAGGTCGCCTCCACTATCGAATACGCGCCGGGCAGGTCGACCGGCCCGCCGGGGTCGGCCAGGCACAGCGCCTGTTCGGGGCTGAGCGAATAGGTGTCGCTGGCGTGGTCGTAATCGACGTAGCCGCCCGCCGCCTGGTTTCCCAGCCATTCGCGGATGTAGCGCTCGTGGGTGCCGGTGCGGCTGGCGAGGTCGGCCGCGTTCATCGGTTTCTCGGCGAGCGCGCGATACAGGCCGAGCTGGTCGCCCACCAGCATGAGGGTGGCGCTGATCGCCGCGCCGAGGTCGCCCACGGCGTGGCCGAGGAACTGGTTCAGGCGCTCTTCGTTGATGCTGCTCATCACTGCGGTCCGGGAAAGCGGTCCTTCCATGGACGGATGCGGTTGTGCCTGCCGCAAGGCCCCCCGGTCGCTGTTTTACAACGCGTCGGCTTTCAGTGGACGGCCAGTGCGGGCCGCTCGTCAGGGGGCGCCCGGTTCAGGCGCGCTCACCGTGTGGATCAGGCCGCTTTCGGCCTCAGGTCCAGCCGCATGCGCACCAGGCCGCCGCCTTCCTGGCCGTCGCTGCGCTCGAAGCCCAGCGATTCGGCCAGCGACAGCATCGCCTGGTTGTGTTCGAACACGTCGCCGTAGACGCAATCGAGTTTCTTGCCGCGCGCCCATTTCACCAGGCGCGTCATCAGGTAACGGCCCAGGCCCATGTTCGCGACGTAATGGCTGACGAGGATGGCGAAACCGGCTTCGCGGCCATTGTCGTCCACTGAAATGCGCGCCACCGCGCCGATCAGCGCCTCTCCCGGTGGCAGCGGCTCGGCCGCGACGAGGGCGAATTCGTTCTTCGGGTTGATGCGGGTCATCCGCTCGGCTGCTTCGGGCGTCATCTCCGACAGCGCGTCGCGCTGGATCCCGGAGGAAAAGCGCTGACGCACCTCCTCCGGCTGGAGGAGGGAGAAGCTGGCGCGAATCGGTTCTGCGTCTTCGGGGCGAATCGGACGTATCAGTACTTCGCGCCCGTTGGGAAGACGCATCCGTTCATGCCAGGGCGGTAGTCGTTCGCGCGCGGCCATGGACGGATATTGGCACACTGCCCGTATTCACATTCTTCACGGGGGCGGGCGATGGACCAGGCGGGACTGAAGGACTGGGTGGGCGGCTGGCCGGGCGTGGAAGCCTCGATCAAGTGGGGCGAGGACCTGGTGTTCTCGGTCGCCGGCAAGATGTTCTGCGTGACCCGGGCCCACGGCGCCGGCGCGCTGAGCTTCAAGGTCGAAGACGACCGCTTCCTGGAACTGACCGAGCGCCCCGGTTTCGAGCCGGCGCCGTACCTGGCCCGATCCCACTGGGTGATGGTGGCCGAACCCGCCCGCCTGCCGCCGGACGAACTGCGTGCGTTCCTGCGCCGCAGCTACGAGCTGGTGCGCGAGAAGCTGCCCAAGAAGACACAGCGCGAACTTGCCGACTGAGATGCTGGCCGAGGCGTGGGCCTGGCCGCTGCATTGACACCGCGAACACGCTTCGCCCGCATCGGGGCCACATGCCCCGGTGCTAGACTCGCGCCGCTTTCGACGCACTCATTCCGAACACTCTTCAGGACGACGACGCATGGCTGGTGGTGGTGATTCGACCCGCGCGATCTTCTTCGCTCTCGGTGCCAACTTCGCTATTGCGGTCGCCAAGGGCGTGGCGGCCTTCGTCACGGGCTCCAGTGCGATGCTGGCCGAGACCGTCCACTCGCTCGCCGACTGCGGCAACCAGTTGCTGCTGCTGTTCGGCATGCGCCAGGCCAAGACGCCGCCGTCGCCCGATTACCCGCTGGGTTACGGCAAGGCGATCTACTTCTGGTCGTTCCTGGTCGCGGTGATGCTGTTCACCGTCGGCGGCATGTTCTCGCTGTACGAAGGCATTCACAAACTCCAGCACCCCGAACCGGTGAAGCACTGGTACTGGGCGGCCAGCGTGCTGACATTCGCCATCGCCGCCGAGGCGGTGTCGATGCGCGCCTGCCTGCAGGAAGTGAACAAGGCGCGCGGCGATCGCAGCCTCTGGCAGTGGTTCCGCGAAAGCCGGCAGGCCGAACTGGTCGTCATCTTCGGCGAGGATCTCGCCGCGCTGCTGGGCCTGGTGTTCGCGTTGATTTCGGTGGGTCTGACCGTCTATCTGGACAACCCGCTGTGGGATGCGATCGGCACGATCGTCATCGGCGCGCTGCTGATCGTGGTGGCGGTGTTCGTCGCCATCGAAGTGAAGGCGATGTTGATCGGCCAGAGCGTCGACCCGGCGCGCCAGAAGCAGATGCGCGATTTCCTCGAAGCGCGGCCGGAAGTGCAGCGCGTGATCAGCCTGATCACGCTGCAGCTGGGCAACGAGGTGATGGTGTCGGTGCAGGCGCAGATGCACGAGCGTCGCGACGTGGAAGCGCTGGTGGACCAGATCAACGTGATCGAGCGCGCGATGAAGCAGAGCTTCCCGGAAGTGCGCTGGAGCTTCTTCGAGCCGGATTGCAAGGCGGGGATGTAGGCCGCCGCGCTAACGTTCGACGCAGGCTGGGTTCCGCAAGGCGAAACCCGTCCTGCGAAGCGCTCAATCCTCGCGCTTCAGCCACTCCACGCGCCCCGCCGCCGCGGCATCCTCGCCCAGCACCTTCGCCAGCAGCGGCAGCACGCCGGCCATCGTCTGGTCGAACTGCCACGGCGGGTTGAGGATCAGCAAACCGCTGCCGTTCATGCGTAGCGGCGAATCGTCGGCGCGCACCAGCAGTTCGGCGACGAAGGACGACTTCGCCGGCAGCGTCGCCGCGCGGCGGTAGAACGGCTGAAGCGAGCGGCGCAGCTTGATCGGATACCAGAACGCATACATGCCCTGTGGCCAGCGCGTGAGCGCATCGCGCAGCGCGCCCAGCGCGGCGTCGAATTCTTCCAGCTGCGCCTCGAACGGCGGGTCGATCAGCACCAGGCCCCGGTTGATGCGCGTGGCGCCCGTGCGCGGCGGCAGCAGCGCCTTCATCGCGGCGTAGCCGTCGCGCTCGTGCACGGCCACGCGCGGGTCGCGCGCGAACACCGATTCCAGCTGGCCGGCTTCCTCCGGGTGCAGCTCGCACGCGGCGATGCGGTCCTGCTCGCGCAGCGCATGTGCGAGCAGCCAGGGCGAACCGGGGTAGGCGGTGGGGCCGTGGTCGTGGCGGCAGGCGCGGATGGCGGTCAGGTAGCGCGCGATGGCCGGGTGCTTCGGCGCCTCGGCCATCAGCCGGCCGATCCCGCCCTCGGCCTCGCCCGTGCGCTGGGCGGAATTGCTGTCCAGCGCGTACAGGCCGCGCCCGGCGTGCGTATCGAGCGCGAACGCCGCTGCCGGCTTGGCGGTCAGGGCGTCGCACAGGGCGAGCACGGCGATGTGCTTGAGCACGTCGGCATGGTTGCCGGCGTGGAAGGCGTGGCGGTAATTCATTGGATTGGGGATTCGGGATTGGGGATTCGAAAGAGCCAGTATGCTCTTGCCCTTGATTTTACGAATCCCGAATCCCCAATCCCTGATTTCCGCCTCATGCGCATCCTCCTGGTAGAAGACGAACCCGCCATCGCCCAGGTCGTGCTGCACGCGCTGCGCACCGAGGGCTTCGAGGCGGTGCATTGCCTCACCGGCGGAGAGGCGCTGGCGGCGGCGAAGGGGCAGGGCTTCGATCTGGCGGTCCTCGACGTCGGATTGCCCGACATCGGTGGCTTCGCGCTGTGCCGCGAACTGCGCCGCGGGCGCGACCTGCCGGTGATCTTCCTCACCGCGCAGGATGCCGAGGCCGACCGCATCCTCGGGCTGGAAATCGGCGCCGACGACTACGTCACCAAGCCCTTCTCGCCGCGCGAACTGGTGGCACGCGTGCGCGTGGTGCTGCGCCGGTTGCAGCCCCCGGCCGCACGCGACAACGGCTCGGCGGGCAGCGGCGCGTTCGTGCACGACAGCGAAGGCCACCGCATCCGTTATCGCGGCCGCGCGCTGGACCTCACGCGCTACGAATACGGCCTGCTAGCCGCGTTGTTGCAGCGTCCCGGAGCGGTGCTCTCGCGCGGACAGCTGATGGACCGCGTCTGGGGCGATGCGCTGGAAAGCGGCGACCGCACCGTGGACACGCACATCAAGACGCTGCGCGCGAAGCTGCGCGACGTGGCGCCGGACCACGATCCGATCCGCACGCATCGCGGCATGGGCTATTCGCTGGACGTCGGCTCGCCGGATGCAGTTGCATGAAGATCGGCCTTCGCATCTTCCTGGGTTATTTCCTGATCGTCGCGATCGCCGGCTTCCTGCTCGCGCAGGTGTTCGTGGCGCAGGTGAAACCCGGCGTGCGGCAGGCGATGGAAGACTCGCTGGTCGACACGTCCAACGTGCTCGCCGAGCTTGCGACGGATGACCTCATCGCGGGCCGCATCGACACCGGCGACTTCGCGCGGCGCGTGCGCGCGATGGCTTCGCGCGATTACGGCGCGAAGATCTGGGGCTTCGGCAAGCGCACCTCGCAGTACCGCATCTACGTCACCGACGCGCGCGGCATCGTCGTGTTCGACAGTTCCGGCCGTGACGTCGGCCGCGATTATTCGCGCTGGAACGACGTCTACCTCACGCTGCGCGGCCAGTACGGCGCGCGCTCCACCCGCAGCGATTACGCCGATCCGGATTCCACGGTCATGCACGTCGCCGCGCCGATCCGCGATGCGGACGGACGCATCGTCGGCGTGCTGACCGTCGCCAAGCCCAACCGCGCCATCGCGCCCTTCATCGAACGCAGCCAGCGTGCCGTGTGGCGCTGGGGCGCGGTGCTGCTGGGCGTGTCGCTGATGATCGGTTTGCTGGCGGCGTGGTGGCTGTCGCGCCAGCTCAATGCGCTGCGCCGTTACGCGAACGCGGTGACGGCCGGCGAGCGCGCCACGCTGCCGCGCACGGCGGGCGAGTTCGGCGAACTCGGTCACGCGCTGGAAACCATGCGCACGCAGCTGGAAGGCCGGCAGTACGTCGAGCAGTACGTGCACACGCTGACGCACGAGATGAAGAGCCCTCTGGCGGCGATCCGAGGCAGCGCGGAACTGCTCGAGGGCCCGCTCGACGACGCCGACCGCACGCGCTTCGCGACGACGATCCGAGCGCAGAGCGAGCGGCTGTCGCAGATGATCGACAAGATGCTGGCGCTTGCGGCGGTCGAACACCGGCAGCGGCTGGAACATCCCGAAGCCCTGTCGCTGGCGGAGGTCGTCCGCGACGCGGCATCGCAGTGCGACACGCGGCTGTCGCAGGCGGGGTTGCGGCTGCGGCTGGACCTCGCACCGGACCTGGCGCCCGTGCGCGGCGACCGCTTCCTGCTGCGGCAGGCGGTGGTGAACCTGATCGAGAACGCGGTGGATTTCTCGCCGCGCGGCGAGGCGATCGAAGTGCGCCTGCGTGCCGACGGCGACCGCCAGCACGTGGAAGTGGGCGATCGCGGGCCGGGCATTCCCGATTACGCGCTGGGTCGCGTGTTCGAGCGTTTCTATTCGCTCCCGCGTCCGGGGAATGGCAGTCGGAGCAGCGGCCTGGGATTGCCGTTCGTCGCCGAGGTCGCCGCGCTGCATGGCGGCGAGGCTTCGCTGGAAAACCGCGATGGCGGCGGGGCGCTGGCGGGACTGGTGTTGCCGGCCTGAGTCTCCGCTCTTCGTGTGGCAACGCCGCCCACTTCACCCCCACTTCACCATCCCCCCATCGTCCCTCCACGCGGCGCGCCGAAGCTGGCGCCGTCCCATTCCATGGAGCTGGACCATGCGGTTGTTTGTGAAGATCGGTTTCGTCGTCGCGATGACCCTCGCGATCCTGATCCCCCTGCTGATGATCCGCGGCGTCATCAGCGACCGGCAGATGTACCGCGAGCAGGCCGTCGCCGACATCGCGCGCAGTTACGCCGGTGCGCAGTCCTTCGCCGGGCCGGTGCTGGTGGTACCGTATACCGAGGAGGTCGAGGTCGAGGAGGCCGACCAGTTCAACGTGATGCGCAAGGTGCGTCGCGCAAGGACCTCGCAGTGGGTGTTCTTTCCGGCGTCGCTCGATGTGCGCGGCACGCTCGCGCCCGACACCCGCAAGCGCGGCCTGCACGAAGTGCGCGTGTACGAATGGAAGGGCAAGGCGGTGGCCAGTTTCCATGCGGTCATCCCGCAGGGCGACAACGCCACGCGGAAGATCGGCCGCCCTTGGCTGAGCTACGGCATCGCCGACGTGCGCGGCCTTCGTTCCACGCCCGTGCTCCACATCAACGGCGCGGATGTTCCGTTGCTGGAAGGGCAGGGTTCGCGCGAAGGTTCGGGCCTGCATGTGCGGCTGGAAGTGCCGCAGCCTGGCCAGGCGCTGGACCTGGACACGCAGCTCGACGTCGTCCTGGGCGGCACCGAAACGCTTTCGCTCGTGCCTCTGGGCCGAAAGAACCGGTTCTCGCTGGATTCGAGCTGGCCGCATCCGAGTTTCGCCGGCACCTCGCCGCGACAGGACACCACCGCGTCAGGCTTCCGCGCCGACTGGGACATCGCCTCTGTTGCGACGAACGCCCAGGGCAAGCTCCTCGCAGGTGCCGCGCTGGGCGAACTGGCGCGCGAGGAGGGCGTGAGCGTGTCGCTCATCGATCCGGTCGACATCTACACCCAGGCCGACCGCGCCACCAAATACGGCCTGCTGTTCGTGGTGCTGACCTTCGTCGGTTTCTTCCTGTTCGAACTGATCAGGCAACTGCCGATCCACCCGATCCAGTACGGTCTGGTGGGCCTGTCGCTGGCGATCTTCTTCCTGCTGCTGGTGAGCCTGAGCGAACACATCCGCTTCCTCTACGCTTACCTGGCCGCGAGCTTCGCCTGCATCGGCCTGCTGGGCTTCTACCTGAGCGCGGTCCTGCGCAGCGCCGCGCGTGGCCTGGGCTTCGCCGCGATGCTCGCCACGCTGTACGCCGCGCTGTACGGGTTGCTGGTGTCGGAGGACAACGCGCTCGTGCTCGGCGCCGGCCTGCTGTTCCTGGTGCTGGCGGCGGTGATGGTGGTGACCCGCAAGGTCGACTGGTACCAGCTGGCCGGTGCGCGCCCGGTGGTGCGTGAGGCATGAATGAGCGCGGCCGCGGAGGAAGGATCTCCGCGGCCGCCTTCGTCGTGCCCGCATCCTCATTCGCGCCACAGCCAGGGGGCCCTAACATGTATGTCATGGACGTCAAACCCGAAACGCAACGCCCGGTCCAGATCCGCTGCTACAACGGGCTGGCCATCGAGCCTTGGCTGGGCCACCTGGCCGCGCTGCGAATCGCGGTGTTCCGCGACTGGCCGTACCTGTACGACGGCGACGAGGACTACGAAGCCGAATACCTGAAGACCTACCTGCGCTCACCGCGGAGCGTCGCAGTGCTGGCCTTCGATGGCGACCTCGTCGTCGGCGCGTCCACCGGCCTGCCGCTGGCGGACGAGTCGGAGGAGTTCACGCAGCCGTTCTCGGAAACCTCGATTCCCACGACGGAAGTGTTCTATTGCGGCGAATCGGTGCTGTTGCCGGCCTATCGCGGCCACGGCATCGGCCACCGCTTCTTCGACGAACGCGAGGCGCACGCGCGCAGTTACGGCGATTACGCATGGACCGCGTTCTGCGCGGTCGATCGCGATCCGTCGCATCCGCGTCGTCCTGCGTTCCATCGCGGCAACGAAGCCTTCTGGACCAAACGCGGTTATCGACAGCGCCCCGAACTCCGCGCGCACCTGCCGTGGCGCGAGATCGGCCAGGACGGCGAAACCGACCATTCCCTCACGTTCTGGCTGCGACCTCTGGAGCGCACCCGATGACATTTGGAAACGAGCGCGCGGCCGCGCTGAAAGTGGCCGTCGCGAAGTACACGATCGACGCGCCGGCGGATTTCGACGCCTTCGCGCGCAAGCAGGCGCAGTGGCTGGACGAGGCGAAGGCGCTGGGCGCGCGCATCGCGGTGCTGCCGGAATACCTGTCGCTGGAGCTGGCGGCGACGTTCGCGGTGTCGGTCAGCGGCGACCTGCACGCGTCGCTGGCGGCAACGCAGCAGCATCACGGCGCCTTCGTCGAGCTCTTCTCGCGCCTGTCGCGCGAGCGCGACATGTATGTGGTGGCAGGCACGTTCCTGCTCGACACGGGGCGCGGCCGTTATCGCAATCGCAGTTATGCCTTCGCGCCGGATGGCGCGCATGTGTGGCAGGACAAGCTGCGCCTGACCGGCTTCGAGAAGAAGACGGGCGTGATCGAATCGGGCGATGAGCTGAAAGTGTTCGAGACCGACGGCGTGCGCAGTGCGGTCGCGGTCTGCTACGACAGCGAGTTCCCGTTGCCGGTGCGCGCGCAGTGCGAGGCCGGTGCGCGGTTGCTGATCGTGCCCAGCTGCACCGATACCGAAGCCGGCGCGACGCGCGTGCGCGTGGGTTGCCTGGCGCGCGCGCTGGAGAACCGGTGTTTCGTCGCGCAATCGGTGACGGCCGGCGAAGCGCCGTGGAGCCCGGCGCTGGACGTCAACACGGGCGAGGCGGCGTTGATCGCACCCATGGACGTGGGCCTGCCGCACGACGGCATGGTGGTGCAGACGCGCGGCGACCAGCACTGGGCCGTGGCGACGCTGGATTTCGGTGCGCTGGAAGACAGTCGCGCGCATGCGCAGGTGAGCAACGATCGCGACTGGGCGGCGCAGTATTTCCCGAGCGTGGCGCGGGCGAAAGTGGTGCGCGCTGCCGCGTGATCCCCTTTGCGGTTGTGTAGGCCGGGTAAGCGAAGCGCACCCGGGGTGAGCGTGACAGGTCCCGGGTGCGACTCGCTTACCCGGGCAGCAAGAGCCGGCTACGCCATCGCATGCGCAGCCTCAAAACAACGTAACCCCCGGCACCAGCCACAACGACAATCCCGCGAGGGCGCTGCCGATCACCGTCGCCGCCAGCACATCGCTGGGGTAATGCAGCCCCAGCACCACACGCGACGCCGCCACGCTTGCCGTGAACGGCACCAGCACCCACGCCAGCACCGGGTAGTGCGCCACGCCGACGATGCTGAAGGCCACCGCATGCAGCGTGTGGCCCGACGGGAACGAGAACTCGTCCAGTGGCGCGACCCACGCGTGGATGCGGCGGTCGGAGGCGAACGGACGCGGGCGGCGCGTCCAGCGCTTGAGCAGCTTGTAAAGCGTCAGCGCGATCACCCCCGTCCCCGCCAGGTGCGCCGATGCCGCCAGGCCGTCCAGCCCGTCCACGACGATCAGCACGCCCATCAGCGCGTACCAGAACACACCGTCGCCGAGCCGGCTCACGGCGGCGAAGTACGAGCGCGAGCGCCCGCGTTCGCACACGCGGTTCGCGCGCAGGCACCAGCCCGAATCGCCCGCGATGAAGCGCTTCTGCAAGGAATGACGGTTCATGACGCCTCCCGTTCGGCCGTCGTGGCGAGGGTGTCGGGCGCGCCTGCGCGGCGCGCTTCGACCAGCTGCTGGAGCAACGTGTCGAAATCGGTGCTGACCTGTTCCGGGCGCAACATCGCGACCGCCTGCCGCGCCGCGTCGCGCATCGATTCGCGCAGCGCATCGTCGGCGGCGATGCGCACGCATTGCGCGACGAAACCGGCTTCGTCGTTGGGCGCGATCGCCGCGCCATGCACGCCATCGCGCAGGTATTCGCGCGCCGCGCCGTAATCGAAGGCCACTGTCGGAACGCCGCTGGCGAGCGCCTCCAGCGTGACGTTGCCGAACGTCTCGCTCAGGCTCGGGAAGACGAACAGGTCGCCGCTGGCGAAATGGCGCGCCAGCGCTTGCCCGCGCTGCACGCCGCGGAAGAGGAAGTCGGGATTGTCGCGTTCGAGCTTCGCGCGTGCGGGGCCATCGCCGATCCAGACGAAGCGTGCGTCCGGACGCACGGTCTGGATCTGGCGGAAGGCGTGCACGGCGAGGTCCAGGTTCTTCTCGGCGGCGATGCGGCCGACGTAGACCGCCAGGAGGGTGTCTTCGCCGACGCCCCATTGCGCACGCAGTGATTCGTCGCGCCGCGCCGGATCGAACAACGCCGTATCGACCGCGCGCGGCAGGCGCACGACGTTGTCGAAGCGCTGCGCGCGGAGGAATTCCGCCAGCTCGCGTGTCGGCACCAGCGTCGCATCGGCGTGGTTGTGGAAGCGGCGCATCCAGCCCAGCGCGGCGCCGGTGAGGAAGGGCAGGCCGTAGTCGCGCATGTATTCGTCAAAGCGCGTGTGGAAGCCGCTCGCGGCCGGGATGCCCAGCCGCCGCGCCGCGCGCAGTGCCGACCAGCCCAGCGGTCCTTCGGTTGCGACGTACACGGCGTCGGGCCGGTCCTGCTTCCACGCGGCGAGCAGGCGCGACATGGCCGGCAGGCCCAGACGTAGGCCGGGATAGCGCGGCAGCGGTGCGCCGCGCACCAGCAATTCGTGAGGGGCCGCGACGTCCTGCGCGGACTGCCGGGGCCGCACCACGTGGACTTCGTGTCCCCGCGACCGCAGGCCCCGTTCCAGTCCCTGCACGGTCAGGGCGACGCCGTTGATTTCCGGCGGGTAGGTTTCGCTGACGATCGCGTAGCGCATGCGCCGGTCCCCGGCCTGAGCAAGCCCGTTGCGCAATCGTGGCCGTCGGCGGTGAACCGGCGATGGCAGCGGC
>Ga0102591_1001045_pt1 | contig 41901 bp, 31 predicted proteins | sample AraplaCol_mCL_r2_2_FD_76860 | JGI IMG/M metagenome (GOLD analysis project Ga0102591, IMG submission 76860) | Arabidopsis root microbial communities from North Carolina, USA - plate scrape MF_Col_mCL_r2 (SPADES assembly) (version 2) | ecosystem: Host-associated > Plants > Roots > Endosphere...
GGCGGCGCCACAGCTTCCACAGCACGAAGACGGCGATCAGCACCAGCACGACCGGGATGGTCATCCGGCCCAGCGTTTCCAGGCGATCGAGCACGCTGTTCACCGCCTTGTGGAAGACCGAACCCAGCGCCACCGCGACGCCGGCCCACAGCACGGCACCGATGCCGTCGTAAAGCAGGAAACGTCCCGGTCGCGTGCCGGTCTCGCCCGCGAGCGTCGTGGCGACCGCCGCGAAGCCGGGGATGAACTTGGCGACGATCAGCGACGGCGGCCCCCATCGGCCGTAGATGCCGCGCGTCATCAGCACGCACGAATCCGGCGACAGCGACAACCGGCACATCAGCCGCAGCAGTTTCGCGCCGAGCCGGCGTCCGCCGATGTACCAGAGCCAGTCGGCGATCACCGCGGCGAATGCGGCCACGGCGATGATCGGCCACACGCTCTTGCCCTGGTCGGTGGCGAGCGCGGCGGTGAGGATGATCGGCGGATACGCGGGCACCGGAATGCCGCCCTGGTCCAGCAATACGCTGACGAAGACGACGAGCAGGCCGTAGACGGCGATGAGGTGGATGAGGGTGTCCACGGGGTGTCCATGGGGGCGCGACGCACGGCACGGCGCGCGAGACTATTTCGCAATGGTAGGCGCGCGACCGGGCGTCGGGTAGCGCGTCGCGTGCACCGCTGCGTGCCGTCGGTGCGGTCTTTGGCCGCGTTCAGGCGATGGCGAAGCTGGCCCGCGTCCGACCCAGGCGCAGGCCGTTCGGCCCGAAGCTCTGTTCGACGAAGGTCAGCTGAGTGTCCTCGACCAACACGATGGAGCTGCACCGCGTGCCGTAGCGCTCGCCGCGCACGAAGGGCGGGGAAAGCAGGCGTTCCAGCGGCAGGCCGACACCGGTGTCGGGCAGGGTGTCGTCCGGGGCGGGCGTGGTGTCGGCCAGGGCGTCGAAAAGCGGGGCGAGGGCGTCGTCGTCCATCTCGCCGTCGAGCCCGGCCGGGCTTGCGAGCCAGCGTTCCAGCGCCCGCGTCGCATGCCCGCTCTTGGGCCAGGGTGCGTCGAAGTCGCCGTTGGACATCGCGTGAAGGCCGGGCGTCACGTCATAGGTCCGGAACTGCGGGTAGTTGCTTGCGAACGCCAGCCGCGCGCCGTCGAAGGCCAGCAGGTTGAACCGGCCGAAGCCAGCGGCCTCGGGCGCGAGGTCGCCCAAAACATCGACATTGCCGGCGCCGGCAGCGAAATCCCGCACCAGCGCGCCGCGGGAGCGGGGCATGGGTCCTTCGGCCGCACCCGCGCGCACGTTGGTGACCGCGGCCAGTCGCCCATGGGTGCTCGCCAACAGCCAGCTGCCGCCGGCCAGCAGGTCGCGGCCGCCGTAGATCGACGGATCGGCGGGGTCTACGCCCGCGGGCGCGGCCGGGCGGTCATGGGCTTCATCGCGGTTGGCGATCAGCGCCAGCCGGTAGCGGGAATGCTGCTTCCACGAAAGGGCAATCAGGCACATGCGGATGTATTGGCAGGAGGAATGGAAGTTGCGTTCAGCTGAGCAGGTAAGGGGAGTGTAGGGATAGTCCTACAAAGCGCCGCAGCCCCCGCTGACTGTGGGCCCGCGGAAACCTTGGCAGCCTATGAACCCTGTCCCCGCACGTCCACGCCGCCGCACCACCGGCCGGGAGGAACCCTCGGATGTACCGCGTCGAACTATCGCGCCACGACGGCGGAGTGCTGCACCAGCACATCGCCGAAGCCAGCGCGGATTACGCCAGCGCCGAAGCCGCGCTGGCCGCGGTGCTGCCCAAGGCGAAGCGCTGCGCGGAGCGTAGCCGGCAAGCGCTGTGGCTGCGCATCTACGACGAGCGCTCGCGCGTGGTGTTCGGTACGCTGCTGCCCTGACGGCGGCGCCTGGTTTCGCGTCGCCCATCGTCTCCACTGGAGGACGCCATGGGCAAGAAGGAATTCGAAGCTTCCATCGCCAACGGCGGACATCGCCGCCTCGCGCAGATGATCGGCGAATGGGAAGGCACCTTCCGCCTCTGGTTCCAGCCCGATCACGTCGCCTGCGAAGCCCCGCAGCGCGGCACGATCCGCGGCATCCTCGACGGCCGATTCCTGTTGCACGAATACCGCAGCCGTTTCGGCGACGACCCGATCGAAGGCGTGGCCATCTACGGTCTGCACCTGGACGACAACGCCTACGAGTCGGCGTGGGTCGAAAGCTTCGGCACTGGCACCAGCATCATGTTCTCCGCCGGCCCGGCGACGTCGGAACACTTCAACGTGCTGGGCAGTTACGGCGACGGCAAGGGCGGCCCGCGCTGGGACTGGCGCACCGAAATCGAACAGCCCGATCCGGACCAGCTCATCATCACGATGACCAATATCTCGCCGCAGGGCGAGTCGGCGCGCGCGGTGGAAGTGCGGTATAGGCGGATTTCGAACGCGGGGTTGTAGGCGTTCTTTGAAACCTTGGCGTTGTCGATCGAGCAGGCGTGCGGTTGCGCGCGTCTCAGTTGCCGAACGGCCGCAGCCTGAGTGCGACGCCATTCGCCGCGATCGCGAACGATTCCGCATCGATGCGATCCACCGCCGCGCCATCGCTCAGGTGATACGAACGCAGCCCTTCCACGCGTCGCTTCTCACCCGAGCCGCGCGCTTCGATGAACGTCCGTCGCACATGGATCGTGTAGCGATTGCCCGCGTCGTCGTAGGCGCTGAAGGTTTCGTTCGGCATGAGCCACTTCCCCGGTGTGGTGCGGGGGATACGATGCGGTGCGGGTGTCTCGTGGGGTGAGACTGCGTGCCTTCAGATGGCAGATGCCTTACGTGGCGAGAGGGAAGTGTCGCAGCGGGGAATCAGAGGCGGACGTTCACCAACCTTTGTGCCGTGCCGACCCGCGAAGTAGGTTTGGCCTGGTGGAGTAGTCAGGCCGCAGTGCCACGAAGCTTGCGGCGAGAGGCAATGCCAAAGACGAAGAGCGCAAGCCCAGTGATCAGGAGAACGTATGGCAGATAGGCAGCACTGTGCTCTGCTGCCTGGGCTCCGCTGTTGACCCAGCGGTAGTGATGAGTGGCCTGGTCGCTGCCTGGAATCACCCACTCAAGTGGGAGCAGTCCTTGGATGGCCGGGGTGCCAATGAGTCCGTAAGTCGCAACGACTACGCCCAAAGCTGTTGCCAAGTTCGCGAGCAGCGGTTTCATCGGGCTGGGCTACGTCCGCTTCGGGTCGAAAGCGGACATTAGCATCGGCGCTGCCAGCGTGACGCTCTCACGACGGCGCGCCGCCTGGTTTCGAAAGCACGGCGTTGTAGTTGATTGCATGAACTCGCCCAACTTCAGACCCTTCTCCCGGATGGCGTCTACACGCCCGTGGTGCGGATGCGATGGAAGGCAAAGGACATCGCCGCCTCGCCCGAAGGACCGGGCGCCGCCCTGAGCGGTGGGGCGCCGATCATCGTCGGGACACGCTGGGGTGAGCCAAACCAGTTGCGGTGGACTAGGACTCAGCCGCGCTGAAAGTATTCACCGACGTTGTCGGCGACCGGGCCGACGGCGACGTGAGCGGCGGAAGGATCACGCCGCGATGCATGAAGGCTACTTCGGAAAAAGCAGGGTAACGGCGAACCGGACGCCCCAGTCGGGCCCGCCGCGTGGCTTGTCGAGATATGCACGTACGCCGCCCTGATAGCTGATCATCTGCCCGCCCAGCTTGGACACCTTGCTGTAGCCGACATTGAACGGCACGGTCCATTGCCCGGCATCCCAGTCGTAGGTCGACTCGAAGTTGAACGACAGGGTGCGTCCCTGGCCCAGGCTCTTCGACAGGAACGGCTGCAGGAACGTCGAATTGATGTTCGTGCGGTGGCTGCCTCCCGCGACGTCGGTGATGTGGTTGACCAAGGCGCCGTAAGTCCACGTGCCATCCTGCTTGAGCAGGACCGCGGTCGGCCCCAATCCCCAAGTATCCGCGCCCAGATCGTCGGTGCCGACAGGAATCAGGAAGGCGGGGCCGACGCCCCAGATCAAGCCTGACTTCGTCGGCTCCTTCGGCGAGAAGAAGAGGCTTTGCGTGATGTCGCCGATGCCTGCCTGATCCGACCCCGGAACCACGTCTTCCTGGTACACGACCGGCAGGATCGTGCGGGAAATCATGTTCCAGTGTTCCGAGATCGAGATCGGAACGACGGGTTGAACGTTGAGCTGGTGACGATAACCCTCATTCCCCCAGGTCTCGTCGTAGTTGTACTGGAACGGCACGCTGATCAGCGCCGCCACCGGGTTGGAAAGCTGCTTGGCGAGCGCGTCGGCGTCGTGTTGCTGCGCCAACGCGGGAAGCGGGAGTAGCGCCATCGCCACGCCTGCTCCGCGGATCATGGATCGCGCCGCGAGCGTCGAAGAATGCAGGAGATGCCCGCAGGAGAGAGCCAGCCATGGGATGGCACGTTGCTCAGCCACCATGGTGCTTCTCCGCTTCGCGTTGCATCGCCTGGAACTCCTGCAGGTCCCGGTCAAGGAAGTAGTTCAGGAACGTGCGGATGAGGGCGATGACGGCAAGCCTTATCAGGTCTTCGTACGAAGGCGCGATGGTCGTTTCGATGATGTCCGCGGCCAGGAGGAAGGTGAGCGCCGCGACGAGCCAGCGTGCGTACCAGATCCAGATCGTGCGTATCGGGACCCGGGACGCGTACTCGCGCGAGAAGATCCACCGCGCGCCCGCGACGAAGGTCGCGATCGACCCTGCCACCGCCACGGCAACGGCCATGCAGGCGACGAGGAGCACGGACCACTCCGCGATGTCGTGCAGGACCAGTCGTGTGTGCTCCATGGTGGGTTGCTCCTTGAGTCGGTCAATGGCGGGCGTAGATTCGCGCGAAGACGCCGCGCAGGATCAGGTAGGGGGCGAACGCCAGAAGAATGGCGATGACGATTCCCTCGATCGGATAGAAGTGCTTCAGGACGAAGCCCTGGTAGGCCAGGTCCATCAGCAGACCGATCGCGAGGATCTTGCCGGTTGCTTGCAATCCTTCCATCAGGCGGTTGCGGCGCTTAGTGGGGTCGGTCAGCACCGTCCAGAAATACGGGGAACGTCCGGTCGCGGCGTCCCTCTTTCCATCCTTCCAGGCCGCGATGGTCGCCATGACCGGTTGGAGAATGAAGCGAAAGGACATGGTGCTGGTGGGGCGCTCCACGAGGTCCGTCCAGAAGCGTCGCCAGACGCCCGGCTCGGTGAACAGTGCGTACAGCCCGAAACAGAGCGCGACGATGCCGAAGAGGATGGCCGCGTTGCGCGCGAGGCGCTGGATCGTGGGGTTCATGTGCCGACTCCGTCTTCGCGCTTCCTATCGTCCGGTTAGCCCAGCGTGGCGATGTCGAACACCATGCTGGCGATCGCAAGAAGGCCGAGCAACAACAGCAGGACCGCCGTTACCAGCGGTAAGGAGACGGGAAAGGCGCTCTCGCCGTGGATCAACTCGTCGCGCTTCATTTCGCCGCGCTGGTGACGAAGTCCCAGCATGAACCTGACGTGGTAGATGATGCCCAGCGTCAGCAGCACGATGCCGATCGCAACGAGCGCCGTGCCGAAGGTCCTGGGCGCATGGCTCGTCATCTGCAGCGGGGTCGACGACTGCAGATGCTGGAAGAACTGGAAGATCGTGAATCCGAACCCGATGAGGGAGAGCGCGGTTCGGATGATCGACATCATGGTTCGATCCGCGCTCATCCGCGTGCGCTGGTACGACATTCCAGTCCGCCGCTTCGACATCTCGGTTCGCCCCTCGGACAAACCGGTGCGATGCATCGAAAGATCGGTGCGGTACTCCGACAGCGATGTCCGGTGTTCCGACAAACCGGTGCGGTGATTCGACAGGCCGGTTCGATAGTGCGAGTACTCCACGGACGCGAGATCCGCGTTCGCCTTGTCGACTTGCGGCAGCGGCGGGACTGGCTGCTCCTGGAGATGTTGCGGGCGTTTTGCCGCAAAGCTCTGCTGCGCGTTACGCATGCTGCCCCCGGGTGTGATGGCGACGACGGCGATCCCCGTTAACCGTTGCATCGAAAATGTGAGAGAGATGTGAGTTGGCGCAGATTCAGAAACGTAACGACGCGCCAGGCGATGTCCGCGGATGGATTCGTCACGGGTTTCTCACAATTTGCCACCTAGGCTCCGGATTCGGCCTGCGTTCATGTTTTCTGCATCGAATGCTGCAGCAACAACGCGGTCTTCCACTGCATGGGCGTGTAGGCAGCGAACAAGGACGCGGGGGTAGGGATGGGGCCGTCATCGTATTCGTCGATTCCGCTGTGGGTGGTGGCGATTGGTTTGTTCGTCGGACTGCTGATCGCGCGTGAGATCGGCAAGTTCCTGCGGGATCGGCGCACCGCACCGGTCGATGGCAAGGACGAAGATGCGTTCGCGATGACATCCGTACTCGGACTGCTCGCGCTTCTGATCGGCTTCACGTTCTCCATTGCGCTGTCGCGCTACGAGTCGCGGCGCGAGATCGTGGTGAAGGAAGCCAATGCGATAGGCACGACGTGGCTGCGCATGCAGTTGCTGGACCAGCCCGAACGCGCCCGCATGGAAGCGCTGCTGCGACAGTATGTCGACGCGCGCATCGAGTTCGGCGCCGCCAGGACGAGCGAGGAAGAACTGCGCCAGTACGAGCGCACCGAATTGTTGCAGACGCAGCTCTGGACGGCGTTGATGTCGGTGGTGGCGCCGTTCCGCGATTCGCCGCGCGCATCGCTGCTGCTCAGTACCACCAACGATTCGATCGACCTGGCGGCCGAGCGCTTCGCCACGCGCCAGGCGCATATCCCGCCGCGGATCCTGCGGATGCTCGCCATCTTCGCGCTGCTCGCGGCCGGCATGGTGGGGTACGAACGGGGCACGCAGCGCAAGGCCACCACGCTTCTCTTCGTGCTGCTCACGCTGGCGGTGACGCTGGTGTTGGACCTGGATCGACCGTCGACAGGCCTGACCAACGTGCCGCAACAACCGATGTTCGATCTGAAGGCGAGCATGGGCCCGCCCGACGCCGCCGCGCGAGTTCCAGCGCCATGAAGTACCCGGAGCAGAAATCCGGTCTGTTTGGATGCGAGACCTGCCGTACCCAGGACGATATGCGACTCGCCCGCTTGAGGTGAGGTTCGACATCCGCCGGCGGCATCACACAAAGGTTGTGATCCGCGCGCCGGATGGCAGGAGTAGCGGATGCTCCTTGCTGTGCCGGGAGTGCGATGCCGCGAACGCCGGTCGACACGCGACTGGCGGATGCGTCTGCGCGGCTGGGCGCTCGCGGTCATGTTGGTGGTCAGCGCGCCCGCGTTCGCGGTGGATCTGGCCATTACGGATCTGTCCGATACCGGTTCCGACCCGACGCCCGCCGGCGGCGTGGTGACCTACAGCATCACCGTGGAGAACGCATCCGCGGATATCTCGGCCGACACGTTCGTGCTGTTCGATATTCCGCCAGGCACGACCGCGGTCGGGCTTCCCCCGTTCTGCTCTGTCAATGCGACGGTGCCCACGCGCATCGAATGCGACCTTGGCGCGCTGGACGGCGTTCTGATCGGCGGCGATCCGGTGACGTTCCAGATCCAGATCGATACCGGTGCGTTGCCACCGGGCCTGATCTCCATCGACGCCGCGATAGGGCAGGCGCCGTTGCCTGATCCGACCGTGCCGCTGTCGTCGCTTCCGGATTCGGATCCTTTCTTCGCCGCCGACACCAACCAGACCAACAATCGAGCCTCGCAAAGCACAACGTTGATCGATTCGGCGGACCTGTCGCTGGCGAAGTCGGCGACGCCAAATCCCGTCGTGGCCGGCGGCATCGTCACGTTCACGATTGCCGTCACCAATAACGGGCCGAGCCCATCGACGAACTTCTCCGTGCAGGACTCGCTGCCTGCGGGACTCGTCTACATAGACGGCAGCGCGACCGGAACCGGCTGGACCTTCAGCGGTCCGAACGGCACGTTCGCCGGGACACTGCCCGCGGGGCAGACCGCGACCTATACCTTCCAGGCGCAGGCCACCGCGAGCAGTGGGAGCCTGATCAACAGCGCGACGGTCACGCCCACCGGGACACCGGATCCGGACTCGTCCAACAACAGCGACAGCGTCGATGTCGGCATCACCGCGGGCGCGGACCTCGCCATCGGCAAGACGGTCACGCCCGCGCCTGCGGTTGCCGGTGAAACGGTCACGTTCACCATCGTGGTCGAGAACAAGGGGCCGAACGACGCGACAGGCGTGTTCTTCGTCGACCCGATGCCGCCGGGGTTCACGATCACCGGCGGTAATGAACCGGCTGGATGGACGTGCGTGACGGGTCCGCTGAACCAGAACCGCCGGTGCGACTACACCGCCGGTGCACTGCCGGCAGGCTCCAGCACCACGTTCACCATCGATGCCACCGTTCCTACGACCGGGCCGGGAAGCAGCGGTGAGCAGACGAACACGGCGACGGTGAATTCGGATACACCCGATCCCGAGCCCGGCAACAACACGGGCGGGGCGACGTTCACCGTGCTGACGCCCGGCGCGGATCTGTCGCTGACCAAGAACAAGGAACCCGAACTCGTACCGGCATGGGACGGAACCGGTGACGACACCGACAGCCGGATGACCACGACCATCACGGTGACCAACAACGGTCCGGACAGCGCGACGGGCCAGGTGCAGGTGGTGGATGTGCTCGCGCCGGGCGAAGAGTATCTGTCGGCCGGCCCCGATCCGCCGTGGTCGTGCAGTGCGGCGCCCCCGGTCTATATCGGGCCGGCCGTGCCCCAGACGGTGACGTGCAACCTGGCAGCGTCGGCACTTCCGCTGGCCCCGGGCCAGACGGCGCCGCCGCTGACCATCACCACGCGCGCGCGCGAAGCCGGCACCTTGACCAATACCGCGTGCACAGGCGGCTCGGGCGGGTCGGTCGAGCCGATCACGGGCGGCGGTTCCAACGTCGATGGCAATCCGGGCAACGACTGCGCGGGCGACGGCAGTCGCGTCACCACGGAAGAGGCCGACCTGTCGATCACCAAGCAGACCAATGGTCCGGGCGAAGCCGACAACACCTTGCCGGTGACCTACACCAGCTTCACCTACACGCTCACGGTGTCGAACATCGGTACCGATGGCACCGCCGGCGTCGTCGTGAACGATCCGCTGCCCGGCTTCCTCGGTGGCCGCAGCAGCGCCAGCGTCGTGGCGCCGGCCGGATGGACGTGTGGCGTGGACGGCAACGGCAGCGTCGTGTGCCGGTCGGGCAACACCGTGCTCGCCAGCGGCGCCACCGTCACGATTCCGGTCACCGTGAACGGACCGTTGGACGACAGCGCGGCGCGGCCCGCCACCAACTGCGGCGCGATCCCGATGCCCGCCGGTTCGTGGTGCAACACCGCCGGCGTCGGCGTGGACCCCGCCGTGCCCGGCAGCATCGGCGAGGTCAACCAGGCCAACAACAGCGCCTCGGACTACGTGCGCGTGCCCCGCGTGGCCAACGTGCAGACCACCGCGAAGACGATCACCACCGGTACGCAAGGCCAGATCGGTGTGCCGAGCGAGCATCGCATCGACTACCGCAACGACGGACCATCGACCGTGCCCGCGGTGGTGTTCCGCGACGCCATCGCATTTCCGCCGAACGACTCGGGCTTCGTGCTGAATTCCGCCACGCGCAACGGTGGCGGTACGACCGCCTGCACGGCGGTTCCCGGCCCGAACGTAACGGCCGTCGCCGCGCCGGGCGGCACGCGATATCACACCGAAGGGGCGGGTGCGGGCACGTTGACCATCACGTGTTCGCCGCTCGACATGGCCAGCGGACAGACCAACAGCCTGACGATCAACCTGACGCCGATCTTCAATCTCACGGGCAATCCAGCGCGCACCTTCCCGGACACCGGCACCTTCTTCTTCGACCGTAACGGCGATGGCGCGGCCGACCCCAGTGGCGGAACCGATGCCGCCGGCGACTTCGAGTTCAACACGATCGCCACGCTGGCCGACGACGAGAAAGCCGCGACGCTCGTATTCACGGAAGGCAGCGTCGACCTCATCACCAACAAGGTGGACGTCGGATTCACGGGTGGCGTCGACCCGATGGGCTACGACCCCAACGACACCACGCAGAACTTCGTCGCGTACCGGATCACGGTGCTGAACAACGGCGGTCCTTCGGCTGCCACCGGCGTGCGTGTCCGCGACACCATCTCGCCGCAGGCCGGCGCGACGGTCCGCTATGCCGGCGCCAGCGACACCGCCGGCGGGCCGTACGATCCGTCGCGCTGCGTGATCGAATCGGGCACCAACCCCGTCACGGGTCCCGCCACGCTGACACTGGTGTGCGTGATGCCCGGCGCCGGTTTCCCCGGCAGCGACCAAGCCGGCGTGATCGGCGTCAACGCCGAGAGCGCCCTCTACCTGAGTTTCGAATACCTGACTCCGCCGAGCGCGACCGGCGACACGCTGGTCGACACCGCAACGGCCGCCGCCAACGAGCCTGACTCGCAGCCCGGCAACGACACCGAGAACGAGAACACCAGCATCCGCACGCGCGTCGACATGGCCGTGTCGAAGACGACCGTGACGCAGACGCCCGACCCGAACCCGACCGTCGCGCTGCCGCCGACGGTGGATCCGGTAACCGTGCGCGAGCCGTTCTTCTACGTGATCGAAGCGCTGAACAACGGACCGGGTTCCAGCCTGAGCCTCGACCGCAGCGGCACGAACCCGCTGAATGGGCCGGGCACGCGCATCGTCGATACGTTGCCAGCGGGTGTGATCGTGACCGGCGCGATTACGTGGCAGAAGGTCGGGCCATCCATCGGCATCGGCGACGTGCCCAACGGAACAGGTACCTGCACGCTGAGCGGAAGCACCATCACCTGCGACATGGGCGATGTCACGTTCGCCCCCGGTAATGGCGGCCGCGCGCGAATCATCGTGCCGGCGCGCTGGGATGCGGTGCCCGCGGGCGGTACCAGCAACAACACGGCGACGGTCTCGACGCAGCAGGTCGACAACATCAACGGCAACGACACGGTGACCGTGCCGCTGGGCGTGATCGCCTCGACGATCAACGGCACGGTGTTCGAGGACCGCGACCGCACGGGTGCCAATGGCGGCGTGCCGCAGGACGCCGGAACCGAACCGCGGATTCCGGGCGTGACGCTCACGCTGGCCGGCACCGACGTGTACGGCAACGCGCTCAACCTGACCGCGACGACCGACGGAAACGGCAACTACAGCTTCGGCAACCTCTCGCCGTCGAACGCGAGCGGATACACCGTCACCCAGACCCAGCCCACCGGTTATGCCAATGGCCCGGTGGATCCGCCTGCGACGGGGCCGAACGCGCCTTCACTCGGCGGCACGTACGCGCGCGGCTCGCCCAACTCGAGTTACAGCGTGATTCCGGTGGCGCGGCAGGACACCGGCGAGCGCTACAACTTCCCCGAGCTGATCAACGCCAGCCTCTCCGGCTTCGTCTACTCGGACGTGGATTTCAGCAACACGCGCACGGCGGGCACCGATCCGGGTATCGCGGGCGCGACCGTGGAACTGCTGGACGCCGGCACCAGCGCGGTGTTGCAGACCACGACCACCGATGCGAACGGTGCGTACGCGTTCGCCAACCTGGATCCGAACGTCGTCTACACATTACGTGAGCCGCTGCCGGCCGGCGATTTCAACAACGCGCCGCTGGCGGTGAACCCGGGGCTCATCAGCGGCGCACCGTGCCCCACGGGCTGCACGCGTGGCACTGCCGTGGGCGGCGATCCGCTGACGACCGATCGCATCTCCACGATCGACCTGGCGGTCGGCAACGGGCAGGGCACCGAGTTCAACTTCGGCGAAAACCCGCAGGACACGGCGATCAGTGGTCGCGTCTGGCTCGATGCCAACGACAACGGCGTGATCGACACTGGCGAGACGGGCTTTGCCGGCATCGCCATGCGCCTGACCGGCACCACCAACAATGGCGTGCCGGTGCTGCGTGACCTCAACACCGATGCGGACGGCAATTACGCGTTCACCGGCCTGGTGCCCGGTACGTACACGGTGACCGAAACCGTGCAGCCGACGGGCACCTTCAACGGCACCACCGTGGTGGGCACGCTGGGCGGAACGGCCACCGATCGGGCGACCACGCCCTCGGCGATCAGCGGCATCGTCACGACCGCAGGCGTTTCCAGCACGGGCAACAACTTCGGCGAGATCGCACCGGCGTCCATCGCAGGGCGTGTGTTCTACGATTTCAACAACGATGGACTCGTCAATGGCGGCGAGGCGGGCATCAGCGGCGTGAACATCACGCTGGCCGGAACCACAGACACAGGCGTCGCCATCAACACGAGCGCCACGACCGATGCAAACGGCGCGTTCGCGTTCGGCGATCTGCGCCCCGGCAACTACACGCTGACCGAACCGGCGCAACCGCCGGGTACGGATAACGGCATCACCACTGCCGGCACCATCAACGGCGCGCCCGCAGGCACCGCTACGGCGGTCGCCACCGTGCCGTCCGCGATCGCGAACATCCCGCTCGCCGCGGGCAATGCGTCGATCGACAATCTCTTTGGCGAGATTGCCGATGGCGAAATCGCCGGGCGCGTCTGGCTCGACGCGAACAACAACGGTGCGATCGATGCGGGCGAGAACGGCATCGCGAACGTGCAGATGGACCTTGCCGGCGTGGTCAGCGGCGGCGGTGCGGTGACGCGCACGCTCAACAGCAATGCCGATGGCACGTTCACGTTCGAGGATCTCCCGCCGGGCACTTACGTGCTCACCGAACCGACGCAACCGCCGGGCACGCTCAGCGGCACGACGGTCGCAGGCACGGGTGGCGGCACCGCGACAGCGGCGGGCACGGTGCCCTCGCGGGTCGTGGGCATCACGCTCGGCGTCAGCCAGCAGGTGGACGGTTATCTGTTCGGGGAAATACCACCGGGCCTCATCACCGGCCGCGTCTACATCGACGGCAACCGCAACGGCCAGCAGGACGGCGTCGAAGTCGGCATTCCCAACGTCAACATCGTGCTGTCGGGCGTGGACGATCTCGGCCAGCCAGTCAGCACGCCCGCGACCACGGGACCGCTCGGTGCATTCCAGTTCGAAGGCCTGCGCCCGGGCGTGTACGTGCTGACCGAACCCGATCAGCCGCCGGCCACCGACGACGGCATCACCGGCGCCGGCAACGTAGATGGCGTCCTCAGCGGCTCGCCGACGGCGACGGGCACGCTGCCCTCGCGCATCAGCAACATCGTGCTGCCATCGGGGCGCTCGCATATCGACAACCGGTTCGGCGAGTTCCCGACCGGCACACTCTCCGGTCGCGTGTGGCTCGACAACGACAACGACGGCGTGATCGACACCGGCGAAACCGGCATCAACGATGTCCTGATCGAACTGACGGGCCAGACGCTCACCGGGCAGCCATTCGCACTCGTGCGTCGCACCGATGCGGAAGGACGCTACGAGTTCACCGGTCTGCCGGCGGGTACATACACGGTGAACGAACCGACCCAGCCGGCCGGAACCGTCAATGGCGCGACCGTGCCCGGAAGTTCTGGCGGTACAGCAACCACGCCGAACACGACGCCCTCGCAGATCACCGGCATCGTGCTGACGCTCAACGAGAACGCCACCGACTACAACTTCGGCGAAGCACCGGGTGCGTCCATCGCCGGCAAGGTCTACGTCGACGAGAACCTCAACGGCGTCTACGACGATGGCGAGCTCGGCATTCCGAATGTCGCCGTCGTGCTCAACGGCAACGACGACCTGGGCAATGCCGTCAACGCGCCGATGTCGGCCTTGTTCAACGCACTGGCGATGCGGCTGGTGGTGAACGGCACGACGACCACCGACGCCAATGGCGACTACCGCTTCGACACCCTGCGTCCGGGCACGTACACCGTCACCGAACCCGACCAGCCGCCACTGACGACCGACGGTGCGACCACGCCGGGCACGGTCAACGGCGCGCCCACCGGCACGGCGACGCCGCGCGGCACGCTGCCATCGGCGATCAGCCAGATCGTGCTGACGCCGGGTGCTTCGGCCATCGGCGCCAACTTTGGCGAGATCGCCGATTCGCCCGACCTGCGCGTCACCAAGACCGCGAACCCGGCGCGCTTCACCGTCAACAACATCGGCCGTTACGCGATCCAGGTGCGCAACACCGGACCCAAGCCCACCACTGGCGATTACGTCGTCGAAGACCGGTTGCCGCCGGGCCTCACGCTTGCGGCGACGCCGACCGGCAATGGCTGGACGTGCACCGGTGCGGCGGGCGAGACGAGCTTCAGTTGCACCAGCGCCGTGGTGATCGCACGCAACGAGACCCGTGCCGATGCCATCGAAGTGGCCGCCAGTGTGGGCGCAGCGGCGGCGGCCAGTTCGCCCGTCGACAACGCAGTGCTCGTGTCCGGTGGCGGCGAAGACGAAGCGCACCTGCCCACGGCAGAGGAGCGCGCCGCGTTCACCGGCAATGTCACCGCACTGCCGGTGTGCGATCCGGCGATCACGCAGAACGCGTGCCGCGTGCCGACGCCCGTGCAGCTGGCGGCGGCGGTCTCGGGCACGGTCTGGTTCGATGCAGGCAGTGCGGACACGTTCCTGGATGGCGGCGACCGTCGCCTGGATGGCTGGCGCGTGGAACTGGTCGATCCGGCCACGAACCAGATCGTCGCCGAAACCGCGACGGGCCCCGATGGCACGTATCGCATGCCCGATCTGATTCCGGGCGTGCGCTGGTACCTGCGCTTCCGCCACCCCACCAGCGGCGTGCTCTGGGGCTATCCGGTGTCGGGCGAAACCCCGGCCGGTCCGCCCGCACCCTGCGATGCCGAAGGCGCGATCGCACGCGGCAGCGCCAGCACATGCCGCGTGGTGCAGCAGAACATCACCGAACTGGAAGTGGTGCTGCAGCCGGGTGCCGAGTTGCCGCAGCAGAGCCTGCCGGTGGATCCCAGTGGCGTCGTGTACGACGTTGTCAGTCGCGATCCGGTGCCGGGTTCGGTCGTGACGCTGGCACCTGCGGGCGCGTGTGCGGGCTTCGATCCGGCGACTTCGATCCTCAACGGCGGCGCGGGCGGTTACACGATCGAAGGCTCGTCCATCTCGATGACCGTCGGGACGAATGGCTTCTACCAGTTCCTGTTCGGCCCGCAGTCGCCCGCGCGTTGCGATTACACGCTGCGCGTCGCGCCGCCGGGCAGCTTCAGCTTCCCGTCGGCCGTGATCCCTGCCGAAGGCAGCACGCTCAGCCCGCCGGGTGCGGTCGGCACGACGTTCGAAGTGCAGCCCAACGCCACCGCGCCTACGGCGCCGGTGGGGCCCGGCACGGTGTACTACCTCGCGCTGACCAGTGGCTCGGCGACGGCCGGCATCGTCCACAACCACATTCCGCTGGATCCCGCGGCAGCGCCGGGGCTGGTCATCACCAAGACCGGCGATCGCCAGATCGTCGAGGTCGGCGACACGCTGCTGTACACGATCACGATCCGCCAGACCGCCGGCTCGCCGATGGACACGGTGAACGTGATCGACAACCTGCCGCCGGGCTTCACCTATATCGATGGCACCGCGCGTGCCGATGGCAGCGGTATTCCCGATCCGCTCGGCAAGCCCGGACCGCGACTGGTGTTCACCACCGGGCCGATCGCGGTGGGCGAGCAGATCGTGTTGAGTTACCGCGTGCGCATCGGCATCGGCGCGATGCAGGGCGACGGCATCAATCGCGCGCAGGCGTACGGCTGTTCGATCGCCGGCGGCTGCGTGAACCCGAACTCGCTGCAGCCGCTGCCGGGCACGGTGCCGTCCAACCAGGCGCAGTACCGCGTGCGCGTCACCGGCGGCGTATTCACCGATGAAGGTTGCGTGCTCGGCAAGATCTACGTCGACACCAACAACAACCAGATCCAGGACCACGAAGAACTCGGCATTCCGGGCGTGCGCTTCTACTTCGAGGACGGCACGTGGATGGTCAGCGATTCGGAAGGCAAGTACAGCTACTGCGGTTTGCCGCCGAAGAGCCACACGTTGAAGGTCGACAACTCGACGTTGCCGCTCGGATCGCGCCTGGTGAACAGCAGCAACCGCAACCTCGGCGATGCGGAAAGCCTCTTCATCGACCTGAAGAACGGCGAGTTGCACCGCGCCGACTTCATCGAAGGCAGCGGTTCGAACGAGGTGCTGGAGCAGGTCAAGGCGCGCCGCACGCAAGGCGAAACCGGTGCGCCGCAGACCGAGTTGCAGGGCCTGCCGTTGAGCTTCCAGTCGCAGCCGCTGGGCGCGCCGCGCGGGGCGACTTCGACGGCGCGGCAGGTGTCGTCGATCGTGGCGCCGCGTGGCACGGTGCGCCCGGCGGGAGTGGGCATCGGCGGCGGTATCGCGTCCGGCACGAACACCGCACCGGTGTTGGGCGGCAATGCCTTCGACGTCGCACCGGTTGCCACGGGCGACACCGATGCGACGCCGTCCAGCGACATCGCGCCGACATCGGCGAACGATGGCGCAACGACTGCGATCTTCGAACACCGCTTCGAGCCCGCGCTCGGTGCGCCGGCCGCGCTGTATCCGCAGACGCCGCCGACGACCGACGCGCCGCCGCGCACCATCGACGCGCAATCGGGCGCCGCCGATTACAGCGTGAACACCGACGTGGCGACGATCCGGCTGGAGGCTGATCGCGACGGCGTGCCCGCCGACGGCCAGTCCCCGGTGCACGTCGTCGTGCACCTGCTGGGTGAGGACGAACGTCCGCTCGCCGGCGAACGCTTCGCGACGCTGGAATACAGCGGCGGCCGCATCAAGCTGCCGGGTGCGCGCACCGACGAACTCGGACCGGGGCATCTGGACGCCGACCGCGTCACGCCGGGCATCCAGGTGCCGGTGAAGGACGGCATCGCGGAATTCGATCTGCTCGCGCCGGATGCACCGCAGGATGTACTGCTGCGCATCACGTCGGGCAGCGCCACGACCGAAGCCACGCTCAGCTTCCTGCCGGAAATGCGCGAACTGCTGGCCACGGGCCTGATCGAAGGCATCATCAACTTCCGTGGCGAAGGCAGCGCCATCGAGCCGGTGCATCGCGACGACGCATTCGAACGCGACATCCGCCGCTGGGAGAAGCAGTTCAACGACGGCAAGGCGAACGCCGCCGCTCGCACCGCGTTCTTCGTGAAGGGACGCATCAAGGGCGAATACCTGCTGACTGCCGCCTACGACTCCGACAAGGATGTGCGCGGCCGCCTGCTGCGCGATATCCAGCCCGAGGAGTTCTATCCGGTCTACGGCGATTCCTCGCTGCGCGGCTTCGATGCGCAATCGGCGGAGCGGTTGTACGTTCGCATCGACAAGAACCGCAGTTATCTGTTGTACGGCGACTTCCAGTCGGGCGAAACGCTGGCGACGCAGACCGGCGTGGCCAACCGCGGCCGCATCATGATGCGCAGCCTGGGCGTATACAACCGCACCGCCACCGGTCTTGGCTGGCATTACGAGAACAAGAAGCTGAGCAGCAACGTGTTTGCGATCCGCGACTCGCTGCGCCAGGTGATCGACGAATTCCCGAGCCAGGGCAGCGGCCCGTACGGCCTGAGCAACAACGCCGTGCTCGAAGGCAGCGAACGCGTTGAAGTGATCGTGCGCGATCGCGACCAGCCCACGCGCATCATCGAGGTGCGCCCGTTGGCGCGCCTGGTGGATTACAGCTTCGAGCCGTTCTCCGGCCGCATCCTGCTCAATCAGTTCCTGCCGGCGTTCGATACCGAACTGAATCCGGTGTCGCTGCGCGTGACTTACGAACTCGACCAGGGCACCGAGAAGTTCTGGGTCTACGGCGCCGACGCGCAGTTCCGCGTCACGGAGAAGTTCGAGATCGGCGGTTCGTACGTCACCGACGAGAACGAATTCGCCGCCTTCGAAATGGCGAGCGCCAACATGGGCTGGCGCTTCGGACCCAACACCTGGCTGGTGCTGGAAGCGGCGCGTACGAAGAGCGAGGTCAACACGAATCCGATCAACCAGTATGCGACGCCTGCGTTGCAGGATCTGAGCGGTGAGGTCGAAGGCGATGCATACCGTGTCGAGTTCGGCCACGATGGCGAGAAGCTCGACGTGAACGTGTTCGCCGCGCGCACCGATCCGGCATTCAACAACCCGGCCGCGCCGCTGTACGGCGGGCGCGCGGAGTACGACGCGGAAGTCGTCTGGCACATCGGCAAGCGTTTCGAGCTGTACGCCGAAGCGATGCGCAGCGAGGACCGCAATCCCGAAGGCGGCGAGCGCACGGCTGCGGGCGTCGGCCTGCGCGTGGATGCGACCAAACGCCTGACGCTGGACTTCGGCCTGCGCAGCATCGACGAAACCATCGGCCGCTATTCGCCGTGGACGATGTCCTCGCCGTTCGGCTCCACCGGTGGCCTCAGCGGCGGCTTCGCCACCGGCAGCGGCGGCGGGGCGCTGGGTTATGGGCAGCAACCGCTCGATCCGCTGACCGGCCTGCCGGTGATTCGCAGCGACGGCACCGTGCCCACGTCGGATCTGCCGGTCGGGACCGAACTCGAATCCGACACCGCGCGTATCGGCGCCGGCTACAAGATCAACGACAAGTTCGTCGTCGGCGCCGAGTACGAGCAGGAAATCAGCGGTGAGGATCGCGAACGCATCGCGGCCGGCGTCGATTACCGCCTGCGCGAACGCAACCGCCTGTACGGCCGCTACGAACGCCAGACCGGCCTGACCAGCGCGTACGGCATCACCACGGCCGACCGCGAGAGCGACGCGCTGGTGTTCGGTTTCGACAGCACGTACCTGAAGGACACGCAGGTCTTCAGCGAGTACCGCATGCGCGATTCGATCAGCGGACGCGACGTGCAGACGGCGTCGGGCATCCGCGATTCGTGGGACGTGAAGGAAGGCCTGCGCCTGACCGGCGCTGCCGAACACGTGCGCGTGTACGACGGCGACACGGGCGACGCGACCGCGCTGGCCTTCGGGCTGGACTACAGCGCCAACCCGCTGTGGCGCGGCGCGCTGCGCCTGGAGTATCGCGTGTCCGGCGATGTCGACGAGACGCCCGACATCGACGAGGAGTTCGATACGACGCTGGTGCAGCTGCTGGTGGCGCGCAAGCTCAGCCGCGACTGGACGTTCCTGGCGCGCAACTATTTCCTGATGACCGACTACCAGTCGCGCGGCGACGTCATGCAGGACCGCTTCCAGCTGGGCGTCGCCTATCGCGATACCGACCGCAACCGCATCAATGCGCTGGCCCGGTACGAGTACAAGATCGAAGAGGACGACAGCGGCCTGGCCGTGATCGGCATTGCGAATCCCGATGCGGGACAGGACGTGCGGACGCGTGCGCACATCTTCTCCACGCATGCCGACTGGCATCCGTCGCGCCCATGGTGGCTGACCGGTCGCGTCGCGGCGAAGTGGCAGGAGGATCGCTTCAGCTACAACGATGGCACACGCGTCGACAGTCGCTTCCGTGGCGTGCTGGTGTCCGGACGCGTGGTGTACGACATCACCGAGAAGTGGGACGTCGGCGTGCTCGCATCCACCTTCCGTGGCGATTACGACTCCGACCAGTATTCGTACGGCGTCGAGGTCGGTCGCATCCTGCGCCAGAACCTGTGGCTGTCGGTGGGCTACAACTTCGTCGGCTTCCGCGGCGATTCGGACCTGACCGGCTACGAGTACACCGACGAAGGTGCCTTCATCCGCCTGCGCTTCAAGTTCGACGAAGACCTGTTCATCCGCGACGACGCGCGCTACCGCAAGCCGGAGCAGCAGAAGTGAGGAAACCGGACATGATCACGAGGCCATCGCGACGGATCACCGCGCTCTTGCTGGCGTTTGCGTCGGCGCTTCCGCTGGGCCTTGCGACTGCGCAGGAGCCTGCGACATCGTCCGCCCAGCTCACGCCGCCGGACCAGCGCATCACCGACGAGGCGATCTACGGCGACCACTCGACCTATCAGGCCACGCAGGACCGCATCGAGGCGCTGAACAACAGCGGCCGCCCCGTTCGCGATTACCACCTCGCCAAGGCGCAGTGCTGGCTGGACGTCTCCTTCCACGAGTACAGCCGCAACGATCGCAGCGACTTTCCGCAGGACGCGCTGAACGAATCGGCCAGGTTGATTGCCGCGATGGAGCAGGGCGCGCAGCCGCTGCCTGACGACACGCCGATGGTGAACAACGCCCGACGCCTGCGCGAGGACCTGTGGAAGCGCCTGGGCGCGATTCGCGGCACGCCCGGCTTCGAATGCGCCCAGCAGGCGATGGCCTGCGGCGAGGTGGAACTCGTCCACGCCGGCAACGAGTTCAACCAGCAGCAGTGGCGTCACGCCAAGCCCTACATCCAGATGGCCGAGGACCTGACCAACGAGGCCGAGGCCCTGGCCCGCAACTGCACGCCGGTCCCGCAGAACATGACCCTGACGGCCAACCTGCTGTTCGACTTCGACCAGGACACGCTTTCGCATGTGCGGCCGGAGTCGCGGCGCGACCTGGACAAGGCGCTCCAGCGGATGAAGGAGGAGAACCTGCGCCTGGTGCAGGTCCGGCTTGTCGGTCATGCGGACCGGCTGCGGGGCAGGGGAAGCGACTACAACGAACGGCTGTCGGAACGACGCGCGCTGGCGGTGCGGCAGTTGCTGATCGAGCAGGGCATCCCCGCCGACCGCATCTCGTACGAATGGCGGGGCGACACCGAACAGGTCCAGGCCTGCGACGGCATGTCCGGCGACAAGTTGCGCGAGTGCCTGCTTCCGAACCGGCGGGTCGAGGTGAAGATCGAGGTCGAGAAGTTGGGCGGTCCGGCCCCGCAGGGCGCTGCGCCCGACCGGTGAACGCGGTGACAAGTCAGGCGCCACCGCAAAATCAATCACTTGTCAGTGCGATGTCACAAATGTCACACGGATAACGGGCGATGTCCGACGCATGTCACCCGGTCCGGCTGGGGCGCGGCGAGGTTAGCGACTTCCCAACCGGAGTCGTCCGCCCATGCAACCTGCATTCCAGCGCCGCCTGCAGCGGCGGGTTCTCACCGCAGCACTGCTCTCCGCACTCGCCCTGCCGGTCTACGCCGGTACGAACTGCCAGCTTGTCGATGCCGCGGGCACACCGCTGACCCTCGACAGCACCGCGCCGGGCGCCGACGCTCTGGCCTGTGGCCCGAAGGCGAAGGCCAACGGCAAGCGGTCCACTGCCGTGGGCGACGAGACCGTCTCCGATGGCGATAACGGCACCGCCCTCGGTTCCTGGAGCGATCTGGATGGTGACGGCCTGGTCGATCCCAACGAGATCACCTGGGCCAAGGGCCTGAACTCGACCGCCGTGGGCACCGCCGCTCAGGCCATCGGCGACAACAGCACCGCCATCGGTGCACGCGCGGTGAGCAACACCGCCGGCAGCGTTGCCATCGGCAGCCAGGCCACGACCGTCCACACCGGTTCGACAGTCACCACCACCACGGTCTACAGCACGCCGCGACAGACGACGACCGACACGGTGACCAACGCACCGGCCGGCACCAGCGCCAACAGCATCGCCGTCGGCACGGGCGCCACCGTGAACGGCAACAACTCCATCGCGATGGGCACCAACGCGAAGACGCGGGCGATCAACGGCACCGTCACCGTGGTCGAAGACGCCAACGGCATCGTGACCAAGGTCGAGACCACGACCGAGAGTCCGGCGCAGAACTCGATGGCGATGGGCAACAACGCCTCGGTCAGCGGCAGCGGCTCCATTGCCATGGGCAACGGCGCCACCGTGGAAGGCAACAAGGGCATCACCTTCCAGACCGCCAACAACGGCACCTGGGCGTTGACCACGCCGGAAGCCGCGGTCAATTCGATCGCCATCGGCAATGGCACGCGCTCGCGCGGCAACAACAATGTCGTGATCGGTGCCGGTGCCGCCACGGGCGGCGACTATGAGTACCTGTACTCGTCCTATGCAGGCCGCGACGCCAACGGCTGGTTCGCCGACCAGAACTCGACGGTGATCGGCGCCAACGCGCAGTCCATCCGCGGTCCGGGCACCGCCATCGGCTATACCTCCATTGCCTACGGCCAGTACACCACCGCGATCGGTTACATGGCCTATTCGCTGGGCGGTGGTTCGACCGCCATCGGCAGCTATCTCGACTGGAGCCAGGCCTTCGGCGCCGCGCCGCGCGCACCGGGCAACATCTCCAATGCCTACGGCAAGGCGTTCTCGGCCAGCCTGGGCACAGTGGCGGTGGGCGGCGGCACGTACTCGTTCGGCAACTACAGCACCGCCATCGGCCCGGCCGCGAGCACCTTCGACCGAGACACCGAACATCCCGGCTATGCCGATGCGGTCACCCGGCAGTACGACAGCACCGATGCGAAGGTTGTTTCCGGCTCGGCCGCGATTGGCTTCTACGCGCAGGCACAGGGCCGCGCTTCCGTCGCCATTGGCAACCAGGCCCTGGCCGTGGACGCCGAAGGCATCGCGATCGGTTCCGAGGCCGCGTCGTACGGCTGGGACAGCATCTCGCTGGGCACCAATGCCATCGCCGGCTATCACAAGAGCATCGCCATCGGCGAGAACGCACTGGCCGACGGCTACACCGGCACGGCCAACATCGCGTTCGGCCAGAACGCGAGCACGGCGCCGGGCGTGAGCGGCGAGACCAGCAACGCCATCGCCTTCGGTACGGGCGCCACGGCGAGCGAAACCGGCGCACTTGCGATGGGCGCCACCAGCCAGGCCACCGGCCTGGGGGCGGCGGCGGTCGGCAACAACGCGCAGGCGCTGGCCGATGGCAGCGTGGCGTACGGCGAGAACAGCCAGGCCACCGCGACGTACGCCGCGGCCGTGGGCAATTACGCCTACGCGGCCGGTGAATCTTCGGTGGCGGTGGGCACCAATGCGTTCGCCATCGGCGTGAACGCCGTCGCGACGGGCAACAACGCCTACGCGGGCGGCGACGATGCGATCGCGCTGGGCAGCTACGCCGTCGCCGACACGGCCGGCAGCCTCGCGCTGGGCAGCGGCGCGAATGTCTATGGCGCAGGCAGCGTGGCCATCGGCATGAACTCCAGCGCCGATCGCGACAACGTGGTGTCGGTGGGCGGCGTGGGAACCGAGCGCCAGATCGTGAACGTCGCCGACGGCACGGACGCGACCGACGCGGTGAACAAGGGCCAGCTCGATGCGGTCGTCATGCAGGTCGGCGGCACCATCGGTGCGCAGCTCGATTCCGTCGCCACGGCGCTGGGCGGCGGTGCGACGGTGAACGCTACCGGCATCAGTGCGCCCAGCTTCGCGTTCCAGGGCGCCGGCTTCACGAATGCGGGCGCGACGTTCGACGCGATCGATGCCGCGTTCACCGGTTTGAGCAATCGCGTGACGACGCTCGAGGCGACCGTGGCGAATCCGCAGCCGGGCTCCGGAAGCGGCGCGCCGACGGGCACGGGCAATGGTCTGGCGATCGGCAACGGTTCGAACGCCACCGACACCAACGACACCGCGATCGGTCACGGCGCCAACGTCGGCGCAGCCAACGGCACGGCCGTGGGCAATAACGCCATCGTCGATGCCGCGGCGGACAACGCGGTCGCCGTCGGCGCCGACAGCCACGCCAGCGCCAGCAATTCGGTTGCACTGGGGCAGGGCGCCATTGCGAACGAGGCCAACACCGTTTCGGTCGGCAATGCCACGCAGCAGCGCCGCGTGACCAACGTCGCCGCCGGTACCGGTGCGACCGACGCCGCCAACGTGCAGCAGGTGCAGGACGGCGACGCGGCGACGCTCGCATCGGCCAACGCCTACACCGACAACACCGCGACGCAGACGCTCACCAAGGCCAACGCGTACACCGACACGCAGCTGCAGGGCTGGAACGACAGCTTCGAGGATCTGCGCAACGACATCGGGTATCGCCTGGGCAAGCAGGACGAGCGCATCGACCGTCAGGGCGCGATGAGCAGCGCAATGATGAACATGGCGATCAACGCCGCCAACGCCCGCAGTCCGCGAGGCCGCGTCGCTGTCGGCGCCGGTTGGCAGAACGGCGAAAGCGCGCTGTCGGTCGGTTACTCCAAGGCCATCGGCGATCGCGCCTCGATGAGCATCGGCGGCGCCTTCAGCAACGACGACAGCTCGGCCGGCATCGGCTTCGGCATCGACCTCTGATCCCACATCCATAAACACGGACACCCATTCCATGAAACTGCAACGCACTGTGTTGAGCGTTCTGCTGGCCGGCATCTGCGCGCCGGCGCTGGCGGGTCAGGTCGATACCACCGGACTCGATGACGCCACGCTGGCACCTCGCTTCATCGTGAAATACCGCAATGGCACGGCGACGACGCGCCAGACCGCGCTCGACGCTGCCGTCGGCCGCGCTGCACAGACCGGCACCGCGCGCATCGCATCCACCGGCACGCAGGCCGTGCAGCTTCGCGCCTTGCGTGCGACGTTCAGCGGCAAGCAGGTGGTGACGCCCAACCGCCGCCTCGATCGCCAGCAGGCCGAAGCGCTGATGCGCCAGATCGCGGCTGATCCGAATGTCGAGTCGGTCAGCGTGGATCGCATGATGCATCCGGCCGCGCTGCCGAACGATCCGGTACTGGCCAGCCACCAGATGTGGCATTACGGCGCCGGCGCCGGCGGCGCGCGCGTCACTTCTGCCTGGGATGCCGGCGCCACGGGCGCGGGCGTGGTGGTCGCGGTGATCGACACCGGTGCGACCGCGCATGCGGACCTCGCCGCGAACCTGCTGCCGGGTTATGACTTCATCACCGACGCATTCGTGTCGCGGCGCGCCACCGACGGCCGCGTGCCGGGTGGCTGGGACACCGGCGACTACAGCGGCGCCAACGAATGCGGTGCCGGCGCGCCCGCCAGCAACAGCAGCTGGCATGGCACGCACGTGTCGGGAACGATCGCCGAAGTGACGAACAACGGTGTCGGCGGCGCGGGCATCGCCTACAACGCGAAGGTCGTGCCGGTGCGCGTGCTTGGCCGCTGCGGTGGTTACACCTCCGATATCAACGACGCGATCGTTTGGGCCGCCGGTGGCCATATCGACGGCGTGCCGGACAACCCGAACCCGGCCGAAGTCATCAACATGAGCCTCGGCGGCGCGCACGAATGCGAAGTCGAAACGCAGACGGCGATCGACACCGCCGTCGGTTTGGGCGCGACGATCGTCGTCGCGGCGGGCAACGACAACTCGCCCGTCACCGGACATGCGCCGGCCAGCTGCGCGAACATCGTCACCGTCGGCGCTACCGGTGCTTCCGGCCAGCGTGCGAGCTATTCGAACTACGGCCCCGGCGTGGACATCGCCGCACCGGGCGGCGCAGGTACCGAAGGCGTGCCGGGCGGCTACATCTGGTCCACGCTCAACAACGGCACCACGACGCTGGGCAGCGATATCTACGCCGGTTATACCGGCACGTCGATGGCGACGCCGCATGTCGCCGGCATCGTCGCGCTGATGCAGAGCGTGGCACCGCAGCCGCTGACGCCTTCGCAGGTGGAGGGCCTGCTCAAGGCCACGTCGCGCGCGTTCCCGGTGAAGCAGACGCAGCTCAACGGCGCGGGCATCGTCGATGCCGCCGCGGCGGTCCAGCGCGCCAGCACCTTCGGTCAGCCCATCGACGGTTTGCCGACCACGCCAGGGGTGGCGATGGTGCTGCCGCCGATGGCCGCCGGCGAACGCGAGCTGTACGCCATCGACGTGCCGGCGGGCGCGACGAAGATCGAGATCACGACGTATGGCGGCCGCGGCGAGCTTTCGCTGCTGCTCGGCTACGAGGCCGATCCGCTGCCGAACTCGAACGCCGGCGCGTCGGCTCGACCGGGCATCAACCAGGCGATCACGGTCGCAACCGCGGCACAGGGGCACTACTACCTCGCCTTGACCGCCACCAAGGACGTGAGCGGAGCCCGGATGCTCGTCAAGGTGAACTGAGTGAGTCGCAGGTCCACGCTCTGGTCCGTCGTGTGGACCGTTGTGATCGTCGTGTGCGGCTGGGTCTGGGTGGAAGGGCGCGTACGCCTTCCACCCGCGCCTTCCGCCCCGCCGTACCTTCAGTTGAGCCTGGCCGACGCCGGCAGCGAAGTGCACATGCTGCGCGGCGACCTGCTGGGAATCGCGCTTCCATCGGCATCGCCGATGGGAGTGCGGTGCTGGATCGAGGAGCCGGCCGCACCGGTGATGGAGATCGAACAGGAGCCGGCCCGCGCCGTTCGCACGGACCGCTGGCTGCTTCGCGCCGCGCGCATCGGCCAGGCGCGATTGCGCTTCGAGTGCCATGAAGACCTGTCGCCAGCATCGCCCAGGCAGGTCGAATACACGATCCGTGTCGATTGACCGCGGTCGGGGAGGGCGCTTGTCGTAGGATTGGGAATAGAAAAATTCTCAGGACCCTGCTGGGCGCATGCGCCTGACCCGATACCGCTTCGGCGAATTCGAACTTGACCCCGCATCGCGCGAATTACGGCGCGATGGCGCGTTGCTGCAGGTGCCCCTGAAGTCGCTGGAATGCCTTGCCTACCTGGTCGAACACCGGGAGCGGGCAGTTGGACGCGACGAACTGGTCTCCGCCGTGTGGGGGCGTGCCGATGTCAGCGATACGGTGATCACCCAGACCATGCGCCGCGCGCGCAAGGCCCTGGATGACGCCGGCAATCGTCAGACGGTCGTGCGCACGGTGCCGGGCTTCGGCTATCGCTGGGTTGCGACGACCGAGGTGGTGGAGGGCGGGCGGCCGCATCCGGCCGTGGCGCCAGCGGCCGATCCCGCGCCGATCGCGTATGAACCCGCCGCCGAACGTGTCCTTCCCGCGCCGAAACCCGCGACAGCCCATCATCCCGCGCCCGAAACGCGCGGCCGTGGGCGCCGGTATGGGGCGCTCGCAGGTGGCTTGTTCCTGATCGCAGCCGTTGTGGCGGCCGTCGCGTGGTGGTTCGTGGCAGGGAACCACCAGACCGGGGCCGGCGCACAGGCGGACGACGGGTTGGTGATGGTCATGCCAGTGTCGGTCGAGCCGGCGGATCGTGAATTCAGCTGGGTACGGCTGGGAGCGATGGAATACGCCGCCGATCGCTTGCGTGGCGCCGCATTGAAAGTGACGCCCACCGAACAGACGCTGCATCTGAGCGCAGCGTCGAAGGAGGGGGGCGGCGAACCCGGCGCCGGCTCGCAGATGAGCGACGCCGCCTTGAGGGAACTGCTCGCCAGCAGCGGCGCGCATTGGCTGCTGGTGCCACGCGCACAGCAGGAAGGTGGGCACTGGCGCGTGCAGCTGCGGGCGCTGGATCGCGCTTCAGATGTGCGCGTGGAGGCCAGAGGCGACTCGCCGCTGCGCGCGATGGCCGTCGCCACGGACGCATGGTTGCGTCGTATCGGTCACGCAACGCCCAGGAATGGGGAGCCCACGCCGCTGCAGGAGCGCCTGCAACGCATCGACGCCGAGCTGGATGCAGGGCAACTCGAAGCCGCACGGGAGCAGATCACCGCCGCACCGGATCGCGAACGGGGAAGCGCGCCGATGCTGGTGCGTGAAGGGCAGCTGGAATACCGCGCCGGCCGCATCGATGAAGCAAAGGCATTGTTCGAACGCGCCCTCGCGATGGATGCCGATGCGAACGACGCGCCCACCCGCGCCAAGGGCCTGATGGGCATGGGCGCGGTGGCATTGCGCCAGGCACGCCTGTCCGATGCCGAGGCGAGCTACACGCAGGCGTTGAACGTGCTGCGCGACGCGGGGGCCGACGCCGGCATGCTCGGCAACGCGTACAACGGTCGTGGCGTCGCCCGCGTCCAGCGTGGCGACATGGAGGGCGCCGTCGGCGATCTGGGGCTGGCGCGCGTGGCGATGCAACAGAACGGCGATGTCGTTTCCGCCGCGATGGTCGGTTCCAACCTGGGGCGCATCGAGGCCATCCGTAACCACCTGCCACAGGCGATACAGGAGTACGACAGCGCGATAGCGGTGTTCGAACGCTACCAGGTGCGCGACTACCTGGCGGCGACGCTCGCGGCGAAAGCATCGGCTCAACTTGCGCTCGTCCAGAACGCCGCTGCTGCGGACACCATGGAACGAGTGCGTCCGCTGATGCCCGCGATCGAGGACGAAACCCTGTTGAAGGTGCTGACCACGACGCGTGCGCGTATTTCCATCCAGATGGGACGCCTCGACGACGCCGGCACCACATTGCGGGCCTTGTGGAATCGCAACGACGAGGACCGCGACGGCAATCTCGCGGGTCTCGCCATGGATCTCGCACTGGCGCGCGGTGACCGCAACCGGGCCGCGACCTTGGCGCAACGTGTTCCCGCGTCCTCGATGCCCACGAGCGAAGGCGTGATCATGACCGCCGCCCAGGCGGCCGGAGCCGAAAACACGGCACGCGCGTGGCGCGCGCTGCTTTCTTCGGCGCCCCCGGTAAGCGGAACGGTCCCCGGCCTCGCCGGCTCGTTTGCAGACGCGGTCGTCGAGCGCCGCTTCGGCTCGCGCGAGCAGGCGCTCGTCGCAGCCAGTGCGGCGGTGGCGCTGGCCAACCGCGATGGCTCGCCCGACGATCGCGTACGAACGAGCGTTCTTCGCGCGCTGATCCTGCTCGATTCTGACCAGACACAGACGGCAACTGCGGTTCTTGGCGAACTGGATGCCTATGCCGCCGTCGACTACCGCGTCGCTTGGCTCGCATGGACGCTATATCGACGTAGCGGTGACTCCGCCATGACCGCGCAAGCTCGTCAGCGCATGGACGCACTACGCGGACAGCGCGACGCCAACATCGAGCCGGTGCTTTGAGCGGCATGTTCTGAAGGGCACCCGCGACGAGTCCTGCGTGATCGGGCTTGCAGACGCACTGACGCCTTCGGCGAGGTGCCGTGAACGTGCTGAGTGCACGTAGACGCGATCTGGGGAAATTTGTGCCGAACATCATGTGGATGTGAAATTTTGGTGTCAGCACATCCGGCACGGAATTTCACGCCTGATTGAACAACGTGCATGGAACATGACCAGGAGCGCCGAGCGCGGCCGGATGGTCGGAGACGGGGCTCGCCGGCATCAGCCGGGATCCCCGCCGAAAGCCTCTGGAGGCCCCTGGACATGGCAGCTTCGAAGAACGGCAAGAGCAAGGACACGACCAAACGCCCGAACATCCTGGTGATATGGGGCGACGACATCGGAATGTGGAACGTGGGCGCATATACCCACGGGATGATGGGGCGAACACCGAACATCGACAGCATCGCGCGCGACGGCATGCTGTTCACCGATCACTACGGCCAACCCAGCTGCACCGCAGGACGCGCGGCCTTCATCATGGGCCAGCTGCCGATTCGCACCGGCATGACGACCATCGGCATCCCGGGTTCCACGCGCGGCATCCAGGCAAGCAATCCCACGCTGGCCACCGTACTAAAGTCGGTTGGATATGCGACTGCGCAGTTCGGCAAGAACCATCTGGGCGACCGAAACGAGTTCCTGCCGACGATGCACGGCTTCGACGAATGGTTCGGAAACCTCTATCACCTCAATGCCGAGGAAGAACCCGAAGAGCTGGATTACCCGGGGCAGAAGAACCCGGAGTACAAGAAGAAGTACGGCCCGCGCGGCGTACTGCACACATGGACCAGCGACAAGGACGACGCGACGACCGACGAGAAGTTCGGGCGCGTCGGCAGGCAGAAGATCGAGGACACCGGCCCGCTGACACGCAAGCGCATGGAGACCTTCGACTCGGAAGTGCTCGCCGAAACACTGAAATGGCTTGATCGCACCCACAAGGGCGATGCGCCGTTCTTCTGCTGGTTCAACACCACCGCGATCCACATCCACTCGCATTCACCGAAGAAGTACATTCAGATGGCGGTGGATGAAGGACGCGCGGAAGAAGACGTGGTTCGCGCGAAAATGCTGGAGCACGACGAGCAGATCGGAAAGTTGCTGGACAAGCTGCGCGAGCTTGGCATCGAAGACAACACGATCGTGGTCTACAGCACCGACAACGGAAACGAGCTGATCCTGTGGCCCGACGGCGGCTACGCGCCGTTCCGCGGCGAGAAGGGCACGACCTGGGAAGGCGGCGTACGTGTTCCGCATCTGGTGAAGTGGCCGGGCAAGATCAAGCCCGGCAGCGTATCCAATGAGCTGCAGAACCATGAGGATGTGTTCGCGACGCTGGCTGCAGCCGCCGGACTGCCGGACCTCAAGGAGAAACTGCTCAAGGGATACGAGATGAACGGCACCAAGTACAAGGTGCACCTGGATGGCTACAACAACCTGGACCACTGGACCGGGAAGTCCGAGAAGGGCGCGCGCCGCGAGTACTTCTACTACGATGAAACCGACCTGATGGCGATCCGCGTCGACAACTGGAAGATGCACATCGGCGTGAAGGCGAATGGTTCCTGGTGGGACCCGAAGACGTACCCCAGCGTGCCGTACATCTTCAACCTGCGCATGGATCCGATGGAGAAGATGGATCCGCATTCGCACGAGTGGGGCTACATCGGTCGCAAGTTCCTCGCGGCCAAACTGTGGGCGCCGACGGCGGCCGGGCCGATCATCGCGGCCCACCTGAAGAGCCTGATGGAGTTCCCGCCGTCGCAGGGCGCGGACACGCTCAGCCTGAAGGCCGCGTTGGAGAAGGCACAGCGCCAGATGGAGCAGCCCAACGCCAGCAGCAACTGACGCTGTAAGGCAGGGCGTATGTCTCGACTGGCTTCGAAATCAAGGAGTCAGTCGGGGCATGCACCGCATGGGACGGAGGAAGGCGACGCCCGGGTGCGTGTGCCCGGCTTCGGCGAACATCCCTCCGGATTGATAGCCGTCCGCTAACGGCCAGGCGCGGACGTTTCCAACTGCGGCCTCACTGCTCGTCTTCCGGACGCAATGGCGAGTGTGACCACTCGAACGCAGCGATGACCTGCTTGGCAAGCGAATCAAGCTCCGCACGATAGTGATGCTCATGTGGCGCGGGAATCTCGGGCTTCCCTTCGATGAAGCCGAGAGATGTCAGCTTGTCGGATAGGCGATCTATCGGCCCATACCCGAACAGCCGATCGTGGCGGTCCCAGACGAGGGTCCCGCCGCTGGCAGGAGAGTGAACCCATAGATCGAAGCGCCCATCTCCGGAAAGGAAGGGGGCGAACGTTGTGAGGAATTCCATGAGCTGGTCACGCGATAGCGCGGGGCTCTGATAGCGCCCGGGTTCGCCCTCGCCACGTGACGTATGAAGCACATAGAGAAGGTTGTACGGCGGTTCCAGGCATTCGGCCAGATGCCCAATCAATGACGGATTGCTACCTGGAATCCCGGCGACGATTCGATCGTCAGCGGTGAAGACTGGCCGGTGTGAGTGAGCGACCCATTGGTCGCCAACGAGGTGCCCAATGCGACTCATACGTTCCCCGGAATGTCCGCTTTGGGTCCAAAGCGGACATTAGCATCGCCGAGTCCGCCTGGATCGGCCGCATGTCCGCTATCGGCCAGAAGCGGACATTGGCGTGCTCCGAAGGGGCGGTCGAGCATGGCTCAGTTCGATGCATCGGGCCTGCGGCTCCGGATCTCGCCTGGTGCGAAGCAGGCCACGTGGCAGCTCACGTATGGGTCGCCGCCGTTGTCGGTGATTGCCCAATGCCAATCAACGATAGGCGTGTCCGTGGGCAGGCGCATGACCACGCCGTTGTCGAACGTGAGCTGGAGCGAGGAGTCGTCAAGCACACCGACAGCGGCAATGGGGACGCCAAGACAGGTCGAGATCACGGCGCTCTTGACGGCAAATTCCGGATTCGCGCTTCCACGCGAACGAGCGTACGCCTCCAGGCGTGAGCTCTCGAAGAGAACCCCCTCATGAGGCGAGACCATCTCTCGGGCCGAGAGAACAAAACCATCAAAACTGAAGTCGAACGATTCATCGACTGCGAAACGCCAGTAGGCCTTGCCGAGCAGGCTGTGCTCAAGGGATTCCAGATGCGCCATACCAACGTCCGCTTCGGGTCGAAAGCGGACATTAGCAGCCCGGCTGCCGGCCGTCCCGGCCCAACGCCTGCTAACGGCCAGAAGCGGTCATTCGCAAACGTCAGGGAGCGATGGGCGCGAAAAGTAGAGTCGACGTGACGTGGGTTCGTTACCAGAACTTCCACCAAGGGCGCGGCAAGATCACTGCCTCGTTGTACTGGCCGTCCTTCTGCGTAACGCGGATCGCTTTCCCCGCAACAGAAAACTCCATGACCTCCGGTCGCTCAACAAGCTCGATGTTTCCCGGATCCAGCCAGAACCCTTGGTTGAGCGAATCGACATAGACATTCAGTGCGAAATCCTCGGACAGCGGACCTACTGCCTCGACTCCAGTGAGCGACGGGGTCGTAAACCCATACACGGTTCCTTCCAGGCCAGCGATCGTTGCCTGGGCCGTTTCTGGATTTTCTTTGATGCGGACCGTGTCGCCGAATCCAAATGTGTTGGCGTCAGTCATGCATAACCCCTATCCCAGTTCGTCAACGGTTTGCCGTGTCCGCGTGGGTCGAAAGCGGACATTAGCACCGCCGAGGCGACATCGCCCCTGCGAATGTCCGCTATCGGCCAAAAGCGGACGTCCGCGAGCGTCACACCAGCTCAAGCTTTTTGCGGACCGGCTGGCGCATATGCGAATTGCGAGCGGGACCTCGTTTTCACTTTGCCGGCTCTGGCGTGAATGCGCAGGCGATTGTTTCGGACCACTTGCTTGAACAACATCGAATTCGGGGGTCGCACTAGACCACGCGGTGAACATCCATCACTTCACGCGGCAAAGGACTGAACTCATGCGTAAGTTAGGTGTTGCATCTGTACTGCTCGCCACGTTGTTCACTGCAAACGCGCAAGCTGAAGTTCGGGCGTGGGCGCATCGCCCCCATACAGCCCGGCAAATGCGCTCCAGACTGATCGTTTCTCACCTGCACACTTTGGTGAGTGCCCATAAGGCGCCTGCAAGAAAAGTTATCTTACATTTCGCTTGAACCACATCTACTGCAAGGAGCGCGCCCATGTCTGTCGAATCACGACCAGCGTTGTACAAGGCGATGTCCGTCGTCTTTGTGCTCTCTCTTGGTTCAAGTCTTTTCACTGGACTGGTCGTTCCTTATCTCATCGCAAAGCCGGGTGAGGGCACCTTCAATCCGGACTGGCTCTCCGGCCTATCCCTCGTCTTGGGGCTAATTGCTGCGGCGACCGTCCCCTTTGCGTGGCGATGGGCGTATCGTCGCCGCCGCTAGTCCCGATCGAGCCTGGACGTCGATTTCGCGACATCACAGCGGTCAGAGGCCATTGATCGCCTTACTCAGGTGTCTTGCTGTTGCGGTTAGGCACTCGGGCCTGAGCAAGACGCAGTGCGCCGCCAAGACTGCGTCGGGTGTAAACGTTGGCCGGGTCTCACGCCGCCATTCACCCGCCAGTCGAACCCGCCGCTGATCGGCCAGCTCTGATGTTCGCTTTTGGCCGGTAGTGGACATTGGGGGCGGAACGGGCGGTGGGAGTGCACGCGCTGAGCAGCGACATGGACGAATGACTGCTCTGGGTCGAAAGCGGACGTTGGCATTGCCACAGCGGGATCGTCCCGCCGAACGTCCGCTATCGGCCAGAAGCGGACATCACGCCGGCGAAACCAGTAGCTGCCTCAACTCACCCAGATTGGAACACTCTTCTGCACGCGCAATGTTCCACCTTCACGGACCAGGACGTGCAGAAACCCGCGGCCAGCCAAGCCATCTGCGAAGTGACCGACGTAGATCAGTGCATGCTGTCCATCGCTTGAGACAACGGCACGGCTTGGTGCGATGAACCCGGCAGAGTTGGGGGGGGCGGTCGTGAAGTCCTGACCAGCCACCCGCCGCCTGCAGGGCGTCACCGATCGACGAGTACGGCGTGTCGATAATCCAAGGCAGGTCAACGCGTGGTACTGCTCCTGCAGGTGTGCCATTCGCCTTGGTCAGCTCAAGCCGCAGCTTGCGCGAGATCTCGCTGTCGAGGTCCGAAGACGAGATCGAGTTAACGGATGGCGCGTCGGGCAACCTTCGCAAATAGACGCAGTCTTGTTGAGCAGCATCACCGTCGTTTGTTCCCAGCAGGCAAGAGGAGACCGCGTTGCTCGCTCAGGATTACGCGGAGAATCTCGCGCTGATCGCGAGCGTTCGCAGGGTGAGGGCTGGGTTGCTCGGCGCGATCGGCGGCGTATACGCGGGATTCGCGAATGGCCACGGGCGTAAGGATTCCGATGGCAACGAGGGCCGCCACCGCCGCGCTGACACTCGCAATGCGGTGCATCAGAAGTTTCGACATCCTCGCCCCCCTGTCTAACCCGCGAGCGTCCGCAATGGGTCGGAAGCGGACATTAGCATCGCCCCGATGAGCCCGCCCGGACGAACGTCCGCTATCGGTCAATAGCGGACTAATCGCGGATGAACCTTACTGCTGCAGCGCGGCGAACTGAACTGCAGCACCGCTACATTACGTGGACATCGTTGAACGACAGAACGAGTCCGTCGGGCACCACGCAGATGTAAAACGTTGCTGTAATGTCCGACACCATGCCGTTGACGTTGAGGTCGTACCAAACTTCACCAATGGCGCCGTTATGTTCAGGCCAGCGGCTCACTGCGATGCGTTGACGGTCGTGCGGTGACGTGCCCACCCATGTGACTCGCTGGCCAGGCTCGGCATCCCCGTAGCCCTCGATGAACTCCCTCAGGACAGTCGGATCCCAACCAGTCGCTTCGTGCCGCGTTAGTGCGAATGCTTTCTCGTACTCCTGAGCATCGAGGAGCTTCACCCACTGGTGAACCGCATCCAGGATCTGCTCGTCGGTTGCGGATCGCGGAAGTACCTGCATACCCCCCCCGAATCTCCAAATGATGACCACAAGGTAGAGCGTCAGCTTTGGGTCGAAAGCGGACATTAGCACTCCCGGAGCGGCCTGCCTGGCACCAATGTCCGCTAACGGCAAGAAGCGGACATCGAACACAACCGCCAAGCGACCGATCACGGCTATGACCAGCGGTTCAGCGAACGAGTGCGGACGACGCAACGCCGATAACTACCAGCTGCACTGATCCACCCTTACATCGCAGTCGGAGATCGCGTAGCTACGCCCATCAGACAACACGATCGTGTCTGCGACTATTTGTGCAGACAACAGCCCAAGTTCGGATGCGGCCGTCTCGATCTGGTGCCGCCATTCGGGCAAGTCGCCACTGAACATGATGGCATGCAGGACTACGCCGTCTGGAGTCGTGATGACACATTCCTCCAGAATCGCGGCGCCGTTCTGCACCACCACCGGCAGCTTGTACTCGACGACCGTACGGAACAGCTTTCGCGGTGTGAAGCCCTTGCGGGTGGAGACATAACGAACGGTCTCGGGTTCCCCCAGGTCAATTCCGGGAATCCCGCGCAAGGTTTCGATCTTTCCTCCATGGATCTTTTCAAGATCGATATCCATAGATGCCTTCCTGCCTCCATTCGGAGTTGTCGGATTCATGGCGCCACGGATGTCCGCTTTGGTCGAAAGCGGACATTAACAACGTGGCTGCCCGCCGTCCTGCCCCCACAGCCCCCGAACGTCCGCTATCGGCCAGAAGCGACGTCCCCAGCCTGAGCTACTGCGCGACCAACACTTCTGTCCACAGAATCGGGGCAAGGGCGAGCGTAAGGACGGTCGCCGGGCCAGTGATGGCAGCCAACCACATCGGAATACGCTTGTGCCGATAGACCGCAGCCGCGGCCAACATGCTGCCCAGAACAATCTCGCCCCAGAATGCCGAGTTGCCCTGACCCAGCGGGACATCAGGGAAAAGGAAGCTGGTTGTTAGGAAGACAGTCGTTGGAGGGACGACAAGGCCAGAAACGAGAGCGGTAAGCGAATGGGCGACACGCTTGGACTGCTCGCCATGCAAAGGTTTCGCGCTTGGCGGCTGGTATGGGTTGCTCATGTCGCAAATGTCCGCTTTGGGTCGAAAGCGGACGTTAGCACTGCTGGCAGCCTGCTCTACGCCCAATGTTCGCTATCGGCGAGGAGCAGACCTGGGAAGCTAGTTCAGAACTCGCTACCGACGGCAAATGAGCTCGCGCCGTTGAAGATCAACTCACGGCGATCCTTGAAGTCGAGAATGCGCAACTGCCTTCCCGCTGAGAGGTGTGTCAGGTAGTAGGCGACATCCTCTTTCCTGAACCAGGTCTTCGCGATCAGCTTCGGAGGTTCGGAGTCAAGATCGATTGCAGCAAGGCGAGTCGCGGAGTGTCTGTAGAAGCCGGAGGGAATGTCTATGCCTTCCGCCTGGCAAAAGACCTCAATCCGACTTTGATAGCGTTCAGTCATGTGCCCCTTCCTGCGTCAGGCAACGTCCGCTTCGGGTCGGAAGCGAACATTATCAGGCGTTTGCTCGTTACCGCTCCGGCAGATCCTCAGACGTCTGGAGCAATGAAGTTGCCGTCGTCATCGAACGCCCCTTCCGGATGCAATCCATTGAAGAAGGCCTCAAAGCTGTCGGCGATCCTTATCGGCGTACTTTCCTCGTTAGTATGATCGTAGAAGTACACCGCGCCGGCATCGGCGCCACGAACTGCCAGGAATACCTCCCACCCGCCTGGGTCCGCGCCAATCGGGAGCACTTCGTTCCCTGCGTGATCGTTGACACGCTCCCACGCATGTTCCAGAGAATAGGCGTCTTGCGTGGATAGCCCGTAGAAGTAGTTGACCAAGGTGCTACCCCATCCGGCAACGCCAAACTCGGCGTTACCCGGCCTTCCCCCGTTGAACTCAATCAGAAATTGGCGGTAGCTGTCCGATAGGAGAAGTGAGTTCGTTCTTTGAAACTCATCGACGTTCGATGCGTCGCTCCCCCCAAAGATCTCCAACATAACGTTCCTTGACATCTCAGTTCTCCAGTACTGATACGCGTCCAGTCGTCAGAGCACTCGAATCCCGATGTCCGCTATCGGCCAGAAGCCGACACGCCTGGTTGAGCTGGCAGCGCCCTTCGAGCAAGCAGCGTTCCTGCCCCCACTCCTCGGCCAACGCGGGCCACCAGAATCGTTCTCGCGCGACGTAGGCGCCAGCCAGGCTCGATATACAGGTGAGGGACTCAATTACTTGGGCTGATCGCACTGACGGATCTTCTCCGCAGCGACCCCGCCAAATGCATCCCAGACTTTCGAGTCGCCATAGCTATTGCATGCGTCTGCGTACAGATGCCGTCGCTGCCCGTTCCATTGAATCGAGACGTAGGACGCAGGGGCTGATACATCGCAGTACGGAAGCTGGTTCGCCTCCGGTATCTCGGGATCTTCAAACAGACTGGATTGCTTCAGGGCAATTACAAGTTGAGCCGCTTCCTCCTTGCTGAGCGCGGAGGCGCACTCCCTGGCCTTCCCAGAGATCAATGGCGCATGGTCCAGACCAAGTCGAACAACACCTGAGATGGAGTCATAGGAGGTGCCTGTCTCGCTACCGTATTTGAACGACACCGGCAACACCTCCGATGCCCCGGATTGCGCGGCCACGGAAACTGTGACGAGAATTGCGGCTACCAGTAACGCTCTCAACTCCATGAGTGTTACCCCTGTCGGCTTTGGATCGAAGGCGGACATTAGCATCGCCACAGCGGCCTCGTCCGGCCGAACGACAGCTAACGGCCAGAAGCAGACATCACCGCGAGGATCGCTTGCGTGCCGCAGGTGCGGCGGGCCGCGCCAGCAAGGGCGTGCCGATGAACATGAGCGGGACGCTTAAGCAAACCACGCTGGCGGCGTAGTGCATCAGGACTCGCATCCAGAACTCGAAATCATTGCTCGTGCATATGCTGTGGTGCCGGCGGCTGCCGCAAGAGACCAGGTCCTGGTCCAGTGCCCCCATCCCCAGATTGAGAAAGAAGAGCCCGACGAGACCCAGCATGATGCCGAGAAGGACGGCTCCCAATGTCACCTTTTCGGGTGGGTCCCGGATAATCCAGATCATCGCTGTGACGATGGAACCACACACCACCATGACCGCGAACTTTCCACTAGCTACCACGATCAAAAATCCCTTTGTGTTCAGTGGTTGATTGCAGCCGTGCATACGTCCGCAATGAGTCGAAAGCGGACATTAACATCGCCGCGGCGGGCCGACCCAGTCGAACGTCCGCTATCGGCCAGAAGCGGATTCCCTGCTTGGCGATCAGCGGCTGACCGTGATGGGGTTGAGCTTGTCGCCTTGCTTGTAGAACGCCGGTAACCCGGCAGCACGAGCAATGATCGCGACATCAACAATGTCTTGAACGGTGGCATCGTCGCCGTACAGCAGGACGACCGAGGTGAGGCCCTCAGACGCCTTGGCTGCGCGAATCGCATCGCCCATACGGTCAGGGGTGTAGTTCCGTCCTCGCCACGAGAACTCGTCGCCTGGCATCGCTGAAATCTCGGCGGGAACGTCGCCTGCGTATGTCGCCGGCTTCGGGACAGATGCACACGCAGCCAAAAAAGCCGAAGCCGCGACAATCGCTATCCGTTTCATGATTCCCTCCCCCAGTCGCCCAACATGCCTGAAGCGAGATCTTCAGTGTCCGCTTTGGGTCGAAAGCGGACATTAGCAGCCCGACCGGTGGCCGTCCTGTCCGGGCGTCCACCATCGGCCAGGAGCGGACATTCACGACGGCGTTCTGGAACGCGTGCGCTTTCGATGTAAATGGAGCATGGAAGTCACCAGCGCAGCCAGCGCCAGGCACCCCGTAAAGGCCTGGAATGATGGCAGCCGATATACCGGCACCTCCATGTACTGGAAGACCTCTTGATCGTCTTGACTGCAACGCCAGTTGACGTAGTCGAACGCGCCACCGAAGTCCAAGCATGCCTCGGGTGCGAACAACTCCCCCAGCAGGTGCCAGCCCGCAACGAGCGGCGCGAGCCAGACAGCGAATGAGATAACCAAGCGGACGTTGACGTGCTTCATGAGGCCCCTGCTGGTCCCGAATGTCCGCTTTGGGTCGAAAGCGGACATTAGCACCGCCAGCGGCGCACCAGACCAGCCGATGTCCGCTATCGGCCAGGAGCAGACATTCGTCAATGCAGTCAGGAGCCCGAACTGGCCGAATCGCGAAGCGGCTTGAGCTTGAACGAACTGCCCGAACTCACGCCCTTGTAAGCAAAGTAGAACGCGGTGACGCCAATCGCGCCCAGGACACCTGCGTATCCAATGAAATGCAGGTAGTCGATCCACCCCGCTAGTGTGGGAATTCCGTTTTCCAGCGTCAGGGTTCCATTGGACCAAACGTTCGATTTCGTTCCAACGTGCCGGTACGGTTGCTGCCAGATGGCCGCCGGCACGATGCCAATGACCAGGCCGGATACCAGCATCGGCAGTAATCGGAACCGGCCAGCACGAAGTAGCCAGCCGGCGACAAGGGTTCCGAAACATAGCGCGTGCAAGAACGAGACGACGAGCGCTACAGAAAACACGAAGGGCAGGATGGGGAAGACCTGTTTACCGCCGAAGACGAGAAGCAAGCATGTCATCGCAAGTGCCGGGGCCAGAGCTGCGGCTAGCGATGCGATTGCAGCGGCCAATAGCTGTCTCATTCGCCCCACCTACCCAATAGATGGCCCCGTAGGCCCGTCATGTGCGCTGCCCCGCGCTCGGCAGTGCGGGGTACCCCTTGCTTGATCGCGTGAGCGCTCGATCGCGGTTACAACAAGAGTTTCACTTGACCCCAGCCCAATGTCCGCTTGGGTCGCATGCGGACATTAGCATCCAATACAGCTCCCGCCCTGCGCCAATGTCCGCTTTTGACCAGAAGCGGACGCTCGTTGCGCGGCGTCAATTTGCATTGCTGTGTCCCTTCCGCCTGTTTAAAGCGATTCGCGCCAGGGCTGTGCATGCAAAGCTCGGCAAGATCAGGATGACGATGCCGAAAACCCAACCGAACAGATACACGAAAGTCTTGGCGCCGCCGTCGTTCGGATTGAAGGGATGGCGGTAGGCCCAGTCGACCGACCAAAGCGCAATACGCCAGCACAGGAATGTGCCAACGGCGACTATCAGGAGCTGGGCCAGCGGACGAAATGGGAAGTTTGGCCTGAGCGAGCCAGCCCAAACCCCAGAGGCGATACCGACGAACAGCCAAGGCAGGTCGTAAGGATTTTCCATCTGTGCAACGTAGCCGCGATTTGTGTGGCCACGATGAAGTCCGCTATCGGCCAGAAGCGGACGTTGGCGCCATCATCGCCCTTCGACCTGGCTAACCGATACAACGCTTACTTCATACCCGAGTGTTCCGGGAACGCACGCCGCGATGCAGTCACTGAACTCGTCGAGCAATGCGAGTCCATTGGCATCGAAGTCGTTGTGCCCTTCAAGCATGAGCTGTGTCCCGTCCCAGCGACAACCTACGACGGTGTGCCACGGACGGTTCCCCTCGAACTCGCGAGCGATGTCTGTCGCTGCCTCGGCGCCTGCCGAATCCGGTATGCCTGTGCACCTAAGAACCACCCGGTACAACGTCATCGCAAGTCACCCGTTTCCAATTCCGCCTTGGGTCGGAAGCAGACACTAGCACCGGCCTCGGCGCCGCAGCATTCCCCAGGTCAAAGAGCGTGTCGCAGGCCCCGTACGAAGGACGTGCGATCTTCATCGTTCATCAGCACGCCCACGTGAAACGCCGATGCCCGAAATATGGGCCCACCAGGATTCGAACCTGGAACCAAGGGATTATGAGTTCCACTGGGAAGGCATAAGCCGTTGAAAAGATAGCCAATGTGCGCGAAGCCTAGCGAAGCTCAAAGCATATGCGCATCAGCAACTTAGCGAAGGTTCGCGCAGCACCTGAGAACTGAGCGATGTACCACTGATGTACCGCAACACCCCCTTTCGGGCGGTTCGGAATTCCGCTGAGCTATTTGCCGAAGTCCTCGGCATAGGCTGCGAACGTACCGGAATTCTTCCACCTTGAATTCGCCGAGGAGTCTGTCCGCTATCGGCCAAGAGCGGACATTGCCACACCAACCCTGGCGGGCTCTAACGGGCAAACGCAGGCCTATTCGGCCGCTTTGAACTCAGCAGCAAACGGCGCGATAGTCCTAACAGTCGGCGAGACTGGCCCAGACTGTAATCTGCGCGCAGAGTCGTCGATTTTCATCGGTCGCGGCTTCGAAGCGAAACGTTTGATGCTCTGGCTCGTCGATGAACGAGCGATGGAGGGAGCCTTCAAGAGTTGGGCCTGGTGCGCGCTGTGCAGTGGCCAGTGGCGGCAGCGCGATCAGATCGCTACGAGCGTGAGTAACTCCACGCCTACCGAAACGAGCCTGGGGCACACGCCTCTTGCCTTCACTTCAGATAGGCGCCTGTGAGCCTCAGCGACACCATTGCACGCACAGCGGCGTTGTGCATATGAGCGTCACCTTCGCGCTCTGCGCGCCTCGTAGTCCAAGAATCCATTTGAAGTTTTGAGTCACGCTCAAGTCACGCCGTTGCGCGCATTGTGTTTAGCTAATCGCGATACATCTTCTTGAGCTGCCTGTCGATCCATCGCTGCTGCTCGTTCCTTCTCCCAGCTGCGCTTTCACCTGCAGTGCTGCCAGGTTGCTGAGACCACACCAACCGCCCACGCCGCCCAACAGCCGGATGCAGGAGCCCACCTTGAAGACGCGCACCGACCTCCAGCTGGCGATCGAACTGTTCGACGCCGCGATGTTGCACGCTGCTAATGAGGCCCCGAATACCGCGGATCATTGGAAGGCTTGGCACCTCGCAGCGGCCGACCTTCCTGCGCTAGACGAGGTGCCCGGCGACCTCGACTACTGGTGGCAAAACCAGTTGCTGGACGCAAGTCGGCGTGCGTTCGGCAACCAGAACCTGAGACGTCGCT
>Ga0102591_1001054_pt1 | contig 41557 bp, 33 predicted proteins | sample AraplaCol_mCL_r2_2_FD_76860 | JGI IMG/M metagenome (GOLD analysis project Ga0102591, IMG submission 76860) | Arabidopsis root microbial communities from North Carolina, USA - plate scrape MF_Col_mCL_r2 (SPADES assembly) (version 2) | ecosystem: Host-associated > Plants > Roots > Endosphere...
GCAGAGCGCGCGGGCGATCGCTACGCGCTGCTGCTGGCCGCCGGAAAGCTGAGCGGGGTATTTCTGCGCCTGCTCGGCAATGTGCACGCGCTCCAGATGCCGCATCGCTTTCGCCTTGGCATCCGCCACCGACGCCTTTCGGACCCGGCGCTGGGCCAGCATGCAGTTTTCCAGAACGGTCATATGGGGAAAGAGGTTGAACTGCTGGAAAACCATGCCGACATCCCGCCGAATGTGATCCGCATTAGAGCCCTTTTTGCTGAGCTGCGTGCCGTTGACGACGATCGCCCCTTCTTGCACCTCTTCGAGGTGGTTAATGCAGCGGATGAGGGTCGATTTTCCCGAGCCCGACGGACCACACAAAACAATGTGCTCTCCCTGATCAACATTCAGGTTTATCCCCTTCAGTACCTGTAAAGGGCCATACCATTTGTTGACGCCGATCATATCAATGGCTTTTTGGGATTTAGTGCTTTCGCTCACGGCTAGTTCCCTTCCTGTTGTCGTCAGGATTTTGTTGTGACTTCAAATACAGCGTCGACTTCGACGGATGAACCACGCGGAAGCGACCCCGCTCCCAGGGCCGTGCGGACATGGCGGCCTTTTTCTTCAAAGACCTCGACGATCAGATCGGAAGCTCCATCGACGACGGCAGGATGCCCCTTAAAGTCGGAGGGCGCGTTGACGAACCCTCGAAGCTGGACACACGCAAGGACTCGCTCTAGGTCACCCTCAAGCGCTGCATTTACCCGCGCCACAATGTTCAATGCGCAAAGTCTTGCAGCCTGATAGGCCTCTTCCGGCGAAATGTTACGCCCGACAACACCAACGAAGTGCTCGACACCGTCAATTCTCGGGATCTGACCCGAGATAAACAGGAGACTGCCCGCAAATCGCCACGGAATGTAGTTTCCCGACACAGGGGCTATTGAAGGCAATACGATACCGCGCTCGGAGAGGCGTGCATACACGTCACTCATAGCAATCATCCACCTGGTTGTGAGCGCCTTTGGCGCAATCTTCGTTCCCGGAGCCAATTCCGGCGCGCCTTGTTTTGATCACGCCGTTGGCTCACTTTCTGATCATCAGGATGCGCGAAATAGTATCTCTTGTCAATATCCCATCAAGAGATAGTACCTCATTCGAGGTCATCGGACTTTTGTGTTTATTTACAACCGGTTATGGAAAGCACGTCGACCGAAAAGAAATCCCAAAGTCGGAAAACGCAAGAAAATTTCTTGTCCAGTCAACGGTATGATTTCCTACGTAACACGCGGCGACTATTTTTCCCGTCGGTGTGCGCACACTGAACCGGGGATGGAGGTAGCATCTCCATGGTAGGTCGTGTTATCTTGACGCAAAGGCCGCGAATCTCTCGTTCCGACGGCCGCAAAAAATGGCAGCGCTATTGAATGGGTGAACTTTGGATACATTGACCGGCCGAACAATAAAGGCCCTTAAGGCGCATATTGTCGAACATAAACTCGGCAAAGGGCACAAACTCGGATCGCTCAACGAGCTTTCAGGGCAATTTGCCGTGAGCCGCACGGTGATCCGCGAGGCGGTATCGGCATTGAAATCCGATGGCGTGATCGAGGCGCGCCATGGCGTCGGTGTATTCGTACGTGACGTGCCGCAGGCGGAAGATTCGAATAGCTACGACGCGGATCTAGCACTGGCCCCCCTCCGTCGGTTGAAAACTTCGTTCATGGACCTCCTGGAGCTTCGAATGGCATTCGAGGTACATGCGGCCGGCCTAGCCGCAACCCGACGCTCTTGGGCGCAGGAATCGAACATCTGGAATGCAATTCATCAATTCGAAGCGTCGCTGGATGACGAAGCGGCCCTTGACCAACTCGACTTTGTCTTCCATCGCTCGATCGCAGAAGCGACCAACAACGGGGCGTTCATCGAGTTTTTCAACTTGATGAGCCTCCAAATCCTCCCGCAGCCGGCCTTTTCAAAAGCTCTGAATCCGGCGCTTATCACCCCGGAATATATTCAGAACACGGTCACAGAGCATAGGGCCATTAGCGAAGCTATCAGCAGCGGTAACGCCGAGCAGGCGCGCGAAGCTATGCGGGCTCATCTCAACCGTAGCCACCTTCGATACAGAGGCTTTTCTGACGGAACAACTTCGCCCTTAAGCAATCTCGCCCAGTGAAATCCAGGATGTCCGACAGCCTTGCATCCCAATAAGATGTGACATCGCGCCTTCGCTGGTTGCGGCCATACTGCAGCAGCTAGATCAGGAGTGTGGGCTCGATATTTAAGATCTTCAGTGCTAACTCGGGTGACGCAATGGAAAATTGGGTCCCTGCAGCGCTAACCGTTACAGAAAGCACTCCGGTCGCAACTAGCTTATGAAGGTGCTTGTACACCATCCCAGGTGGCAAGCCGATCGCATCTGCCAATCTTGCGGCAGGCATCTTCCGACCGTAAAGAACTGACAACAGCAAGAGCCGCTTGGGATGGGCAAATGCCTGAAGGAGCTTCGCGGCTTCGATTGCTTGCTTCTCGTCCATCTCACCGATACGCGCGCTTGCGATTGGGCTCTTATAGAAACGGGCGGCCGGAACACCACGCCCCACCTGACTAACGCTGAAGGCAATAGCCCGTATACCCGGTCAGGTCTATACCATTTGGAAAAGATCGACCTCGTCTAAAACGACCGTTGACCGCCGCGGGGGGAAGAACATTTAACTGGCACCCGTCAATCGACATCATCCCACAACGATAACGAATACTTCGTAGCAGCAAATCTCGCGTATCCAGAGCATCTGTCGCAGCGGCGCCGAGTTCCTAGGCTGTGATCAAACACGCGCGAAACGAGTTGGCTCGTCGGCAGCCTGGCCAAAATGATTGCGTTTGAAATCGAAGCCAGATCTGCGATGGCGGCATAGGGGTTTCGAGGTCTAGTGTGGACCCTCTTCCAGCAACCCGTGAGCTGATTATGACGCGCTTCCCCGATACGATGGCTCTTTTAAGCGGCAACATCGTCTTTCATACTTTATCCCGGCGTTTGATGTCCAAATGGATCGAGAACGGTGCCACACGCGAGGACTTGAAAAGCTTTTTGAGCAGTATCAGGATGGAGCTTCTGAACGTTCACAGCGACGAAACTTTGAATTCTCGCCAGGAGTTAAGCCTAGTAGATCAGATGCTTGGCTACCTCGACGAATTCACCATCGAGTTCACAGACGAGTAACACGTTCCTGCAATATCTTTTTGGATCGGCTCTCGAATTTGCTGGATGGATCTCCGAAAATCGTTGTCCCAGCGTCAAAACGATTAGGTGGGTCGCATCAAGCGCGGCGGCTTACGTTGTTCCGGGTAGCCGCCATCCGCTCGTTTTCAACCGAGGAATCGAGGTCGGATTTTTCTACTCCCCAAGTGTACGCCTGGCTTTCGCCTAGACTTCATGCTGCAATTGTAACTCCCGATACTCCCACTCGCGATTGACTTGTATTTGCCGGCGCACGTTAATTGCGAACTCGGGACCAGATGAGCGAGTAAGACGTGGCAAACGATCGACCTCAGATAGCTAAGAACCAATTAACCGCACCACCTCGTGGTTCTGTTTCCTCGTTTCTTAACGAAAGCGACGTCGTTTCCCTCGACGAAGACAGCCTCTTCATGTCCCCCGATCGATGCGCCCACATTTACGATGACAAAATCGCGCCGGAAAACCTCGTCAAAGAAGGCGTCCGAGGTCGGCCGCAATTCTGGATCATTGCCGGCGAAAACGGCATCGGCAAGACAACCAGTATGGATAAGATAGCTGCCCGACTGGCAGGCCCGATACAAAAAATCAGTCCTGACGACTTTGTCAAGTACGTGGATGGCTACCATGAACTTGCGGCAAAAGATCCGGCCATGGCCCAAGATGAAGCCCGCGAATTTACACCTGAGTGGTGTGATCGCCTACGAGATGACGCGGGCGAGAAGGGAGCTCACATCTTAATGGAATGCAGTATGCCAGGGGGTATGCAGGTAGACATCGAATTTGCCGAGAGCTGGGGATATGAGACAAGACTTTATCTTATCGCCGAACCAAAAGAAATAAGTTGGACTGCGGTGGTTGACCGCACCGATATAGCGCTGAAGAGCGGCCATATCGGAACAAATGCCATGGTCTCAGATAGGGGCCACACTCAAAGATACGCAGCTTGGCCGCGCGCTATTTTTGATATAGAGCGCGACGTGAGTTTTGACCACATCACTATTGCCAGACGTGATGGCACGGTAATGTACCACAATCAACGAGACCAGCGTGATGGCATCAAACGGTGGGTGCGAAAGCCACAAGGCCTGGATGTTTTGTTGCTTGAACGCCATCGCGGGCTGAGCTCCGACCAAGTTCAGTGGCTCGAGAAGACATGGTCACGACTTGCAAACAGCGCGCAACTGAAGAGTGACCGGTTTATGCGCAGTATTCCACTCGACCAGCACAAAGTCGATATCCTCAATCAAGCAAACAGCGCTGGAAATAGACTTGACCCATTCGCCCACAAGGCAACATTGGACACTCAGGGGGCTGCGAAGTGGCGCAATCACCTGATTAAAGATTTAAAACTCATTAAAACCAGTTGCAACAATCTGGGGCCGTCAGAGCAGTTTGACAAGCACCTCGATCGGTACGCCGCGGCTCTTATTGACCAAGTCTACCGACCAGCACCACAATATCAGCCCATACAGCGTCTTGGACAACCATTACCTTTGCCTGCTCGAGGCCGGCAATTCCCAGGCGCGGGGGCATCTGAGCCAAGACCAAAGCGCAGTTTAACTGCCGCTGAACTTTCAGGGGCGCTTGACGATCGTGTAATCAATCGTGACACCAACCATCAAACGAAACGACCTAAGTTGGATGAACGCACCCGGACGGGCCATCTGCGATAACGTCGTTCGGCATGAGTTTCAAGCAAGTGTGAAAACCGGCGAACACTCATTGAGGGATGACGTTGTGTTGGATTGGAACGAAGGCGCGCAATTCGTCCAGCCCTTTTTTAGTGTGACCTTCCCCCAACGCCTCGCATCCTGAAGCTGTCCCCTTATTCGGTCTTCGCGAGAGTCCCAGGCGCGTCCGAGCGCCCAGTTTCTGTGGGGACTAGTCAGCATACCAGAGCACGATGGTCGCGCAGGAGTCCCATTTCGTAGATCGCCCAATCACCTGACTTCCGTTCCCGCAGCGTTTCGGGACTCAATTTTAACAAATGCCAGGAGTTGCGGAGCGCACGAACACACTTGAATTTTTTCGCTCGTGCTGCTCGTCTCGGCGATGTTCACCAGGATGATTCGGTATGACGAAGTACATTTCACTAGCTGCTATTGATTGGGCATTGGATCAGCTGAAAGATAGCTGCAATGTCCTTTTCGTGGATTGGCTCATTATAAAGCGAGAAGGCCTAAGCGCAGGCAAGTCGATCGTCGTGACAACGAAGACGACTCTTGGATCAGCAGAACGCTTAATGGGTGTGTCAACTGCGGCTGGTACCGAAATCGATAGCGATCATCACTTCTTCAACCCGTTTGTGCGACAATGGCGCCACGTCGGTTATCCGCGGTCCGGGACATATACATCTCTTGAACGCAGCAACACACTCTCGCCAATTATCAACGTCGAACATGTGTTTGAAGGCATGCGATTGTCGTTTACCGAAAAATACGTCGCCGCAGTACAAACGAAACTAAGACGTTCAAAGTCAAAAGACCTACGGATGCCCATCCTCGCGCTCGCTGCGTGGACACATCGTTATGACGAGCTACCCGACGACATCACTGCGAAGGAGTTGATTGAGCAGTTCAAGAAAGAATACAACATCGATAGCGCAGAAGAGCGTGACCTTTTTGAGACGGCAGGTCCGGTTAGTAGCAGCCTTTTCTCCAGCTCCCCGATAGACAAGGATCAGCTCGTTGAAAAACTGATCGCCTTAGCACCGCTCGATCCGAAGGCTGCAGTCGCCGTCGCCGAACCAGAAAATGTGGTCGAAGATCTGCCGGACAATCTGATCGAATACCTTCGTCGTGATCTTCTCTTGCCAGATGCCCTTTTGCGTCAGCTAGTGACACTCCTTCGGGCAGGAAAACACATTATTTTGACAGGACCACCCGGAACCGGAAAGTCCACGCTTGCGGGTAGGCTTGCGGAGATAAGTGCTAAGTATTCAGACGATTTCACGTTCCCGGCTTCGGCAGGCCACGTTTTCACAACTGCAACGGCTGACTGGACAACGTTTGATACGTTAGGTGGTTACATGCCAGCAACAGATGGTTCGAACCTCGTCTTTCAAGAAGGCCTTTTTGTTCAGGCTCTGCGAGAAAATCATTGGCTTGTTATCGACGAGTTGAATCGAGCCGATGTGGACAAAGCCTTTGGGCAGCTTTTCACGGTTCTTTCCGGGCACAATGCGGTGATGCCGTATCGTCAGAAAGGCAAAAATGTCACTTTGGCGTTCGATCGCAATGCGACCGCCTCCGGGTTTTCGGAGGCGACCGGGCGCTACACTGTCGGCCGAGACTGGCGCATCATTGCGACAATGAACACGTTTGATCGGAATTTGCTGTTCCAATTGTCGGCCGCATTTGTCAGACGCTTTGCAGTGGTACATGTCGGCATACCCGCCCCCAGCGAATTACTCGCATGGATTGAGGGCCGTGGATTGGATCCTGCCGATCTGGACCTGGTTGCTAAGCTTCTGCCGATCCTTACAGAAGTGAGGCCCCTAGGGCCTGCGATCTGGGCAGATCTCGTAGACTACATAGGCATGCGAACCAAGCACACGTTCGGAAACGAAGGGGTGTTAGCCACAGTTGAAGCTTCGTTTATCGATGCCGTGATCGCCTATGTGCTGCCGCAGCTGGACGGACTGGACCAGGAATCCCTCGGTTTGGTGGAACGACGAATTCTGGAACTCTTGCAAAGCGACGGTGAGAGGTCGCGCCTGTCGGCAACGTTCAAGGAAGTATTCTAGCTTGTGGACGAACGAAGATCTAGAATTGGTGCAGGATGGCATATCTCGCTTGGGATGGCTTGTCCTCAAGCGCTTTTCCGCGACGTATCGCCCCTCTGATATCTTGGCAGCATTCTCGTGCTTATCACGGAAGGAATTTGAGACGCTTAGGCGCCTGAACTTCCTTGTGAGCGAAGAGACGTCGGACTTTATGTCGGTACACGTGCCTCGGTTCTTGCACGTGTCGCCATCAACCACCCAGCATATGATCGAAGACCGGGCCGGCCCCCCGCGGGGCAAGATCGACTGGATGAGAACATACGTCCGCCGCGCTCAAGCGGGCACCGACCCCACGCGCTTCATCACCCGCTCCATCGATCGCACTGCCGATACCGCTGCTGCGCGACTGGTGGCATTTCTTTTGACAATAATTGTTTCGACCGCCGAACGTCTCGACAAGGGCCCGCTACCGGAGACGGTGCGGTCGCAATTGAACGACTACAAAGACGGCGGGAAAAGACATTTATCGACGCTCAGAAGCCGAGGTGTTCGGCTCGGGAACCGAGTCACCCCGAGGGATATAGCACCACTACGTAAGAGTAGAAGGCCCGACGTTCTCGCGGCCGTCCGTTTGTATGATCTCTATGTAAATGTTGTTGAACTTGCCAACGAGAATTTGCTCCGCAATCTTCTTAGTAGGAAGCAACATGCACCAGAAGACCTGGATGACCTGTTCGAAGTTTGGACTTTGCTCACCCTCGTAGAACTGCATCTAAGGGAAGGTTGGCAGCTCAATGAAGCGTTGCTCATTGGCGGCGATTCCTCTCCGAAAAAGCCGAAATTTAGCTTGGGAAAGTCCGGCGCCACCGTCGAACTGTTTTATCAAACCGTTCCCAAAGAAATGGGCAAATCAAGCGTCTACAAGTCCGTGTTTGCCGAGTATGACCTAGATGCTTCCATGCGTCGTCCCGACGCGACAATCAGGATCACCACAGCTACTGGAGAGATCCAGCGAATTATCGTCGAAGTAAAACGAACGCGCGATCAGCGATACATTCTCGACAGCGTATATAAGACGTTGGGTTACCTATCGGACTTCAAGCTGACTGTTGGCCCAAATTTGCCGCTGGCGGTGCTGGTTGTTTGGGACGGGATCAACCGAGTTGCGGAACCAGGAACAACCAGTAGCCCCATAATCATAGTAAATGCAGCAGAATTGACGCGTATGTCACTTCCTTACTGAACCGTCTGAAGGCGTCCTTGCACCTTGCTGCCGCGGTCGCAGGGCCGCTTCTCCGGCTTGCCTGATCTTCTTGTTAGCCAGGTCGACGTACTCCTGCGAAACATCAAAACCTATAAATTTTCGCTTCAGCTTCAACGCCGCAAGGCCACTGGTTCCCGATCCCGAAAATGGGTCGAGGACGATCCCGCCCTCCTTCGTAGACAAAGAGATGCAGCGCCCAGGAAGAGAAAGCGGAAACTGTGCGCCATGGCCATCTCCGCCCGATGATGTTGGCAGATGCCAAACATCCGTTACCTTGTCCTGCTCGAGAAGAGTGTTGCGGCCGCCCAACATTGCCGGCGTCGTCCGGAACGCCTCCTTGTCAAAATAGGGAGAACGCTCCTTCGTCAGATGGATAATGTGTTCGACAGAACGCGTTACACGGCTTTTGGTTGGCTCCGGCATAGAACCATCCTTGCTCCAAGAAACCATCGAGCGGACAAGATAACCGATCCTGCTCGCCCTCTCAGCGATACGCTGGGGAATGAGAGATTGCTCGCCATCTTCGAGATAAGCATGTCCCGCACTGTACCGGCGGCAATTCTGGTCGGTCCATTTCTTCCGGTCCAAGCCTTTCATGGCTCGAAGCGTTTCGGCGGCGTTCCCTCGAATCTGTGTCCGGGTGTTGAAGGTGTCGCCTACGTTCCACCAGACAGATCCGTGCTTCGCGACCTTCGCTTTCAGAATATTGAGGATTTCCACCGAGTGACGGATAAAGCCCTCCGGAGTTTGCTCATGTCCAAATGGGCAGATCTCCCCATCGGCCCATTCTACCTTCTGAGGAGTGCCATAGATTCGAACCGCCCAATAGGGCGTTGAGGTCACCACACAATCGATACTTTCATCGATAAGAGCGGGAATAAGCTTGTGCGCATCTCCGCAAATGACTTGGTCGATGCCGAGCGAATGAGGTCGAAACTGATCAAGGCCGCGCCTTGAGGCCAGCCGCTTGAAATAGCCGACTATGCGGCTCCGGGGCACGAACGTTTCCGCGGCATCGTCCAGAAGCAAAAGACGTTCAATATCCCTCAACGTGAGCGAACGCGCTTGTCCGACAACCCTCTTCACAAAGCTCGGATGAAGTCCGACAACCGGCGCAACCTCCTCGATCGAAAAAGTGTGTTGAAATTCGTCAGCTGGGTATTGCCAGCCATCCACGGAACTTCTTGGATGAATGTCTGGCCATCCATCTATCTGTCTTCGTTCCGCCATCCAAATCGCCTGTGTACGTAGAAGGTTAATTATTGAATCATGTTTCGATTCGCGGGGCTAGAGATAAAAGGCCTTATAGTGAGGTATCCACCGCAAGTCAGCACCCTTTTTTGCGCCAATCAGCTCCACAGAGATTGCAGGAAAGGGCGAGGAAGCCGACCCGAAGTTCCTTGTAATACCAACGTGCGCTGATCAATGACGGATGGGCCCAATCGCTCAGTCCGATGGACATGATCTTCCACGGCTGATCGACGAGACTGTTCCAAGCGCGGCAGGATTGATCGACGATGTCGTCGTAGTCCTTGAAGATGCGGTTAGACAGCCAGTTATCGCGCATGAACTGCCGGACATTCTCGACTGGGTTCAATTCCGGTGACCTCGGCGGCAGGAACATCAATGTGATGTCGTCCTGAACCCGCTGCATCGGCGTGACGTGCCAGCCTGCGTGGTCGAGAATGTTCGTTGGTATAAGCCCCTGACGAAAGGCACGATTTACCAGAAGGTTCTGCAGTCCTTTGGGTCAGAAGAGGATCGACCCTTCTCCATTTTTTCCACTTTTCCGTGTCTCATCCGCTGGACCACTGGTCCCAACTGGATAGGATGCGCACAGAAGTAAGGCGCAGCTTTGGAAAAATTCCCGCCCCGGATCCGCTCAGCTGGAAATTGTAGGATCGCCGTTCATCAAAGAGAAAGAAATTGTTGGGATTTACCTCTTTGTTAGAAATCCAAGTCACCATCCCGACGTAATATTGGGGACAGGAATGGGATACGACTGGTCTGGTGCACGTGAGCGCCGAATTAAAGTTGCGCGCTACAGCGTCGCACTGACGCTCGCCGCGTTGATCATTGCCGTTGCGTTTCAGATTGCGAACCGCCAGCTCTAGTTGCAGCAAGCATCGCCGTGGGTTGACTTGGGTCGGCTATCGAGCGCCAAGGCCTGCCCGAGAAGTAGATGGGTACAAAGTCTCCCAGACTCCTATCCGCCAAAGGTGCGGAAAATCGCCGCTAGCCACAGAAAATGCCGGCCAGTTCCCCGACCTCCAACACCTGTGACGGCGCAGCGCCCGCATTCCCAGAGGGCCGTTGAAATGCCAAGGGGCAGACTAAAAGTTGTGCGGTATGATCAGCCTACGGCGTCCTGCCAATGAATAGAGACGTCCCGCAATGCCATCGTCGGATTGGTTGCTACGAGTTGTCCCAACGGCGCGGTAAGGCGTCGATCGAACGGATATCCCATCGGTTTTGCGTCGGGATATTGATCTCCGACACCACAGAAACTCATAGACCCGCACTTCTTCGGCGATCCGATCCTGTCAGCTGCATTGTCTGTCAGCATGGCAAAGAGCTTGAAGTGCATCCCGTCGACAGTTCCGCGAGGCACCAACAATCCAAACGGCCAGCCGCAGGTACACTCTGCTGTAGCACTTTGGTCTCCTCCCTCGATGTCCGCGACTTCGCCGGGATCAACGACAGCGGGCCGTCGGATGACAGACGAATCTCGGCCTTTGCGTACAAATGACATTTCACCGGCAGGGACATCGATCTTTACCTTATCGAGTTCGATTGCGAAGCGCCGCATCTGTCGGCCAGAAACTGTTGTCGGATCAGCATCAATGGAAAACAACGCCGAAGGGAGCAAAAAAACTCTCAGCGTTACAGGCCGCGGTCCGTCCGCCGTGTTTTGCAGGTCCACTCTAAACTGAAATGGTTCGTGAGAGAGAAAGTCGTACTTATAGGTCTTCTCGTTGGTGAGCTTGTAGCGACCGCTACGCATAAAGGTTCGAAGTTCGTCGGATCCAGGGCCTGCCGGGGAATCACTTTCTTCTGGCTGCAGTGAAATACCCTTTAGCTGCACGTCCAGCTGCTCATCGAAAGTGTGCGGGTCAAGGCTATCTTGGTAACTGAAGTGAATGTCATCGATGTGTCGGTGCCAACGCCAAAAGGCAGGGTCGCGGATAGCTGTGGCGGTGTCCGCCATCACACCGGTCGACCGATTGGTGTTGCGGACCGAAGCAGCAGCGATATGGCCATGACCGTCACCATGATGATTTCCATGGAACTCTTCGAAGCGTTGAAGTGATGTGCTTTCGGCCTCAAGACCTAAAAGGTTGGATCCTTGATGGCCTTCCAGCAACACCTCTTCACCCGCAGGGCCGAGGCGATGCGTGCTTGCTGCACGGGCCAGCCTTTCGTCGAGCAGGATGAGGTCAGCTAGATCCCCTGCCATGGTCTTGCCTGGTTCGCGCGGTTCGTAATCAAGGTAGCTGGTTTCTAGTTGGCCTGGATCGTAGCCAGATCCAAGGGAGGATCTTAGATCGGCTAGAGGCGCAACGGGCTTTAGACCGGCACTCAGACGCTCGACATCATAACGTGCCAGCATCTGCTGGTGCATGTAGTAGAAGAGTTCCCCATGACGCTGCTTTATTCTGGCCGGGGCAACGCGGTTGGGATAGACAATATGCCAATGTTCGTGATGCTCGTTAGCCAAAGGATCTTCCCGAAACCAGTCGAGCGCAACTTCCTCCCCGGTCGATTTGCTGCCGAGCGTCACCTCCTCGCCCTTGGCGGCTGTCCTCGCAGCAAAGGCAGCTGTCCGTCTTAATAGGCTCGGCAAGCGTATGTTACGGCCCATTGCGCTGTGGGTAGAGAAGATACCGAGCGCATGGCGAGCAAGGCCAGGGTTCGTCTCGCTAACTTCAGCTGCAAACGCGGTCGCGCTGTCAAGTCCTTTGTCCTCTGCAATCACCATGAGACGCTCCGCAAGTTCAGCGGCCCGCGTCGCATCCTCTTTTCGGAAAACCGAAAAGCCTGGTGGTTGCTGTTTCGGCGTATCCTCTGACAGTGGCTTGAGCCCAATCTTGGTCCCAAGGCCAAATACAATTTCCACGTTGGCTTTGACAATTTCCGAAACCATGATCGCCCCCAAAGCTTCTTGCGAAGTCAGAACTGATCCCGCCAATCTTCGGACTTCCCACACACCTGGAACGACCCGTTCCTGCAGGGAAGAAGCGGCAGCAGATCTACACTCAAAGATGAATAAACCAAGAAAAATACAATTCCACCTTGTTGTCAACGCATCTTTGTTCCATGGATCCCCTCGGGGGCGCACGCGAAAGTTCCGGCCTGCGCAACATTCGGAATCGCGTTGGAGTTGGAGGCATCTCACACCAATTACAACGTTGACTTGCCTTTAGTTCTAGCTAAAGTATAGGCATTGTCATTTTTCTACTTTACGTCAAACAAAGCACTCGGCCTGGTTTGGCCGCATGCCGATCTTCGACGAGTTGGGGAGGCATAGATGGAAACTTTCGACCTCAAATATGGCAATCAATCTATCAAGCTTAGTCAAAGCAACACATTGATAGGGGTCAAACCTAAGAAGAGCCGACCGGCCGATGCTGAAGAGGCTGTTCAACGAACCCTTCCAGCCGGAGATTATAAAAACCAAGGCATTCTCGGCGGCTTCCATATCATTTCGGTCGATGACAAATCAGTCAATGCTGACGATGCGCTCGACAAGTTGCGACTGAATGGTTCGGTACAGGTCGGTACGCATGTCTTTGAGGTTGCCAGTGGCAAAGGGATAGTGGTCCCGACCGGCGACGTCTTTGTAGAATTTAAGCCGGGTACGACCAAGGCTGCAAAAGAACGCGCGATTGATAAGTTCCGGCTGAGCGTCAAGGAAACCCGCGGGCCGGAGGGTTTCATCCTTGCGGTCACACCCCAATCCCCCAATCCAATCAAAGTGGCGTCCGGTCTTCAAAAGGAGACTTCGATCTTGATCGCTGAACCGGATTTAGCAAGCAAAGCTGCAGTCAAGTCCGGTCTTGCAAAACCAGATACGTTGTTGAATGAACAATGGCATCTTCGCAATATGGGCTTCCATAGAAATACAGACGTCGGCTTCAAAAGCGGTGCTGACGCGCGCGTCGTCGAAGCGTGGGCTGTTGCTGGTACTTTCGGAAAACCGGATATTGTGGTCGCGGTGATAGACGACGGGTTCGACACAAACCATCCCGACCTTCGCGGTGCCGGAAAAATCGTTCATCCCTGGGATTTTACACGCGGGAACAATGAACCTGTTCCGGACATCGGGGATTGGCACGGGACGGCATGTGCAGGCGTCGCTGTCGCGGCAGCTGGCGCAGGCGGCGTTGTGGGAGCGGCGCCTGGTTCCACCCTGATGCCCGTCCGGTGGGGGGCCAACCTATCGGACGCACAAATCGAAGCATGGTTCGATTACGTGACGGCGAAGGGTGCCTCAGTGGTGAGCTGCAGCTGGGGAGCAGCAAACTCATTCTTTGCTCTTTCCACGCGAGCTTATCGCGCTATTGAGAGATGCGCCAAACAGGGGCGCAGCGGAAAAGGTTGCGTCGTTGTGTTTGCGGCGGGCAACAGCGATCACGATGTCAATAATCCAACTGATGGTACCGTAGATGGCTTTGCAATTCATCCGGACGTGATCGCGGTTGCCGCTAGCACGAGCATGGATGCGCGGTCCAACTACTCCAACTATGGAAAGGAGATCTCGGTCTGTGCACCATCAAGCGGCGCCGGCGGATGGGGGATCCTCACATCCGATGTGACTGGCATGGACCCTCGAACCGGAAGCCCTCTCGGCTACGACAATGGCGACTACACCTATGACTTTGGCGGAACTTCCAGTGCTTGTCCCTTGGTGGCCGGTATCGCCGCGCTGGTTTTGTCGGTCAATCCCAATCTTACGAGCCACGAGGTCAAGACATTGCTCCAGGACACGGCACGCAAGATAGGCAGGAAGAGCGACTACAATGACGGACATTCAAAGCATTTCGGCTTTGGTTGTGTGAATGCAGCTGCCGCAGTGAAAGCCGCCTCTGGGGTGATCGGTACCGTCGTCACGCTGCCAAGCGCTGTCAGTTCACCCAAGGCGAAGCGCAAGGCACGTCTGACAGCCTAAATTATGCGCTTGCTCAGTGTTCACGACCAGAAAGCCGGAGATCCGTAGGGACAGCGAGAGCTGGAGGTAACGACAGCGATGTTTGGGCGTCTTACGGGCCCGGTTAATACTCATTTTTTAACTGGTAAAGTTCTTGAAAGGGGATTCATATTATGGCCGATGCGGGCCCGTTTTCGATTGAAAAAAATTGCTTCGGACAAGAAGTGCCCTGCTATGCGCTAACCTTCAACAAAGAAGGTGCCTGCACCTCGCCCAAGTCGCTGGACCATCTCATCACATCGATTGCCGCTTCGGGTCGAACTGATGTCATTCTGTTTAGTCATGGCTGGAACAATGACTGGCCGACCGCGCGCGAGCGCTATATGGATTTTCTGCACGGCGTAAGTCAAAGCGCCGACCGGCACACTGGCCTTTTGCCAAATGCGTTTCGACCGGTCTTCGTCGGAATTCATTGGCCGAGCACGATTTTGACGTGGCCTTCTGAGGACGCTCCCGAAATTGCCGGCGGCAATGAGCTACGGGACTGGCTCAGCGATGTACTTGACGCAAAAAACTTGGCCAAGGTGGACGCACTTCTCGCAAAGGAGACCATCGGTCTCAGGGAGGCGCAAGACCTCGCAAGCAGCGTCGCTCCCGTGCTTGGTTCCACGAACGATCTCACAGAGAGTGAAGGCGACTTTAACGCTACCGACCTCGTGGAAGTTTGGCGACACGCCGAAGACCTGGTCTCTTCTGAGAAAAACGGGGCGATGTCGGGCGGCGGTCTCGACGATTTCGGTTCGGGGGGACAGCAGGGTGCAAACAGCGACCCTTCTGTAGCCGGATGGCTGGAATCATTCTCGCCTCGCAATTTGGTTCGGCTCACAACCGTTTTGATGATGAAGGATCGAGCAGGCATCGTTGGCGCAGCCGGTGTTGCAGACGTTTTGCGGCGAATTCTCGATGACACGGCTGCCAGATTGCATCTCGTCGGCCATTCCTATGGGGCAAAGGTCGTAATGACTGCTCTTGTCCGTGCAGGTGCGTCCAGACCAGCCTATTCGGCGTTGCTCCTTCAGCCGGCAGTGTCACAACTGGCATTTGCGAAGGATATCGGCACCGGAACCTCGGGAGGATTTAGATCGGCCTTGGCGCGCGTAAAGACACCCATTTTCACGACCTACTCACCGCATGACTTCCCACTTACCCGCGTGTTCCATTGGGCCGCCCGCCGGCGCACAGATCTGGGCGAGCTCCAGGCCGCTGGCTCGCCTCCTAGCAAGTATGCAGCACTGGGGGGCTACGGCCCATCAGGATTGCTCAATGGCGAAGGACAGGAACGTATATTGCCGGCTGACGGCGCGAAATACGATCCGGTTCCCTCGGACGTAGAAATGGTCACATTGAACGGCGCGACGGGGATCACTGGGCATGGAGATGTCACAAATCCTTACACGTTCTGGGCAATGCACAATTTGATGAGATAGCCAATGGCGCAGATGATCCGGCAAGCACATGAGTTGACGGCCTTGAGCTGCCGATTAGAGATTCATGAGCAACGACCCAGGGTCCTGTCACAGGTTTATAGAGGGCGTGTCGCGGTCGGGCCGCCTATCCGGACGGATTTGGACGCTCTCGGCCTGTCAGCCCCCCTCACCCCAGGTGCCTTTGGGGTGACCGAAGCAAGTTTACGAGGTAGCGATATCGAACGTCAGCTGGTAGCGGCAAGCATAGATATAGATGTGGGACCAATCTGGCTGCAGATTCCACGTGGAGCGGCAAAACTTGCAGCACTTCCTTGGGAGGCGAGCCTATCGCCGGTTATTCGACGGTCGATGCTCCGGATACCCAATTTTCTGCTGAACCCGTTTATGCCTGGCCACACCATCCGGATAGCGATCTGTGCGTCCTGGCCGGCCGCGAAAGGCGGTCACGAATTAGATGCTCCATTGCGACGACTGTTGAACTATATCTCCCTTTCAACTGATCCGCTCCTTCCCTGGCGCCAACAAACGTTTCACATCGACATCTTTACCGATGATGAAACATATGATCGCTTTGCCGACACGGACCTGCAGAAACTACAGCTTGGCCACCTGAGCTTCAAATTTCACAATCCGCGAGAGGTGACTCACGAAAGCGTCGAGCCTTCCTCTAGTGAAAGGGCACTGGTTGCGCAGGGTTCTACAATTAAGAACCCTTGGCTTCGCTGGATGGCAAAGACATATCAGGGAGTCGGCGTTGATGTCGTGCATTTCCTTTGCCCAGGATATTTCTATGAAGACAATGGCGCTTTGGCTCTCGCTCAGACGCCGACAAAGAACTTTGACAGGCAGTGGTCTCGATTCATCGGGTGCAGAGAGCTTTCGAAGTTTTACGATCGAATGGGCTGCAGCGTAATGGGGTTTAGCCCAGTCGGTCCTCCCGAATGGATATTAGGGCTTCGCATGTTGGCTTATGAACTGTCCTGGCAGCGGGCTGGACCTATAATCTTGGATGCCGGAGGAGACGGTGACGCCCTGAGAAGAGCATACGGTTCTCTGCTTAGGTCCGAACGATTTGATCCGACCATTGCCAGCGATCTCCAATTTTGTGTTCATCCCGATGCGCTGCGCGACGCTGATCCGTCCGATCGGGATGCTCCACCTTCTGTCGCTTTCAATTCGACCATCCTTTCCCTCGAGCGAAGCGGGAAAGTGCCAGACGTCGATGTCCTTTCGTCGAACGAAGCGACCTTCAACGATTACCTCTACAGGCCTCAGACATCGTTGGGCGGAGGTGGGCGACCACAAGAACTCTCACAACAGATCCTGCGGGCTGAACGGGCGAACCTCAGCAGCATCCGGCCAAAGTCCCAGCTAGATGAGGCACGCGATATTGGTGCCGAACGCGCACTAGATTTTATCGCCCAACTGACACAAACCGAATAACGAGTTGGCGGTGTAAGCATGTCGAGAACTGTTATTTCGTTTCGCGCTCAGCCAAATATGGATCAAGGGCAGCACCCTCTGATAACATTTTCCATTGATGCTCCGGGCGAAAACCTCCCCGAGGTGATGGATGCATTCCTGGATGTCGCCGACGCTCCGTTAGCTGACTTTTATAACTACCATAGCGACCCCACGAACCCCCTGGATGTCGTTCGCAAAGCCGGCGCCGCCCTCTATGAAAGCTTACTAACGCACAACCATGCAAGCCATGCCTTGAGGCGAACGATTGAAGCAGAAAAGGGAACGCCAGATCGACAGATCAGATTGCGCATCCCGGGACTTGCAGCTTCCACCCATAACCTACCTTGGGAGCTACTACACGCTCCGACGTCCGGTTTCGTTGACCTCGTTAGCCGGATACCGGTGCTCCGCGAAATTGAAACAAAAAGCCGCCCACGGACACCTGACGGGCTCCTCACGGATGAAGGACTGCGATTCCTCAGCATTATTGCAGCCGAGGGAATATCCGGTCTCGAAGAATGGAGGGCAGTAAGCTCAGCATTGAAAAAGTACGGAAGGCCATTTCAGCTGCGCATTTTTGTCGCTGAGACGGCGATCAAAGAAAAAATCGAGGCCGAAACCGCCGGCGACGACCGTATGACAACCTCGCTTGTGCCGGGCAACAAGCTAGATCTTCTCAACGAAGTCCGGTCGTTTGCGCCCCAAATCTGTCATTTCTTGTGTCACGGTCAGTCCGATTCGGGGGGGTACTTGGAAATAGCCAACCAAGGTGTCAGTTTTGGCGGCGCCCCTCTGATTATAATGGCGTCGGACCTTGAGGATGTTCTGCCAGGTTCCGCTTGGCTCGTTCTGTTGAACGCTTGCCTGGGCGCGCACGCCAACCCGCGGTCGGGAACGTCGACTCTCGCAGCCAAGCTTGTTAAGGAGGGCGTCCCAGTCGTCGTGGGGATGCGAGACGAAATTCCCGCCGATATCGTCGGCCGGTTCTCCCACGCATTTTTGAGCGAGGTTCTGCGCACGATCGCTAAGATAGCGGCGGGCGGAGTGGAGGAGGACCTTGAACTCGGTCCCTGCTTGAGCCGCGCCCGCGCCACGATATGTGAGAATTTTCCGGGCGCTGCTACTTTGCCCCCGGACGAGATTGGAGCCCGAGTAAAGGAATGGGCCCTGCCCGTGATGAGCGTGAGTAAGGCTCCGTTCCGCGTTAGGCCGAAAGCAGGCGTCAAAATAGATGTTCTTACACTGGCCACTTTGCAAAGCGAATTTGACACCCTTTCGCGGCTCAAGCGTGACTTGCAAGGCGCACTGAGTGAAAGCCAAACCACAAAGATTGACGTTAGAATCCGAGAGATTCAAAGTCAGATGGCCACGCTCGTGACAAGTTGAGGGGGCAAGCAGCATGGCATTCCCCACCCAACTACAAATTAACGCCTGGACCGGGGACGGTGTAACGGGAAACGTTGCATCGATCGAGATACGGGCGCGATCAAAACTATTGTCGCGAGAACCAAAACCAATCGCGTTGAAAAAACTCGCGCCCCCAGATATTTCCCCGATCAACTGGCAAGACGAAAACATCGGGTGGGGAATCATACTTCCCGACCGAGCGGAGCTGAGTGCTTCACAAAAGGCGAATGCCGAAGATGCTCCAGAGGCCGTTCGAGCCTTGCTCGAAACACGTGGTCATGCACCCGTGCTTCGATACAACCCTGCGGGACCTTTAGGAAGCTTGACCCGGTATTATGGCGACGGTCAGTGGCAACAGGTCGCAATTTCCGCCTTGAACTATGGCATCGGTCGCGGGCGTATTCCCCGCTACCTGCTAATCCTCGGCAGCCCATCGCAGATTCCCTGGTCTGTGCAGTACGAGCTTCAAACCGGCTACTTCGTCGGCCGCCTTGATCTCGAGGGCGAAGCCCTCGAAAACTACATTGCTGCGCTGGCCAACAATTGGGCCGCCTCAGGGCCTATTGTCGCCAACACTACCATCTGGGCCGTTGATCACGGTTCGCATGACATTACGCACCTCATGCGCAATGCAGTCGCATTACCAATTCACAACGAATTCCTAAAGGACGAAGACCCTGCCTTCAAAGACGGAACTCAGCTTTTAATCGATGATCAAGCGACTGCTCAGACTTTGATCAGCGCTCTCGCCAATCGTCGGCCTTCTCTTGTAGTCACGTCAAGTCACGGCGCTACCGGCCCGCTTTCCGACATCGATCAAATGCGCTTACAACTAGGTCTCATGGTTGACCGTAACCATACAATGTTGGACGTGGCGGGCCTGTTGGCAGACTGGACTCCTTCAGGCGCTATCTGGTTCGGCCAGGCTTGCTGCTCAGCTGGAAGTGCGGCGCAGACCTCCTATGCGGGATTGGTTCCGACGGACAGCGCCGTTGGACGAATACTCGAAGGTGTGGCGCGGTGTGGTTCAATGACTGCACCCTTACCGCGCGCGCTACTTGGCGCGAAGGAACCACTCCGAGCGTTCGTCGGCCACGTGGAACCTACGTTCGACTGGACTTTGCGCCACCCCGACACGAAACAGTTCCTCACACGTCCACTCATAAACGCCTTTTACAATGAGCTGTTTCGAGGCAAGCCAGTTGGACTGGCTCTCGGCCAGTGTCGGGTCGCCGCGAGTTCATTGAATGAGAGTTATCGTCTGGCCGCCGATGCCTTAGCAAATGGCGAAGACCGTGACGGCGAGGTCTTCGCTTTGGAGTTAATGTCCAAGGACTGGCGGTCGCTCGTTCTGTTGGGGGATCCGACTTGCCGGCTTATTGGCTGAATGAAAGCCCAGAATGGTGTTGAAGACAGCTAGCCATCGAACTGCAGACGTGACGACCACTCAGCAAATTTATCAACGGATTTCGATTTCCTTCCAGAGCAGAAAAACGCCTCATCGAGATCGAATTCTGACTGATCTGGCGTTGCGGTCGCGCACGCACAATACCCCGTCAAGCTTTCTGAGAACCCGGATAAAAATTATAGGTTTAAACGGCGCCAACCTCTAAAATTTAAGTTGCGTCCAAACCATGGTAGTATATCTTCTTCTAAGATGCCGAGTTCCAAGGGAATTTGACAACACATGCCGCACTTCTGAGATATCCTGAGTTACGGTCGTGTACCTGAACGCCGTCAACGAATAATAATACAAAATTGTTCTGATCGAAGAATCAACACGAAGCAAGTTGATCGAACCTGTTGTTGTGTACAGCTATTATCGCTCCGGACGCCTGGTCCGGAACGGAATCCCATCTTCAACTAGACGTTCCGTGTAGTACTATTCAAGAGGACCCTATCATGACCCACGCGCTTAACCTCGTAATTCCGATTAAGCAAGATGCCGAGACAAAAGAAAAGCTTCGCAACCTAGAAGCCATTTTTGCTTCTCAGGTCCAGGGCGAGATCGAACGGGCATTGAAAAAATCAAAGATCGTGCATTTCGCGCGCGTGTTTGTGATCGACGACAAATATATTCTCGTGATTACGGAGTATGAAGGCGATCACGAGGAGTACACAGAGTTCTTCCGAAATGAATTGCCTGGTGTATTCGGTCACATCTTCGCATTGGCGGACTTAGACGTCGATGTAACCAATCCTGTTGCGTTCTGGGAGGCTTCCATGAGCTGCAACCGGCGTTCGCTAGGCACGGCGACTGACGGATCAACGGACTACCACGGAAAGCCCGCGGGTTGGCTGTTTTCGGCTTATGGCCATCGCACGGTCCGCGAGATGCAGGATCTTGTAGGCGACCAAGACTAGCCGACAAGTGAACACGATTGATGGGCTGAAGAACGAGGGGATATGTCTGTGGTACGTCCAGAACTTTCAAACGTTCAGGGGATACTAGAACACCGTTTCGTGCAGCCGCATTCTGCCATCATGCTCTTCTCTCTTGGGGAGACCGCAGGTGCGAAACGTTTCTTGGCAAGATGGAAAGATCGAATGCCAAGCGCGGACATGGCTCCTACGGATTTCAAGGCTCCGCTAGTTAGCTTTGGCTTCACATGGCGGGGCCTCACCACCCTATTAGAGAACGAGACGACGCTGTCACCGGAAGCTGGGAAAGCTCAACTGGACCTTGGTTTTACACAGATGACGCCAGACCATCCTGGCATGAGTGATCAGCTGGGATTTATCGGATCAAGCTCGCCGGAGTTCTGGTGGGACAAGCAATTTACAAACGCTGAGATACACCTTGCCATCTTTGTATGGTGTGACAGTGGATCCCAGATGGAAGAAACACTCTCTTCCATCCGCGTGGATGCGAATGAATGCGGCGTCGTTGAGTTAAAGCTCAACGCATTTGCAAACGCTACTCTCAGCGGGGAGCGGCCAGAAGGTGGGGTCCTTCATTTCGGCTACCGGGACGGCATCACCTCACCCTACATCGATTGGTCCGATACGAAAGTGACGGGCAGCGTCGACTTCAGAGAGTTCGTGATGGGTTATCCAAGCGAATACTATCGTGTCCCACCAACTACGCCCGGTCCGTGGCGTGACCTTGCAATGGACGGAACATTTGCCTGCGTTGCCTGGATCCACCAGGACGTCGCCGCTTTCAATCGTTATCTAGCAGACCACACCGACCTCGGGCAGGGCCACACCCCGGCGGGACTAGAGCAAGAGTGGCTAGCTGCAAAAATGATGGGTCGCTGGCGTGATGGCTCTCCTGTAGGGAGACATCCGAATGCCCCGCCAAGTGTCCCGGACTATGAAAACAAGTTTGACTTTAGCGACGATCCACATGGGGTAGGCTGCCCTTTGACCGCCCATATCAGAGTTGTTAACCCGCGCAGTGACGAACTTACATTTCCGAATACTTCGCGCTTTAGAGCGGGACCGCCGAGATTCATTCGCCGCGGCTTCAGCTATGGCGCCAAGTTGGAAGGCACACAGGATGATGGCGCCGAGCGTGGCTTGGTTGGTATTTTCTTATGCGCACGAATAAATGAACAATTTTATACCGCGTTACGCTGGATCAACAAAACGGGCTTTAGCGAGGCACTCCACAGCAAGCCCTACAACGAGTGGATGCAAGATGCTCTTTTTGGATCACGCTCAAAACCAAAAGCGGATCCACGGTTAATCATCCCCGATGCCTCCGCAGGCGTCACCGAAGCGGCGCTGCCGAATTTCATTACCTATCGCGGCGTCTGCAATTTTCTACTTCCGAGCATGAGCTCCCTGAGAATTCTGACCTCGCAGCAACAATGAACGCACACGCTGCAAGTTGAAACAACGCGCCGGCGCCTCTGTTCCGGGAACAGACAGCCCCTCCAGTTATACGAATCTGCAATAGATAGCATATCAAATGGTGAAATAATGAAGCTTTTCATTTCGTGGTCGAAGAACACCAGTAAAGAAATCGCGCTAACCCTAAAAGAATTCCTTAGTGATTTTTTTCGAAGCAAGAATCTCGAAGTTTATCTCTCTACATCGATACAGCCCGGAGAAAATTGGTTCGATAGCATCAGGGATGGAATTAAAGACAGCGAAATCTGCATCATCGTTATGACGGATGAAAACGAGCTTTCGCGGTGGACTCACTTTGAAGCCGGCGCCATTGCCTTCAACACAAAATCATCGAATGTCATCCCGCTTCTCGTCACGAGCCGCGACCTTGACGAAACCTCGCCACTCAAGCACTTCCAATACGTAAGGAACACACATCATGAGATGCTAAAGCTCATCCGTCTGGTGAAGAGTGTCGGCCGTCTAACAGGTGTACGCCAAGACGAAGTATCGAAACGCTTTGACGATCTTTACCCAAAGTTCGAAGCACAAATTACCGCGACGTTAGACCGTTCAGTAACCGGCGCCATCTCCAATATACCATTCGGAAAAGTTTTTCCCAGCGACACCGTCCAGGTTGAGGCAGGCAAGGTCTTCATCGGAGCACCTATGGCATCTCTGAACACTCCCGCTCAGTATCAAGCCAAACAGAGGGATGTGTCGCATGTCGCTGAGGCGGTGGAGATCTGCTGCAAATCAGTGCGCCGAACCTATTGGGCGGGCAAAGATATCAAGGACCCTAACAAGTTCGACGGTGAAAGGGTTGCGTTGCTGCGCGATCTCTCGCATCTGAAATCGAGTGAATCCTGCATATTTATCATCTTCGAAAAACTCGCCTCAAGTGTCCTCGTCGAGATCGGGTATGCGATAGCCCTGAATAAGAGGACGGTTATATTCTGTAAGACGCGAACCGATTTGCCCTTTTTACTGAGGCGAGCGGATGATCAGATAGCCAACGTAAGCATTTACGAATGCAGTGACTTCGCAGAAATAGAGCGAACCATTGACTTGGACGGCGACGAGATCCTGCGAATGCGAAGTTAATATCATTGCCCACGCAATCTGCTTTACGGGCGAACCGCTTTGTTCGACCGCCAGATGGCAGCAAGCAGGGGGCTTCAAGTTGGAATGAGAGAAACACGCATTTACGCGCTCATGAGCGCTTCTTATCATGTACGCAGGACGGGCGTGGCTCTTGAAAGGCGTTTCTACCCGACGCCAGAACCAAAGCCCAGTTTTCGGTTCGGCGTGCAGGCTCGCAAACGAGAGCGTTTCGGCCGTCTTTTATTGGATTGGACGGGTCCGATCGAGATGGTTGACCCCAACTGCCTCGACCCTCGAGATGAGATCTTCCGCCCGTTGCATTAGCCAGTCCAGGGCTTCCTTTGAGATCTCATAGTGCGGTGAATATCGAGCTTTAACATAAGCCTCATTGATGATGTTAAACCAGGCGACATAACGCTGCTGGTCCTCGCGCCACACTCCAGTCAGCTCCTCAGCACGCTCCTCGGCTAGGTCACGGAGGAACCGTAAATTATGCGAGGCCGGGCTGTAATTCGTCAGAACCAGTAGAACCGTGGCATAGGCCTGTTCGAGTGACTGATGGAGTAGGAAGGCCGCTTCTTTGAGGTTGCCTTCCTCTGCGCAAAATCGGCTTGTTTTCAGGAACACCGTGGAGTGTGGCAGCCGATCCTCGAGATATTCGGACGCAATGCGCCAGGCAAGTTCCGGGCTGAGTTGCCCAGGAACGGCAAGGGGCTCCCTGTCGAGTTCGTACAACATGATCCCATCACGGACTATGTCGACGAAGAAGTAGCGGCCGCGTCTAAGATCGGAGTTCACTTCCCTGAGGGCATGCACGATGACGTGGACTGGTGTCTCGATCCTGGGATCTCGCATCAACCGGTCTCTTGCTCGGTTCCAAAGAGCCGGATCGGTGAGCTTCTTGTTGTTGACAACGACCAGAATGTCGAAATCCGAGCGATATCCTTTCTTGGTCAGTGGCTCATCGACAAAAGTGCCGCGTGCATAGGAACCGAACAAAATGATTTTCAGGATACGACCACGCTTTTTGAAATCGGCCGAACCGCCCTTCAAAGCATCGTCGAACTCCTCGAGAATGATCTCGACCGCGCGACGAAGCTCAAGTTGCTTGATCGGAGGCAGGTGGTCGAAACTGGTCTTCATCAGCAAACAAGCGGTCCTTTGCGCGGGGAATCGCGGCGTAGTGGGTTCGTGATACCTTGCCGGAAGGTGACGTCCAATTCAACGAAGCAACCGTAACGATATGTTCGCACGACCTTCACAAACGGTCGGTGGCTCCATTCTAAGTCAATGGAAGCCGAGTTGTGAGCGCTCTGCCAGATGCCAAACTTCCGGCTCGAAGCCGCACACGACTTTGGAAGGCCGTGGAACTCATTCCTGCATGACCCGAATGATCCGCAGTGCCCGACTATGTCCGCAGCGTCAATATCTCTGACTTCACCCAGCGAAAGGTCGCGCGGCGACGCCGCTATTTGAAGATCGACCATGACGCCCCTTGCACGCCGATTGCCAACGATGCCAGTCTTCTGGCAGATCCCGCAGATCGTATGAATGCGGTCAAGGAGACGACTTACCTCGTGGGGCGTGAGCTTCTCGACTTCGTTGGGCTCTGATCGGTTCGGAAATAAAAGCGTAATTGGCAGACATTGGGCAATATACGGCCCTGCTCGGCGATTTGAATTTTGGCTTTGCTGATCGTGTCCAATAGGATTGCAGTGGCCCGGATGCGCTTGCTCATCGTCTAGGAGATCACGGTGCGTCAAACCGCTTCAGCAACACTTCAAGCTGTTTATTCTGCAGGCGCAATTTTTCCGCCAGTTGCCGCCTCAACTCCATAACCTCTTCATCTACCACAGCAATCTCCTCGGACAACGATAGCGGCAAACCGGAGGGTATGGGCTGGGCGGTTTCAAACATAGCAACTGGTTTGGCTTTTCTCGTCTTTGCGGGCCGTTACTTTTCTTGAGCGAGGTTGCGCTGAGGGTACCCTTTCCAACGCGTACGCATCGCTACGGGGCGAATCGACCGTGGTGATGGTCGCCGACTCGGGTGTTTCGGATTCTTCGGTCGAGGGCTCTGGCTCGAGCCGCACTTCGACTTCGGAGCTCCCGACTTCCTTCGTTGGAGCCACGGGCGCCCGTGAGTGTTCTTCCGGCGTCGGCGATGCTTCGCCCGTTGTCGACGCGGTTTCTGGCGGCCTCTCAGTCGCCTTGACTTTCCGACCCAAGGACGCCAGCTCGGCCAGATACTTCCAGGGTGACTTCATCGTGCGCCCTCAGCTCAAGCGGTCGCACGGAAATAGACCGCTCGGCAACCAAAATGTCAGGAGGAGGCCGATCGCGCAGTCCGATCGGCCATCACCGAGCATCATGTGAGACCAAGACGCTTGCGTAGATCAGCATTCTCAGCCCGCAATTTCTCGGCCAATGATTTGCGGAGGCGGGCGTTCTCCTCTTCGAGCTGAAGCAGATCTGCAATATCATCGAGAGTCGGTGCTGCCGATTGCGTCGTTTGCTTCGAAACCTGAATTTTTCCGTCGCCCTTGGCGGTCTTTGCCTTGACCTTTGTAACACTTTCGACGGACGCCAGGCCGTTGGTAAGTTTCGCCGCGTTTTTCCTGCGTCCCCTCCCCGGCTTGCCACTATGTGCCTTGGAAGGCTCTTCGGTTGCCTTCAAAGCAACCTTGTTCGGCTGTCGGCTTCGGCGCTTTGTCGGCGGGGCTATTTCTGCCGGCGTCGCCGTCTCGGTGGTATGTGTCTCGTTCTCATCTGCCATTCTTGTTCCCTTCCCCAATGATGAATCTTATTTCCAACGTCGAAGTAACAGAGTCAATGAGGGCGCTTGCAACAGAAGACGGAATGATCAGGATCCCAACACGCTCCACGGCACCGACTTCGATGGTCCCTCCTACGGTCTTTGCATTCTCTGTTGGACGATGGCTGCACGCTCTGCGGTGCGACGATTCCACCCTGCATTTGCAGGTTCGTATAAAAGGCCCACTGATTGCTTTGTCATGAACGGCCGAAAACGGCCGATTACGCTGCCACACGCGACAACCGGGCTTATTACTCCTCTTAGTTCACCTAGACGCCGAGAATTATAATCAGCCTTATGAGTCCGGTTGAGCAATGTGATGAGCGATTCGGGATCATATATGTCCGATATTTGCAATAGGGATGCTAGGTCAGCGGACGCAATCGCTCGAGATTTGGGCCGAAAACTCGAGCGTCTTCGCTTGTCGAGAAACATCACTCTGAGGCCCATGGACGCCCAAGATGAAGCCTCGACTAGGACGATGTTTGTGGCTGGACCTTGGTCACCCCACTTCAACCCAGTCAATCGCTGCAATTAATTCACGGACTACAATCAAAAATTAAGTTGCCCGCAGTTTATTACATTTGCTGAAACTGAGGGTTTAGAGATGCTGGCTGTCGTCGAGATGCTATCTGTGGAAGACCGGGCAACGATCTTAGCCGCGATGAGCACCTGGAGAAATGCCTTCCTGGCAGAAGGGAGGGTCATCTCTGATGGCGATCACGAGCTGTGCCTGGTGCCCAAGCTAGACGTTTGGCTGAAGGCCGGCCAGTGGCGACAGGCTGAAATGCCGTTCTATTCTGTGCTCGGCCAGATGAGTGCGCCGGCTGACGAGATTGTCGAAATCAATCCCCCAAAGCAAGGACTGCCGGGCAACAACCGCGGCCTCATTGGGCGCGACGCCGAGGGGAAGCTATGGCTGCTGCGGACAGGGGCCATCCAGGTCCCTGGCGGCGTGCGGAACCTCGAATCCTTGGAGGCGCAGCCAGATTTGCAAGTGCAGGTTAGACTGTCGAACGGAAACAGTAAGACCTACTACAAAGTCGCCTGTCTTGAAGGGAGCTCGGCTGAAATCGTCCGTCAGACAAAAGACTTCGTCGCGCGGGCCGCAAAGCTAAGGGAGCGTCCTGCGCCAGACCCTCTCCAAGAGCAAATTAGCCGGCTTCCAGGCACGGCATTTTACCGGCTCAATATCCGCCCGCAGGGGATCGACAAGGTCCTCGAGGTCGTTGACGAAGATCAGATTGCGATCGGTTGGAGCGAGGCAGCAACCCTTGTCTCCCCGGAGGTGCAGGAGAGCGAATTTCGCGACATCCTTCATGCTGCTTACGGCGACCGAGTTCACCCTGGCAAGAGTGCAGGAGAAATGCAGCGCTTCTTGCAGCGGATGAAGATCGGAGATGTGGTGCTAGTTCCACACAGCTCTGGTGTCTATGTTGGCCGCGTTCTCAGTGACCCCGTATACTACCCTGAACTCGTTGACCATGACACGGCGTTCCGTCGGAATGTTGCCTGGCTCAAAGGCGGCAAGCCATACGAAAAGGCCTCGTTCACTGACGATACAGTCGCCTCGCTTAACGCACGGGGCACGTGTATCACCCTCGAAAAGCATCGCGATGCTATTCTGGACGTGATCTACTCGGACTGGCAGGCACTTTCCGTCATCCTTGATGCCGAAGTGAACGGCACTGGGATTACATCCCCTTCATATTCTCTCATTCAGGCTCGCCCTGAGCAGATCTACTTCCGACAGCGCCTCATGGAAATGTATGGGGAGAGATGTTGCTTAACTGGAACGACGATAGTCGATATCCTTCAAGCAGCGCACATTTCGCCTCATCATATGGGTGGACCGCGCGTCAATCATCCTGAGAATGGCTTGCTGCTAAGGGCCGACATCCACGGGCTATTCGATCGTAAACTCTTGAGTGTCGATCCGCAGACAATGACGATCTGCCTCGCACCTTCAATTGCGGAATGCCCCGAATATGCCTTTCTTCACGGAAAGAAGGTCCATCTGCACGCACACGGAAGTCGTCTGGGGCAACATTTTGACGAAGCGCAGCGCTCTTGGAAAACCCTGTGGCCAGACGTTTCGACTTCATGAAGGAGCTTCGAGCAGATCCATATCGGCAAAAGTCCGCCTCCGGAACTGGCCTGACACATCACGCATCAATTTGTCGGATCGCGCGCTGATCACTAGGGAACGTGGAGTTCGCCGACGTCCTCAGCGCATCACGCCAGTGACCAAATGCGTTGGGCACGCTCCATTAGGTCATTTTGGCGCGCCGAGAGCAGCTCGATCGTCCAGTGTTCAGCATCCAGAATAGGCTTCGTGGTATCGAACGAAACCCGATTGTTTCTCTCCGCATAAATTTTCCTTTTGCGGTCAAAGGAGAAGTGTTGGGCTTTATAATTTTTGATGCCGGCGAGCAACGCCAGATTGCCAAGTCGATGAAGCCAGATCCGGTGCTCCGTGTCATCAAAACGCTCCCGCCAATAGCCATCCTTAAGGGCTTGCGGCAATACGTGCTCGATAGTGATCTTACCGCTAAAGTCCTTCGTAACGGATTCGTCCTGGTCAGCTTCTTCCAGGCGTAGCAACACGGCATGCGCGAAGGGCCGGCCGTAAACTTCGCCATCGAGCAATGTTCGGAACTCGTCGTCATTTGCATTGTCCCGGAAAATTGCGCGAATATCGTCGGCGCTTTTCCGAGCGTGGATCGCCGTACTCAGCTGGAAATAGGGCGTGAGGCGTGCGGTGAACGCAAGGCGCCGTATCCAGTTCTGATATGTGATCCGCTCTAGTAAGTCGACAAATTCTTCTTCGGCTAGTCCTTCGACAGGCGCATTTAGAAACGCAAGGAGCGGCGGGATCCATTCCTCGAAGGCTGCGCGGCGCAGGGACCGAACAGCTCTGCGGGCCGAAGCTGCGTCGAATTCATTGCGAAGGATGCGCAGATAGTTGCCAGCAGACGTATTCAGCCCCTCAAGGAAGGAAAACGGCGATGTCGTGGCTCCGATCAATGGGCCGAATTCCTCATGGAGCGCCTTACGCGCCTTAGTCGGGACGATCGAGCTGCGATGATGAGCTAGGAACTGATCAAGACGCTCGATCCCGATCTGTTCTTCAAGTTCAAGCCATGCGTCATCCAACTCATTGCTGCGAGTAGTGTCTCCTCCCAGCCGAGCGAACAGCATGTTCTTGATCAGATCGGCGTTCGAAAGAGCCATGCCACGTGCGTTCAGTACATTGAATAGCCGATAGGCAGACTGCCAAGACGCCGTTGTTACAAATACGACATACACTCGGCTGAGAAGGAAGTTTGCAAAGAGCTTCAATGTCTTCTGATCGTGCCGCGCGATAAAGGCGTCAATCGCCTCGAGGTTCTCGACAATTCTCTGCTTAGGCGCATCCTGATCCTTGACAAGGTCTTTACGCACCGTGTCGGGTATCTGTTGACCGGAAAGGACAAACTTTCGGAAGAAGCTCTGGTCGCGCTGTCGAAGCGTCAATCGAGGTGTTTCTTCCTCTCCCGTCAATGCGTTCCGCGGGAGAACACGCCTGCCGAGCTCAGACTTTGCAGGTTCGTCCACCGCATCCCGCAGTCGTGAGAAAATCAAATTCAAGGTTGTGAGCCGCTGTTGACCATCGACAACGTCGTACAGTCGCCCTTTATTGCGCTCTATGGTGATCAACGAACCGATGAAATACTCCTCATCCTTGGCTTCGTACGCTTCCCATATGTCGTCAAGCAGCTGCTCGACGTTCCCCTTTTCCCAAGAGTACGGACGCTGATAAGCGGGAATTTCGTAGCATATTTGCTCAGTCAAAATTTGGCTGATTGTACGTTCCGACGCTTCCATAATCACCTCTATCAACGGCGTTTGAATCAACGAAAGATTGAATATCGATATTGCGGCAAAGGCTAACCACCTCCGGGTTAGACGCGCAAGGTGTCAGATGGCTCGAAGGCACGTGCACATACCAATGAGATCGTGGCGGCGATCGGTTCAGTCGGTCAAATTCGGATTGAACTACGCCGCGACGACGTGAACCGCGCAGACGTTTCGCCGCCAAACGCCTCGTCGAAAACCTCGCCTAGCGGGCGAGAACGATCGAGTGAGGCTACGAAACGCAGCGGGAAATTGTTGGCCGATTGGAAGTTCAAGGGCGCAGTGTGTTAGGCAATCTATGAATTCAGGCGCTGGCATCCACGCTCGTGTCAGCTTCCAGCCGTTGGTCAAGTTTCTGTGGGGCCACAAAGCCTCCCCATAATGCCACGGCCGCCTGGTGGCTGACCTCATTGGTCCCCTTCGGCGGCAAGATGCGGTTTCGATCTATCGCCTTGATTGCCCGCTTCGCCAGCAGCATCAGAACAGGGCCAACAAGGAAACGACATGCGACTGCCCGAGGCACACTTACGAAAGTGATATATTAGCACAACCGTACCGAAATCCCCGAAATCGGCCTTCCCAGCGCGAGCCTTCACCCAGTATTTGAATGCATCGGTTCGGCCGATGGAGTTTTTCTTCCCCGCGTTCAGAGAGCCATCTGGGTGCGAACCTTGCCCCGCCTTCCCCGGCGGGGTTTTCTTTCACAACGATAGCACCAAGGCGCGATGCATCCCCGGCTAAATTGAGGTGTGAAAAAGCATGAGAAGACTGGTCGCAGGGAAGCTCCATGGCATTTACGTCACCGAGGCGAACCTCAACTATCATGGGTCAATCACTCTTGACCCGGACCACTGCGAGGAGGCCGGAATCTTGCCGATGGAGTTCGTCGAGATCTGGAACAAGAGTTCCGGGGCGCGCATCTCCACCTACGTCATCCTTGGTGAGCGCGGGTCCAAGTGCTGCATTCTTAATGGTGCGGCCGCACGGACCTGCCAGCCCGGTGACCAGATCATCATATGCAACTCGGTCTACCTCGACGAAAGCCGGCTTACGTCCCTGAAGCCGAAGATCCTGACCTTCGACGAGAACAACCACGTGCAAGATCGCCTCAGCTATTCGGTGGGGGTCGATGCATCAGGCAAATACACCTTCGAAATCCTCGACGACGCTGAGACGGCATTGCCGATACCGCTCATGGTGTCCGGCAGCTTGTAAAATCTTGAGCACTGTCTCAATGTCCCACCATCAAGCCAATCTCTTATCGGGCATCGTCGATCCATGTCACTCGCCGGCATCTTCAGTTCCCCTTCTCAGCGGCGTAAATTCCTTCTTGCCTCCACGTTAGTCATCATCATCTCGCTTTGCCTGATCTGGGTGATCTATTATTTCTCGGCAGATACTCGTGGCTGGAACACCTTAATTAACCTTATGGTATCAATAGTAGCGAGTGCCGTTTTCGCATTAGCGTCAGCGCTTTATATTTCCTACTTCTTTATTGATCCCGTCGAAGTGTCAGGGCGATTCATCATACTGCCTCAAGACATTGGAAAAGCTTTGAGGAAGTCCGCCGCAAACGCCTCCGATTACAGAGTATACGTTCGAACCGGCAGACATTTTCGGGCCGACATACTCCCAATCCTAATTGAGAATGCTATTACGGAGCGCCGCCCAACGAGAATAGAAGTTGTACTTCTTGATTTCCGAGATTACGAAATTTGCGAAAAATATGCAGCCTACCGGCGAAATGCATCTTTTGACCGCCATCTCTGGGACCGAGCCTATGTGCAGCGAGAAGTGATGGCGACTATTCTTCGTCTAGCAAATGCTGCGGCTGATCACGGCGACTTTCTAGATATCACGCTATCCCTCAGCTCACGGCTCTCTACGTTCCGAATCGAAGGATCATCCCAAGAAATAATTGTGACGCGCGAAGATCCCAAGGATATGGCTGTGCGCTATACGCGCGCTGATCGGGATCATGCTGCGTTCATCACAGAATTTAACTGGATTCGCGACGCATCTAGTCCCGTGAACTTCAAGCAAAGCGACACGTCGCCAAGGAAACTCGCGGACATTTTTGGCGATCTCCCCTTAATTGCCGAACTTGAACATGAAGCTCTTTTGTCAATTGGATCTAAATCACCCTATGCTCGCTAACCCCGACATCCCCCTGACGATAGACTACATACATTCGGCACCGGTGGACCATCTGGTGAAGTCGGTGAAGGAGTGGCTCGTCAGCGCTAACCCAACGTGCCTGAGGCATCCGCACGGTTTTTTCGTCGTCCCGCTTGAAAAAACGCAACTAGGCGATTGGCGTTTTCATCTTTGGCCCAATGGGTCGAGGAAAGTGATTGGCATGCCTGCATTCATTCACACTCACGATCGACATGTCGAAAGCCGTATATTGTGCGGTGAATTGACTAACATAGTATACGAGGTCGACCCCCTTGCCGAAGGAGGGCAACCTTTATACGCCGTAGGATATGGCGGAGACCGTTATGTTCGCTCGACTTCAAACACTCTTTCGAAAACCGCTGAGCGCGGCGTCCCGCGTTGCGTCAGCAGTCAGCGGCTTTCAGCCGGAGATTGCTATCGCGTTGAACACCATGCCTTCCACGAGGCGGTAGTCCCCGAACATGTTAGCACTGCTACAATAGTATGGATGCATAGCCGTACACCCGGCCCAGTGTATGTCGTAGGACGCGATGGATATCCGGAACACATTGAGTTCACACGGGCAGAAATCAGCGGAATTGAGCTTGCTCATCTCATTGATAAGAGCCCTGGCGATAAGTGATCGACCCGTTGCCTACGGAAAGGACCGATCGACCCTTCTTTGGACCCGAGTATGCCTGCGCCCTTGTGAACCTCGCAACGTCAACTATGCGCTCCGCGCACAATTTTGATGGCGCGTTTTCGCCATGGAAAGCGATCTACTTTATGTTTGTTGAAGAGCATCTAGCAGCCTTTCAGAAGGCGTATGTCCAGCCGCCAGAAATCGTGTCGACTAATAGGTCCGAAGGCAAAAGTCCATTTGCCTGGTTCAAACCTGTCGATCGCTTCAACGTAGATGTCGCGATCACAGCACTTCCAGTTTCCGTTAATCGAGCGCAACTTTTGGCCATGGCGAGATCCGAGGAGATCGGTACCGCCGAGCTTTGTATCAGCATTCTAGCCTGGGGAGGAATGCATGGGGCTAACCGCCGCCGCTTGTTTGAGCGTCCTGCGAGACCGTGGTTGGAGCTAGCGCATGAAGTTCGAATGGGATCACTCAGCAGGTCGGAGGCCTATGATGCGTTTGCCGCGCTCCGAACTGGCGAAGCGATGCTCATTGGGATGGGACCGGCCTATTTCACCAAGCTACTTTACTTCCTCGCCCCGCGACATTCGAAGGGGTACATTTTGGATCAGTGGTTGGGCTGCTCGATAAACCTGATCACCGGGAGGATGTTGGTTCATCTAAACGAGAACATCGTATGGAAGAGGCCAACGAGTGGTTTGGTCGCGGAGATCAATTCATTTGTCAGCGACGCCAACACAGGCGAAAATTACGAGAACTTTTGCCAAGCTGTGGAAGCACTAAGCAGGTCTCTCGGAGGAAAATGGACTCCTGACGCTACAGAAAGAGCATTGATTTCGGATGGAGGACGAAGGCCACACGAATGGCGAATTTATGTCGAAAGGATGCGCCAGCACCGTCTAGTCGGCGGACTCTGAACATCACTTTTTTTTCGAAGGACGTTGCCGCTTTAGCCTTGTCAAACCTAGAATGCGCCGCGAGTACTGACTTTATCGCCATGCTCGCGATCTCAGTGGAGGTCGTACGGGAACACGTTCAGTCTGGCTGCAATCACGTTCAGTCTGGCTGCAATCCGGAAACTGATTGCAGCCGGAAAATACTGAACCGTCTCGACTGCGCTTTTCGACGACCTGCCCCACGAGGCAGGTCGGACATTGGCGCAGCGCGGCCCCTTCGGTCGTCTCGAACCGAATCTCCTCGCCCGCGATTTCGCAGAGCTCCCGGATGTATCGCGATGGCTGGCGGCTGTCGGTCACAAGGTACACGCCCCGACTTGCGCGTGTCAGCGCGACGTAGAATAGGCGCCTTTCTTCAGCGTACGCGAACGTTTCGGGGCGGGGGATCACCAGGTTGAGAAGTTCATCGTCCTCGATGCGGCTCGGCACGCCGTAATTGCCCTCGCTGACATCAAGCAGGATCGTATAGTCCGCTTCGAGCCCCTTCGCCCGATGAAACGATTGGCCGGAAACCTCAATGTTTGAGAACGTCGGTACGCTTTCTCGGAAAGGATCGACGTGGTTGTAACGCCACAGCACCATGACCTTGAGCTTAGCACCTCGTTCAGTGCGCCATTTTGAGGCAATGTCCTCCAAAAACGTGTCGAGCCGATCGAGAAGGCGATGGCAGGCCAATGCGAAGTCGGGCTTATCGCCTTTTCCTTCGATGGGGATTACCCTGATGGAGCGAGGAACCGCAGCACGTACCGATCGCACGGACTTCCTGATCTGTTCCGGGTTGCGTTGGACGAATTTCGCAGCCGTTTCCGCAATGAGCTGATTGCAGCGATAAGTCTGCTCGAGGCGCCCCATCCAACTGGCACCAAAGTTCGCCTCGAAGTGCGTGAAGATCGTGATGTCGGAACCCGCAAAGCGGTAGACCGACTGCCAGTCGTCTCCAACCGCAAACACCTTGCTGAACGGCTTCTGCTGCTTAAGCGCCTTGATTAGATTGGCACGCGGGTCCGAAATATCCTGAAACTCGTCGACAAGGATTAGAGAATAAGGGCTCACATATCGACCCGACTGAACCAGTCTTACAGCATCGGCAATCATCGAGTCGAAATCGATCCGCTGGGATTCGGATAGTTTGCGAGAATATTCCGATGTGATCACCCATACAACACGTGCGAAAAGTTTTGCACGTTCCTTGTCGTGAAGGGCATTGGCACGCTCGAGCAGCATTTCTAGCGTGAGGCGGCTCGCGCGAATATGCTTGATGCATGTCGAAATGAGCTTGTGGTAGTGTTTGATCACCACCGGCTCGAGGGCTTTGGTGATCTCCTTGTAACTCTTTCGCTCAAACGGGATAGCGCGGCGTGCCAGTTCCGCTTCAAGCGTGCTCAGCATCGTCTCGCTGATAGCTTGCGCCGAGGTCGTCTCGAAGAAATCAATTCCTCTCCGGCGATAGGCTTGTCGTTTGCCTTCAGCCTGCTGGGCATAGTCTGCGAACGGCGAGCTCCCGTCCGAATTGAGGGCGAAATGCTCGTGAACCGTGTCGGTCTGTGGATAGTAGAAATCAGGGTGCACGTGCAGGCGGGTGCCGTCACCATTTTCGATCTCAATCTGCCGCTCGTATTGGAAGACGACGGAATGCAGCCATAGCCAGTTGGCGATCTTCTGCTCTTGCAGCGATTTGACGATGACCCCGGGAAGCGATCCGATATTGGCCGCGCCCTTTCTGAGCCGGTCCGATGTGTAACGACGAAAATCGGCGTCCGTGTCGAAGACTGTGGCGGGGATGTCGGCCTTGGGATGAACAACCAACAGGTCGCTCCACATTCTGGCAAACCCCAGGTCCGTCTCGACAAGGCCGCGGATAATCTCTTCTATTACCCTGGTCTCTCCACCTGGATGGTCTACCCAATTGGCAAGCTGGGGCGGCCGTCCCTCGACGTCTTCAATGATACCTCGTCCAAGCGCATGAAACGTCGTGACGCGGCACTCCAGCGCGCTTTCCTCGATTTGAAGCTGCCGTGCAATCCTGACCTTCAGTTCATCGGCAGCGCTTTTATTGAAGGCCAGCAGTAGAATCTCGTCTGGGCGATAGAGCTTCTTTTCCAACACGTAGGCGACCTTGCCGACCATGGTCGCTGATTTGCCGGATCCGGCCGAAGCCACCAGCAGGTTGTTGTCTTCTAACCGGATGCAGGCCTCGCGCTGCTGGTCGGACAGATAGCGTCCATCGAGATCATCGAAGAAGAGCTGGAATCTACGCAGCTCGGAGGTGACGAAGGTTTCATTATAGGCGTGGCGAACGCTCGGATCGGTCAACATGGCGAACGACGCCGGGAGAGAATTCTTAAGTCCGCCCGGCATCAGCTGTGGATCGAGAAGCGGATGCGAGAGGGCAGCAGCGGCAATGCCAGGAACGCTTGCAATAGCTCGACCGAGATCCGCTTGCGCGAGATATTGTCGATTGCCCTCTGTGATCTCTCGAAGCTTGACGTCGACATCGCACAAACGCTCTCTCTCAGTACCAATGAGCGCGAAGAGGTAGGCGTTAATATGCGCGTGAACGTCTGCGACGAGCTGTGCGGCCGATTCACCCGTTAGCCCCGACAAGGTATCCGTTCTTCTACGGGATCTGATCTCGACGGCGTGCCAAAGCAGAGCCTTGTTGGTGGAAAGCGACACGATATCGAGGCAGAGTAGCTCTTCATTGCCGTCCTGCTGCAGCTGGATACTTTCAGATCGCCGGGGGTCTAAGGTCAGCTTCCAGTTTTTGGACGAGAACAATCGCGCAAGGAAACTCGCACGATATGAATGCGCTCGGCCGGAAAATAAGTTACTTAAAGCCACATCCGATATGCCCAGAACAACAATCCTTGGGATCGTTTAGCATTACGAGGGCGGTAACGAAATCCGTATTGATCCCACACCGCGATCAAGCGCGCTGATGGGAGCTGCTTTTCTTTAATGAGACATCCGTCGGCCGCTGCGCGCCGGTCGCACCCTTCTTTAGATTAAATTCGAACGATCGCTCACTTTTCCTTACTCGAAGTATTCAGAGATGAGGCTCGTGCAACTGAAGCAGTTACCGACAAGGTGATCCATGAAGCGGCCTGCCTGACGGCTGGTGGCAACACTCGCCATGGTAAACGGCCGCCTTGCGGCCCCATGACGCCGGATCGTGGGGCAGAACTCGAAATTGAGGCTGTCTCGTCATTCTGCGTATTATTTGACCCCGCACCCAGAGCCTATGTCGCGGCATGGAATTGGGTGAAGTCCGCTTCGAGTGCCGTTTTAATTGCCAAAGCGTGCTCGACCAGGGTGTGGCCGTCACCGCAGTCCTGTAAGAAATGGACGGCCTCTACTAGTGCCGAGACGGCAACGTTGAAGCTCGGCTTGCGCGCCCGCGCCAAGAGTAGAGCCCAAGCTTGGTCACGCTGGGCGGCAGTGGCTGCCGGCGCTTCGCAGATCCATCGAAGGTCTGCCATGGCGTCCTTTTCAGCCATCCGTAGCGCGTCCGCCACAAGCTTCTCATCAAGAAGCGCAGGGTTGCGGCTACAGAACGATAGGTTTAGACGCTTTGCAGCGCGCGAGCTGAGTTTGGGTAGGCACGACCTGACTGCGTTCAAACGATCCCGGCGCCGCAACTGCGGAAGGAGAGCGTTCAGGAACACGTCGCTGTCCTGTTTTTTGGCGAGTGCCACGACGGCTTCAACTAGTTTATCCGCATCCTCGGGCGACAGCCGGCCCAACAAGGCCAGGATCACCTTCTCCCAGTCCGATTGGTTGACGTCTGCGCGAAAGAGATCACTCAGGATACCGAGCGCAAAGGTGGAGGTCGCAGCATCCGCGATCACGCAGAGGAAACGGCGCTCGTCCTCCAGGCAACCATGCCTCCGCAGCGCGCGGCACCAGCCTTCAAAAATCACATCGCGTTCGCTTTCCGGTACGCGAGCAAAGTACTGTGCCAGAGGCACCTGCCTACCCGTAAATGTGGCCACCTTCAGCATATGAGGAATCAATGTGCGTATATGATCCGTCGTTATGTGATCGCCTAGAGCGGAAATCACATGATCGAAATTGTCCTCTGTGGCCTCCGCGACGATCCTGTCGATGAGCCCGGCTATTTCATCGCCGGGCGCTGAGGCGGTCAACAGAGGCAGGATGTCAAATAATTCGTACAGCCCCTCATTTGTCCCATCGTCACACGCGCGAGCGAATTCCAAGCACTCGTCGACCGCATCGGGCTCCAACGTTTGACGCAGCGTAAACCTCATTTTCGTGCGTCTGATCGGATCGGCTATTTCGTTCGCGTGAGCCAGCGCCCACGCCCTGTAGACATCGGCAAGCGATGGGTGAGAGAGCCTGGATGCATCGTGCGCGACACACAAAGCGATGTCGTTTGTGGTGAGATCCTCGCTTTTTTGCAAATAGGCAAGGTAAGATGTCAGCCAGTCTGCCGGGCGGGGGATGACGGGAACGCGATCCGCGATCGAGCGGAACAACCGCCAGCTATTCGCCCACGAATAGGGTAGCCGGAGGACCGCCTGAAGGTATACCTTTTGGATGACCGAAGCGGTCTCCATGTCGTTCACTTCGGCCATGATGTCGGCTACCCAGTATAACGGCTCTTCCTCGTGATCCCCCAGCAGGTCATTGACAATGTCTCTTAGCCGGACCGCCGGCAAACGGGCGGCAAGTGCAGCTGGGTACCCCACACCGGCCTGCGATGGGCTCCAGTTCCGCAAGATCGACGTTAACGGAACGATCAGATCGTCAGGTATCGCCCAACCGTTCGGAATGGCCAATTCGAAAAGCAGGGCCTGGCTCTCGGTACCCTTTCCGATCAACCAACGCAGCGTCTTCCCGGTCACATCTGCGTCCTGGCCGGCCAGCGCGTTCAGGAGCTTGCAGCAACTGACCCGATCGGCCCGAACCCACAGATTCCATTTTTCTTCCTCAGGGGTGTGTAATTTGAAGCTTTGTACAAGTGAGGCCTTCAGGGCGGGAGACAAGCCCTCGTTGGTGACAAGCTTGGCCGCCATCTCCCGACGGAGCCCTGGCTCACGAACGTTGCCTAGGCTCTCCGCCAAATGCATTGCAAGAGCTGCCGGGCCTGACTCCAGCTTGAATAGCGCGCGCTTGAGCCCTTCCTTTCCCCAGCGATTGATGAAATCTACCACTGCCTGCGCTTGCCTTTCAGGAGGAAGCTCGTCCAAGGCTCTCGGCAATCCATAGTTTGCCAAGGGGGCATTTGACTTGGCCTCGTAGGCTTCAGCCAGTGCTTCTGCTCTCAAGCGAAGTCGATTTGTATTATCCTCACATTGCTGTGCGGCATACAGGATCTTGTCCAATACATCGGCTGGCTCCTGCCACCATTCTGCGATGGGTATGCGTTCCAGATTGTCGAGCACCCTTTCCAGTGCTACGCGCCGTCCCGTCGTGTGCGTCTTCACGGCAACGCAGCCGAGAATTCTGGCGACGCGCAGCGCGTGTCGCCATATCAAATCATCGCGCCCTTCGGCGAGCGCCGGGGCAGCGCCTGCTTCGGCTGCAACCGATTCCGAGCCGCCTATCATGCGCGTGAAGTCGTTGACAGCACGTTCGCTCCAGTCCTCGGGACCGTTTTCGATGGCAATCTCGATGTCACTTACATGTTGAAGGCGAAGCACGGCCTCCAAAATGGCCGGCCGTTGTTGGGGCGGGGAAATCCGCAGCATGGCTCCCAGCAAGGGGGCTTCAACCCCGGATTCGGTCGCCGCGGCCTGAAATCTGGCCAGTATCAGTTGAAACCCGGCGATGTTGCGCGGTGCCGTGGCCACCTCCAGGAGTTGGCTGGCCAAGAGCGCCGCCGTCTTGCTCGCCTCATACCCCACTTGGGCAAAAACAAGGACGCTTTTCAAAGCATCTTCGAACGAAATCTCACCCAGTCCCGCAAGGAAGACGGCACAGTCGGCCTTGACCTTCGATGAGCCGCTGGCATCGGCTAGCTTGCGGATCTCTTGCACCGCAAGAACGGGCTCGCTGCCCCGACCGCTTTCCAGAAGGTACTTCCAGCCGGTAATCTGGCTGGGTAATGTTTCAAGAGATCGAACATGCACTTCACTATCAAACTTCGGATGGACCTGTTCCAACAGACGAACGGCCTTATCGTCGTCCCACGCGGTGCTAAACAGACTCTGCGTCGTGATGTCCGCGGCCGCATCAGCCAGCGCTTGTCCCTCCCCCTTGATCTCTGGTGACAACTCGTCTTTCAAGCTAATCAGCTTCTCAAGCTCGTCGGTGGGGTTTACGGGGGGAAGCCTGTCGACTCGAAAAAGGGTCTCACGAATGGCGCGCAGAGACGCATCTCGTGCGCTGTGCGTGCGGCTGGTCAGTAGGCTCATGCTCTCCTGGGCGGTTGACCACCATAGAGTCGCGGCAAACTCCAACGTTGCCAATGGCTTTGCTTCTACGCTCGCGGCGGCCAGCGCATTCGCTTCACGCGCCTTCTGGCCTACAGCATCCGCGAGCGTCACGAATTCGCGCACATGACGAATACAGATTTGATGTGCCCGCAGCCAGGGCGTTGACAACAGGCGAGACATGGTTTCCACCGGCACGCCGCCGTGCAGCAGATGGGCGGTGGTGTGGCGCAGTGCATAAGATGAAACCTCAGCCGGCTCTCGGTCGGCCTTAATTAACGAGGCTTCGATCAGTCGAACAAAGCCCTGGGCGATGCTTGGGTCGCCGGACCCGAAAACCGGAGCTAATACGTCTGCCATTCGGGAGTGCGCGAAGCCGTAACCTTCCACCCTGTTGCCGGCGATAAGGGTTCCCAGGATGCTTAGCAATTCATCGATTTGCCCGGCGGTCGCGTCGAGTATGATGGCAAGTTCGTCGCGAGCGAGTGGCCCATAAGCGGTTGAAAAGGTCGCTAAGAGCCTGTGCAGCAGGGGTTTTAAGGTGGGTTCTGCGCTCGACAGAACCCGTTCATACCATTCGCGCAGGATGTATCCGAGGGGGTCGGCAATGACCTGGGAGATCGGGGTCGCGCCAGTACCGGCAAGTGGGTCCTCCAAGCGTTGAACAAGGATCTGCGTCACTAAGGGATCCCCGTCGCAAAACGCGACGTACTGGTCAAGCGTGTGCGTGGTGAACTGCCTGCGAGCGGATGTTATCAGGTTTCGCACGGTGTCGTCGTCGAGCTTGCCGAGACCCACAACACGGTCCCCCGTTTTCCATCCCAGACCCCTGCATGTAGTTTGGCCGGATGGATCGTCGATCTGGGTGCGGGTGCTGGCGAGAATGCGGAGATTGTGTCCCGGCTGCGGATTCCGACCTGAAGCCGGTCACCGTTCCGATCAAAATCCGGCCACCGTTCCGATTTGAAGCCGGCCACGATTCCAATCAAAGACCGTCCGGTTTCCGGCTCTGAAGATACCCCTTGGGTCAG
>Ga0102591_1001056_pt1 | contig 41523 bp, 39 predicted proteins | sample AraplaCol_mCL_r2_2_FD_76860 | JGI IMG/M metagenome (GOLD analysis project Ga0102591, IMG submission 76860) | Arabidopsis root microbial communities from North Carolina, USA - plate scrape MF_Col_mCL_r2 (SPADES assembly) (version 2) | ecosystem: Host-associated > Plants > Roots > Endosphere...
CGAAGGTGCTGGGCGCCGCCAGATGGTGACCGCCGTCGATGGCGATCGTGTCGCCGGTGATGTAGCTGCAACCATCCGACATCAGGAAGATCACAAGATTGCGCAATTCATCCATCTTGCCGAAACGGCGCAGCGGCACGTCGTCCGCCTGCGTCGCGCCAACACCGGTCTCGGCCAGCGGATTGAGCTTGTCCCAGGCACCTTCGGTCGGGAACGGTCCGGGCGCGATTGCATTGACGCGGATGTTCTTGGGACCCCACTCAACCGCGAGCGACATGGTCATGGCATGGACGGCCGCTTTCGCCATCGCCGCCGGCACGACATAGGCCGAGCCAGTCCACACCCAGGTCACGAGGTTGCTGATGATCACGCCGGGCAGGCCCCCGGCGATCCACCGCTTGCCACAGGCGAGCGAGGTGTAAAACGAGCCGTCCATGACCGTCGAACGGACGGCCTCATAGCCGCGCGGAGACAGCGTTTCGGTTGGCGCCAGGAAATTGGCGGCGGCATTATTGACGAGACCGGTGAGCGGACCCTCGGCCCAGATGCTGGCCAGCATCGCCTCGATGCTGTCCGGATCGCGCACATTGGCAAGTCGCGCCGCGGCCTGTCCTCCGGATCGTTCGCTGATTTCCCGCACCGCTTGGTCAAGGACCTCCCTGCGCCGCCCGCAGATGTAGACGTAGGCGCCGTGCGCGGCGAAACCGACCGCCATCTCCTTGCCAAGCCCGGTCCCCCCGCCTGTGATCAGGATGCGCTTTCCCTTGAGGACAGCAGCGTCGAACATGGGCAATCCCCTCCCTGGCGGATTTTTCTTGCGGTTCGCGGCATTATCAGCCTGCCGAACCATCGCCGCAATACAATTAATACACTAGTGTACTGCTTCTGTAAATCAGACCGCAATCCGTTGAGTGAGGCAATTTTCGCCGATACTTCGCGGCCTTTCCTTTAAAATATGCTGGTGTATGGTATTGGTTGAAATTCTGCCCCCGACTCGCCTCAAGGGAAATATCAATGGTTGAACAGCCCGATTGGGATCTCCGGCTTGGATATCTCATTCATGACGTGTCGCGGCTCAGGAGGATGATGTTCGATCGGGCGTTGGCGCCGCTCGGGATCACCCGCTCGCAATGGTGGGTGCTGGCCTTCATCTCGCGCAAGGACGGCCTGCCCCAAACCCAGCTTGCCAACGAACTCGACGTCGGCAAGGTGGCCGTCGGGGCTCTGATCGATCGCCTGGAGTCCTCCGGCTTCGTTGTACGCCAGGCCGATCCGGTGGACCGGCGGGTCAAGCGCGTCTACGTCACCAAGCAGGCCCGCGGCTTCCTCGAGAAGTTGCGGAAGGAAACCGACAAGTTCAACGCCAGGATCGTCAACGGGATCGACCGGAAGCAGTTGGAAGCGGCCTCAGAGGCGCTCCTCGCCATGAAGCACAACCTCATCGCCATGTCGGACGGCACCGAAACCCAGAGCGGACAGGACGAGCATGAGGACACGCAGTCCTCAAAGAGCCGGAAAAAGCGGCGGGCGGCGGCTTGAGGCCTGCCACCCGCCTGAGGTGCTCCGGGAGGAGTTCGTTGGGAGCCTCATGAAACGATGTCGCGTCCCCAGATATCGGCATTGGGGCGCGCTTTTCGCATCAGCTCCGCCACCTTGGGGCCGAGGACGTTCGGATCCTCCACGGGTTCGATTCCCGGACCGGCATGCCAGCCTTCAGCCACTTTGAGAATTCCATCGCCAGCTTCGAACACGCGGCCAGTCACATCGGAGGACTCCTCGCTCGCGAGCCAGACCACGATCGGTGCGACCCAGCGCGGATTGCGGCGCCTGATCTCGTCTTCGGTGCGCTCTCTCAGCCCCTCGGTCATCCTGGTTTGCGCCCGGGGCGCGATTGCGTTCACGGTGATGCCGTATTGCCGCAGCTCCATGGCGCTGATGATTGTGAACGCTGCAATGCCGGCCTTCGCGGCGCCGTAGTTGCTCTGGCCGACATTGCCGAACAGACCGGATGCAGATGAGGTGTTAATGAGGCGGGCGCTCACCGGCGCACCGCGCTTCTTGGTCTCCTGGCGCCAATATTGCGCGGCGTGGTGCGACGGCGCGAAAGTACCCTTCAGATGCACCTTGATGACCGCGTCCCACTCCGCCTCGGTCATGCTGACCATCATGCGGTCCCGCAGAATACCGGCATTGTTGATGAGAACATCGAGCCGGCCGAAGGTGTTGATCGCATCGTCGATGAGCGCCTTGGCACCGGCCCAGTCGCTGACGTCGTTGCCGTTGACGATGGCATCGCCACCGGCACGCTTGATTTCCTCGACGACCTGCTGGGCTGGGGAGAGGTCGGCCCCCTCACCCGCTGCCGTGCTGCCGAGATCGTTGACGACCACCTTGGCGCCCTGCTCTGCAAGCATCACCGCGTATTCGCGCCCGAGCCCCCGTCCGCCTCCCGTCACGATCGCAACCCGTCCGGCACAAAGCTGTCCCATTCACCGTCTCCCTTCCAAGCCCCTTGCGCGCCAATCCGCCACGGAGACCTTTCCTAGTTCTTCGTCTCGCCGCTCATGGTCTCGCCGAACAGATGCCAATTGGCTCCTTCAAAACGCATGAGCTGCCATTCCTTGATCGGCGCGAAATCGCCAGGCGAAGTATTCATCCGAATGCCTGGCAGCAGCATTCCCAGCTCGACCATCTTCATATTGACCGCATTCCGCATCACGTTCTCACGCGTGAGATCGTCGCCACATTGCTTCAACACATGAACGAGCGCCTGTGCCGTGTTGTAGCCGTTGACGATCAGCGTGTCGCTGCGATCGGCGCCAGGAAAATATGCGTCCAGGAACCCGTTGAGCTCCCTGAGGCCAGCATCGTCCTTCCATGTGGGATCATTCGGATCCTTGAAATAGGCCGCCGAGATCAGCCCCTGCGCATTCTCGAACCCGACAGGTTTGATCACACTGCCGATCGAGGCCGACACATAGCTGAGGATATGCAGCGGCTTCCAGTCGAGCTCGGACACCTTCTTGATTGCCTGCGCCGCGAATTTGGGTGTTGCAATATCGAACAGAACGTCGGCGCCGCTCGCTTTCAGCTTGACGAGATGGGAGTCGATGGTCGGTTCCGAAACGTCGAATGCCTCTTCCGCGACGATGACTGACGCCGCCTTGTCGCCAAGTCCACGCTTGATGCCTCTGAGATAGTCTTTGCCGAAATCGTCGTTCTGAAAGAAGATTGCGACCTTCGCCGCCGGCCGCTCCCGCAGCACGTATTTTGCGTAGATGTAACCCTCGGTCTCATAGCTCGGGGTGAAACCCATCGTCCACGGGAAATTCTTGGGATCATTCCATTTGGCGGCTCCGCTCGACACGAAGAGCTGCGGCACCTTCTTGGCGTTCAGATACTTCTGGACGGCCGAGTTCGGCGCGGTGCCCATGGCGTTGAAGACCAGTAGAACTTCGTTACTCTCAACCAGGCGCCGCGTCTGTTCGACGGTCTTCGGTGGCGAATAGACGTCATCATAGGACAGGAAGACGATGCGGCGCCCGTTGATCCCTCCTTCCGCGTTGATCTTGCGGAAATAGGCCTCCTCCGTCTTGGCTACCATGCTGAAGGCAGACGCCGGGCCGCTGTAGGGGGACGTGTTGCCTATCCTGATCTCGGTGTCGCTGACGCCCGGGCCATACTTCTTCTCTCCGGCCACAGCTTCGGTCGCGAGCGTGGCAGCGAGGGCGAGCGCCATGACTTGCACCATGGCGCGACAAGCCTGGCGGGACGCCGTCCATCCGAACCGTTCCCGGATCAAGGCCCAACGGCTTGATCCGCCAGCGCTTCCAAACCCAGCGTTGCTTCCTGTTCGCCTCATCCCCTGCACGCCCGCTTCCATTTAGTACACTTGTGTACTATAAGCGAAGACAACATTGCAACCGCCTTGCGAGCATCGCGAGCGGTGCAGTCGGCACGCTTCGGCAGTCGATGCACAACATGCGGGGGAGGACATCTTGAATCTCGAAGCCGTCCGAAACTTCCGTTTCGAGCCCGTTTTCCACACCTACACCCATCGCGATACAATGCTGTACGCCTTGGGGCTCGGCTACGGTTCAAACCCGCTCGACACGTCGCAGCTGGGCTTCGTCTACGAAGCAGGCCTCCAGGCAGTCCCGTCGATCTGCTGCGTGCTAGCCCATCCAGGATTTTGGGCAAGACGACCCGAGCTTGAGATCGACTGGCTCAAGCTGCTGCACGGCGAGCAAAGCTTCGAAATCCATCATCTGATCCCGCCGGAAGGCACTGTCAAAGCCAGCTACGAGATCGCGGCTGTGATGGACAAGGGCGCCGGCAAAGGCGCCGTTCTTCACCTCGTCAAGTCGCTGAACGATGCGGATACGGGGGAGAGACTGGCGACCGTCCGCAGTGTGCTCTTCCTGCGCGGCGATGGCGGCTACGGCAGTTTCGGCAATGCGCCACCAGAGCCGAGCCCTCTCTCCGAGCAGTCCCCCTCGCACGTCAAAGATATCCCGACCCTGCCGCAAAGTGCGCTGATCTATCGGTTGAGTGGCGACTACAATCCCATTCACGCGGATCCCGTGGCCGCCACGAAGGCCGGGTTCGAACGACCGATCCTGCATGGTCTGTGTACGCTCGGAATTGCAACGCGCGCGATCCTCGCCACCTTCGCGGATGAGGTGCCCGGCCGCCTCAACTCACTATCGGTTCGTTTCAGCCGGCCGGTCTTTCCGGGCGAAACCATCCGGACTGAGTTCTTCGCGGCAGGCGGCCAGGTCCGCTTCCGTTCGCGCGCCGTCGAACGGGATGTCATCGTGCTCGATCGCGGAACGGCCGTTCTTCGCGCTTGAGCTATTTCTTCTCGATCTTCGCGATCTCGACGATCTCCGCCCAGCGGCGCGTATCCGCCTCCTCGAACGCCTTTAGCTCATCCGGTCCAGCCGGAAACGGCTTGGCGCCGACGGATTGCAAATAGGCTTCAGTGTCCTGGTTCTTGACGAAGGACAGCACGACCTTGCTGAGCTGCGCCACGACATCGGACGGCGTACCTGTTCGCACGAACACGCCAACCCAGGCGGTCAGCTCGGCGCCGGACAACCCGGCCTGCGCAAGCGTCGGAACATCCGGCACGCTCGCAAGCCGCTCCGCGCTCGTCACCGCAAGGACGTGCAACCGGCCATCCTGAATCAGGCCCTGCGCGCTGGCAGGGTCGGCAAAGACACAATCGATTTCGCCGGCCAGCACGTCAGTCAAAGCCTGCGGCATTCCGCGATAAGGGACGTGCTGCATGTCGATCCCGGCCCTATGGCGGAACAACTCGGCGGCGCCCCTGCTGGACGTATTGCCACTTCCGAATGACAGCGGCTTTGGTCGCGATTTTGCGACCGCAATAAACTCCGCGATGTTCTTGGCCGGAAAGTCTGGTCTGACGCTCAGCAGCATCGGGATGGTCATGATCCCCGCCACAGGCATGAAATCTGCAGCCGGATCATAGGGCATCGCGTTGAACAGATTGACGTTGGCCGCCTGCGTCGAATTGGTTGTGACAAAGACGGTATATCCATCAGGGTCGGACTTGAGCACGGAGAGCGCGGCGAGATTGCCGTCGGCTCCCGGCTTGTTCTCCACCAGAACCGTGACACCCGTTTCGCTGCGAATGCTCTCCGCCAGGCGTCGCGTTACCGCGTCGGTCGCACTGCCCGCGGGAAATGGCACGACGAAATTGATCCTGCGTGACGGGTAGGACTCCGCCGGGACAGCGTGAACACCGCCCACACTGACGAATGTGGCGGCAAGCAACAATGTCATCGCAACGCGAAACCGCATCGATCCTCCCTCACGCCCCGCCGCAGCGGGTTGCGCGTTTCGGCACCCGTGCCGCCGGCGCGCAATCCCGATTTGTTCTTGATCGTACTCTACTTTACGATCTGGGCGAGCAAGACGGAAGTCCGGCCTTCGGGATACGGCGCTGCAATGTGCCGGCCTCAGAACGTCCCGGGATAGGCTCCCCCGTCGATCAGGATGTTCTGCCCCGTGATGTAGCCCGCCTTATCGCTGCACAAGAAGGCACAGGCCGCGCCGAACTCCTCGATCGTGCCAAATCGCCCGGCCGGATTTGCGCTGCGGACAGCATCCGTCGTTTCGTCAGCAGACTTTCCCGAGCGCTGTGCCAGGGCCGACAGATTTGACTTAAGCCTGTCAGTATCGAAGGTGCCGGGCAGAAGATTGTTGATTGTCACATTGTGCCTGACCGTCGAACGCGAAAGGCCAGCCACGAATCCGGTCAGGCCCGTCCTCGCGCCATTGGACAGCCCCAGCATGTCGACGGGCTGCTTCACTGCGTGCGACGTGATGTTGATGATGCGGCCGAACTTCCGGGCGATCATCCTGTCGACCGTCGCCTTGATAAGCTCGATCGGCGACAGCATGTTGGCATCGAGCGCCTTGATCCAGTCGTCACGCACCCAATTGCGGAAGTCGCCGGGCGGCGGCCCGCCCGCGTTGTTGACCAGGATGTCGGGATCCGGACAGGCGGCGAGAACTGCGGCACGCCCCTCGGCCGTGGTCACGTCACCCATCACCGTGCAAGGACGACTGCCGGTGAGCCTTTCGATGTCCGCCGCCGCACTTTCAAGCGGGGCCGGTTGCCGAGCAACGATGAAGACAATGGCGCCCTCGCCCGCAAGCGCCGCGGCACAGCCCTTGCCCAAACCCTTGCTTGCGCCGCAGACAATCGCTCTTCTGCCCCGAATTCCGAAATCCATTTCAACCCTCGCAAACCGGATCAGCCATCGAATCTGCACACCGCAGAGGATGGCGGTAGCCGAACCGCGTCGATCCGCTCGAAATCGTCAGCGTTCATCGGCAGCCACGTGGAATACGTCAACGGATCGCATCGACCCGAACTGACTTCACGAAATTGCCAGGAGGCAGCTGCAACGACCTCCTCGCCCGCCAGGAGTTCGATCCGCAGCCCCTCGCCACTCGGCAGTCCCGCACCACTCTGATGTCCGTCGCCCGAGCAATAGAGATCGAGCCGGAAACGACCGTCGGGCCGATGCTGAACCGACATCTCGATGTCGATAAACCCGAACGCGGGATCATCGGGACGGTTCGCGTCGTAAAAATAGACGTGCGGCAGTTTCGCGTAGACGGCCGGACCTGCTGTCGGATCCTCCGGCACCTGGGCATCGGGACGCCCCGGGGTGCGCGGCGGCACAGGTCCGAGTGAGACGAACTGAAGCAGCGAACGGCACCGCACCAGCACTGGAGCCACGGTCATCGAGCCACCTCCCGCATTGCGGCCGGTTCGAATGTCATGCCAAGCAGGGCCTCCGCGTTGTCGCGCAGGCACGGAGATCCAGCACCGAGCGCCCGCACGGCAAAGGCGGCCGGCTGCTGCTGCTTGATCGCAAACGGATAGTCCGAGCCGACCACGATATGGTGGTCGCCGAGCGCCTGTGTCATGAAACGCAGCGTGTCCTCCGAATAGACGATCGTGTCGTACCAGAAGCGCCGCGCGATGCTCGAGGGATCGTCCTGCATGGCCGCTCGCATCGCCGGCGAAATCTGACGGCCTTGATCGAGGCGCGGCAGGATCCAGGGCAGCGCACCACCACCGTGGCTGAGCAGAAACTTGAGACGTGGATACCGATCAGGCACGCCATGAGCGAGCAAGGAGACGGCAGCCAAGGCTGTCTCTAGCGGAAACACGGCAATCGCGGCGTATTCGCTGGCCGCACCAACCCGTTCGACGCCCGCCGGATGCAGAGGATGCACGAACACCACAAGGTCGAGCGCCTCCGCCGCCTCATAAATCGGCCAGAGTGACGGCGCGCCAAGTGGCGTTCCATTGATATGCGAGCCGATCTCGACTCCGCGGAAGCCGAGCGCCTTGATATGCTCCATCTGCCTGACCGCACGCGACGTATCCTGCATGCAGATCATGCCAATGCCTGCGAACCGCCCGGGTGCTTCCTCCATCATGCGCGCGATGTCCGCGTTCATGATTTCCGCCAGAGCCTCCGCGGCCTCGGGCTCCAACCAATGCGACAGCAGTTCCGGCATGGGAGAGAGGACGTGAACATCGACGCCATCCCCGCGCATGTCAGCGAGACGGCGAGGCACATCCCAGCAGCGCGAATCGATCCGGCGAAACACCTTGCCGCCGATCATAACGCTGGCGTCTTCGCCTTCGCGCGCGATGCTCGGCCAGAGCGATCCACCCCTTCTATCGGCGGGTATGTGCGAGGGAACGACATGCGTATGCACGTCGATGACGAGCGACATGGGCGACTCTTTCCGACCTACATCGGGACGCAATTGCTCTTGGAGCCCCACATGCAGAGGCTCGTCGGCTCGAACCCGAACTGGCGTGGGCGATGCGCCGCTTCATCCTGGATCTCGTCGACCCCGACCGAATATTCGAACACCATGCCGTTCGGTCCCCGGAAATACAGGAAACGGGCGCCCGAGGTCGGATGACGACCCGGGCCGAACACGATCGGCACGTGTTGCTCCGTCAAATGATAGAAGGACCGCATCACGTCATCATTGCTCTCGACCTGGTGATTGACGTGCTGGATGCCGGGCCCCTTGGCGGGCGCCAGCGCCAGCGTATGGTGGATCGCATTGACCCGCATCAGCGCAATGTCGCCGATGCGGTCGCTGACCCGCGCATTGCAGACGGTGGTCCAGAACTTTTCATCGCGCACCGGATCGGTGGAATTCAGGCCGACATGGTTGAACCCGGTGATGCCTGCATCACGCATGCCGTAGTAGCGTTTGCCGCTCATTTCGGGCCGGGCAACGAGTTCGACACTGTTGCCGGTCGGATCCTTGAAACCGATGAAGGCGCGAACCTTTCGTGCGGCACATTCGCTCGCCGTGCCCCGGTGGACCGGGTGACCAATCGACTCCAGCACACTCGCCGCGGCATCGAGCGCCGCAGCATCACGAACCTCGAAGGCCACCGTCTGTTCCCGCGGATCGCCCTCGTAGTAACAGAGCGTGTGAGCGCGCTGGTCGGAGCGCAGATAGACCGACTTGCCACCGCGCTCACCGACCTGCAGGCCCAGCACGCGGGTTGCAAAATCCTCCGCTAGCCCAAGATCCGGCGTGCCCAGCCGGACGTAGGAAATGTCGATTAGTTCAATCATGTGGCGCCTCCCGCTCTCTTCATAAGACTAAGCCGCGGCCAATTCCCGCACGTCACGACAGGGGCTCCCCCAGGCGCAGAGCGCGTATCGATCGAGCGCGAACTGCCGCGGTCGCCGGTCGCCCCGCTCCTCGTTTCCGTTGAATTCGAACGCGAAGACTGCCCCATCCGGCGCCTGGAAACGCACGAACATCCGATTAGATACCGTCTCCAGGCCCGGGCCATGGACGATGCGAACCTGCCGTTCTTCAAGAAGATAGGCATTACGCATCAGGTCGTCGTGGGACTTCACCGCAAAGCTCGCATACAGCAATCCGCCCCGGTCGGATGGATAGAGCGCGATGCGGTGATGTGCGGCATCGAACCGAAGATAGGTGATGTCGCCGACGCGGTCGGCCACCTCGGCGCCGATTGTCTCGCACCAGAATCGAACGTCGGCGTCGATGTCGCGACTCCGCAGGCCGACCGTCGAAAATCCCGCAAGGCCCGAATCTCGCAGCGGATGGAACCGCCGGGCCGACAGCTCGACGCGAGCAACCAGCTCGATCGAATGCCCCGTCGGATCGGAAATTGAAAAGCACCGTCGGACGGCCCGGCGTCGGCATGCCTCCCCGTCCAGCTCAGCGACGGAGATATGCCGTGACGACAGCGTTTCGGCCAGCCGCACCAGCGCCTCGTCGTCTGCCAGCGCAATGCCAATGGCCGGCGGCGCGGCCTCGTCCGTAAACATGATCGACCTGCGCCGCTCGTCGGAGCGAAAGGAAAACTCCCTCTCATCGGAGCGTTCGAGCCCGAGAACGTCGATCGCAAACCGGGCGGCCATCGCCAGGGACGGCATCGGAATGCGCGAATAGGCCAGCGGCTGATCCGAGAATGGCGTCACTGCATCAGATCTCGACATGAATGAAACCGTCCTGGACACGAACGGGATAGGTCTTGAGCGGCACCTCGCACGGCATCGCAACCGGGGCGCCCGTCGTGACGTTAAAGGATCCGAAGTGAAAGCTGCATTCGATGATGCAGCCGCTCAGCGTCCCTTCCTCGGTCAGCGAGACCTCGCCGTGCGTGCACTTGTCGTCAGTCGCATAGAACTGTTCGCCCACCCGGTAGACAGCGATCGGATTCCCCTCGGGAAGATGCGCCTGGCGCATCTCGCCGTTCTGAAGCTCATCGACGGCGAACAGAGCAACGGTCCTGGTCCTGGTCTCAGTCATGCCTGCCATCACAACATCGTACTGCCGCCATTGACGCTGATCACCTGCCCCGTCACGAATGAGGCCTCCGCCGACGACAAGTAGCTCACCATCGAGGCTACTTCGGTCATTTCGCCCGGTCTCCCCATCGGGATGACGCTGACAAATTTGGCGGCGAGCTCAGGGGCCTTCTGCGTGATCTCAACCATCTGCGGCGTGTTCACCGCGCAAGGCGCCACCGTGTTGACCGTGATCCCGTCGCGCGCATATTCGCGCGCAAGACCGGTGGTCAGGCCATGAACACCGCCCTTCGCAGCGTTGTAGGCCGCATGATCCCACAAGCCGTTCCGGACCGAGTCTGCGCCGATGTTGATGATGCGGCCATATTTTTGCGCGCGCATGTGCGGTAGCGCGTGCCAGCAGGCCCAGAGGACCGTCCACAGGTTGCGGTCGATGGTCGTCTTCAGGGTTTGGGGCGTCTGCTCGGAAAACGGCTTGATAATGCCCCCACCAGCATTGTTCACCAGCACGTGCACGGCGCCGAACGCCTTGATTGCGGTGTCGATCAGCCGCTTCGAGACCTCCTGATCCGAGAGGTCACCGACGACGCTCACCGGCCTTCTTCCGCTGGCGCCGCCGACCTTGTCGCACGCCTGCGCCAGGACATCGCCATCCAGGTCAGACAGTACGAGCTCGGCGCCATCCGCGGCCAACCGCTCCGCGATCGCAAGACCGATGCCTCGCGCTGCGCCGGTCACGATGGTCACCTTCCCACTCAAGTGCTTCGACATTACCACTCCCGGCGGACCAATCAGAGAATGAAACTGACACGGCCCTGCTGCCGCAGTCCGTCGGAGGCCAGAATTGACCGCTTTTCCCGGATCGCGAGGCGGCCGTCGCGCACCACGAGACGGTAGAGGCCCGTCCCGAAGTAGACGTCCGTAACTGCATTCTTGGTCCGGTGCGCAATGAAGGAGGTGCTGATCTTCAGGTCGTCCCCATCGCGCTCGAGAATGCGGATATTGCCGACGATGTGACGCACCTTGGAGTGCGGAAACTCAACATGGGCCGTGCGTTTCATGAGGCGCTTCACCCTCTCCCCGAGCCGGAAACGATCGTCCGCGATGTAGAACAGGTTATCGTTCGGCCTGGCTTCTGGATCGACGTCGGTCGAGGGCACGAAGTAGTGCGCGTCGTCCGTGAACAGTTCAAGCCATTCCGGCAGTTTCCAGGCATCGATCAGGTCGGCTTCCGCGAAGAGAAAGTCCTCGACGTCAGCGCGGGTGATGGTTTGGAGGGTTGCTGTTGCGGTCATGCTCATGCCCCGTAGATCCGGCGGTTCCATTCCGTCCAATAGCCGCGCATTTGCGCTTCATCGTCAAAGGACGGCGTTTCCTTGGTCAATCCCTTTGAGATGTCGTTCCAGCCAACTTCCGCGAGATTCGAATATCCGTCCTGGCATTGCTCCAGCGCCTCGATGTCGTCGGGCGTCGCGAAACCGCCCGGTCCAAGAAACTCGAGGAAGTTGAACAAGCGCGCGCTTCGGTCGCCGGGGTCCTCCTGCACAGGCGCGAGCGCCCACGCATTGACCGTCATGAAGTCCGGCTCGGACGGGTAGAACGTCCGGACCGTCAGGGCCATGATATCGTTGATGACCAGGTTCGGGAAAACGTGCAGATTGCGGTTGTAGAGCGCAATTCGGTCGGCGCGCTCCTTGCCGTGTCTCGACATCAGATTGTCGTAGATCGCTTCAACCCGCTTCTTGCCGTCGTCACCCCAGGCCGGGATCCATTGTGCGACCGGCCGGCCCCAGGGGGCCCGATATTCGACGACACCATGCCCCTTTCCGAGATCGCGGCCCGATCCCGTCAGCTGGATCGGCACAAGGCCGCCCGTCGTACCCTTGAGATACTCCAAATAGGTCGCGTGATTTGTCGCCGCGTGGTAGCCGTCGTAACTGTTTTCCGCGAGCAGCTTCCAGTTCGCGCGGATCGAGTATTCCTGCGTTCCGCCGACAACCGTCATCCCCGCCTCGGACTGGTCGGCGACGATGTCCATATATTCCCTCGCATTGCCGAGATATTCGGGAAGCGACTCCACATTCGGGTTGAACGAGACGAAACAGAAGCTGCGATACGAGTCGAATTTCGGCGCGGGCTGCAGGCTGGATGTCGACCGCTCGGCAAAGCCCGGCGGATAGGATTCCTTGCCCGGCATGTCTCGCAGCGCACCGTCGAGCCCGAATACCCAACCGTGATAGAAGCACTGGAACGACTTGGCATTGCCGCTTCGTTCCCGGCAGACACGGGCGCCGCGATGCGGGCACGTGTTCATCAGCGCGTGGAACTTGCTCTTGTTGTCACGCGTGAATAGCAGCGTGCGTCCGCCGACCGACCGCGTCAGGAAATCGCCGGGCTTGGCGAGCTCACTCTCATGGCCGAGATAGAGCCAGACCTTGTCAAAGATATTGGCCCGCTCCAGCGCCAGGATCTCCTTCGACACGAAAGCCGTCCGCGACACACGGAAGCGCTGCCCCTCGCGGTCGTCATCCACCAGCCTGTCATTGTCGACGACTTTCTTCAGCGGTGCCGCCATCGCTTCCTCCCCTTGTGCCCTTTCAGACCAGCGCCTTGCGCAAATCGAACGAGGGATTCTCGAGATCTGCACGGTTTACGGGACGCGTCGCGAGTTTCCTCAGGACGGCCATGTCTTTTCGATTGTTGACTGTGACGGCGCCGCACAGCGTACCGTCTTGCAGGCCGAGCGCCGCGAAACGGCCGCTCCTGACGTCGCCGCGCAGCACCAAATCCGTGCCTGAAAGCTCGCCGGCGACCTGGATGTTGATGTCGTATTGATCAGTCCAGAACCACGGCGCCTCGCCGTAACCTGCTCCCTGCCCGACCATCCCGCGCGCGACGGCAATCGACTGGTTCTGGGCGTTGGCCCATGTCTCCACCCGCGCCCACCGTTGCTGATGTTCGCTCCATTGCGCGGCGACATCGCCGATCGCATAAACGCCCGGTGCATCCGAGCGGCCCCACGCATCGACGCGGATGCCACCGTCACAGTCAAGGCCGAGCTGCCGGCCAAGCACAACGCGTGGCTCGGCACCGATGCCAACCACAATGCAGTCGGCCGGAATTCGCGATCCATCCGAGAGAATGAGGTGGCCATCTGCAGTTGCCCGACCAGATACGCCAAAGCGAAATTGGACACCGGCGTCCTCATGCCTTTTCTGCAAATAGTCCGCGACAACGCGCGGCAGCGCCCGCGAAAGCAGACCTTCGGCGGCTTCCACGACCGTCACAGCACAGCCGGACTTGATCGCCGCGGAAGCGACTTCGAGGCCAATGACCCCTCCGCCGATCAGCACGATCCGCGCCCCCGGCCGGAACGACTCTCGCAGAGACAGAGCGTCCTCGATGGTCCGAAGCGTTCGCACCGGAATATCGGCTCCATCAAGCTGTGGCAGCTCGCGCGCCGCTACGCCGGTCGCCAGAACGAGGCGGTTAAAGGCAATGCGACGACCGTCCGCGAGCTCCACGGCTCGACGATCCAGATTGCACGACGCAACATGCGTGCCAAGATCGAGATCGACATCGATGCCTTGCCAGCCGGTGCGTTCCTTGATCGAGGCCGGAAGCGATGCGCGGTCGAGCAGGACTTCCTTCGAGAGCTGCGGACGCTCGTATGGAAGATGTGCCTCTTCGCCGACAAGAGCGATCCTTCCCTTGTGACCGGCCGCCCGTAGGGCCTCGGCCGCGCGCGCACCAGCCTGACCGGCGCCGACGATTACGATCGCGTCGTCGTCTGCATGAAGATCGGCTGCGGAGGAATCCGTCCTCATCGACTTGCGCACCTCCGTCTGACCGTTGCCCGCCGGGCGCAATCTCCGTTGCGTCCTCAATCCAAACTTTCCGGACAGTTGTCCTGTTTGTCAAGCTACGCGGAAGGCTTTCGTCGCTGCATTGCAGTATTTACAGGATGATTATCCTGTTTCTTGTTGAGATTGCCCGTTGGGTCGGTATTGTTGAACCGGAGCAATCAGAGGCGAACAGATGGCGACCAGAAATTCAAAGCCGAGGCTCGAAGCCGATCCCTCCGTGTCATCGCGGCGCGCTTCGAGGACGAACGCCCGCGCGCCACTGCTGAAGCCACGCCGAACCCAGGCGGAACGCAGTGAAACGACGCGCAGGAAGCTGATCGAGGCCGCTATCGTGCTCCTGCGGGAGCGCGGGTATGGCGGGCTGCGCACCAACGAGGTCTCAGATCGCGCCGGCGTATCTCGAGGCGCGCAGCTTCACCATTTCCCGACCAAATATGAGCTCATTCTGGCGACACTGCAGTATCTCAATGAGCAAATGCTCGTGGGAAGCCGCCGCCGTGCGGTCGCCGCACGGCACTCGGCTAATCCGGTCGCCGATGCGATCGAGGACGCGAAAGCCTTCTTCTTCAGCGATTACTTCTTCGTATCGCTCGCCATTACCATGGGCGACGCCCGGGACGAGGATCTGATGCGGCATACCGTGCCGATGTCGCGCGATGCTCGTTTCAGTGCTGAAAAGGCTTGGCTCGAGACCCTCGTCAAGCGTGGCATTCCACGCCGCTTGGCCTCGGATATACTTCAGTTGACGCTGAGCATCGTGCGTGGCCTTGCGGTACGCACGCTCATCGACAACAACCCAAAGAAATTCGAAGAACTCCTGCATCGCTGGCGCAACATGGTGTCCTTGTTCGTCGAGCATGAGCTGGGGCAGCGAGCAGCGAGGCAGGAATCAAAGGTGATATGACGCTGGCACCGGAACGGCCAACGCCTGCCATCATCACCTCGCGAGGCGAGTCCCGACCATCATAACTATCGGCGACGCCGATGCCCGCACCTTCTCAGAATTGCGGAGCAGGTCCTCCACTTCAGTTGCAATGATGGATCTGTGACATCGCCGACCGCATTCAAGCGATGGGAACAGCCGGAAGATGTTGCCGGTTCAGCCGCGCTCCTCTGCATGCCTCATCGCAATGGACCGTCGCTCTCGTACTTCACAGAGCTGTCCACCCTGGACCTCGCAAGATTTTTCTTGATCCCCCGATGCGCACGTCTCGCGCAAGAAACCAACTAACAGGCTGAAGCCAGCCTCTCGGTCCAATCCATTATGGGGAAATTTGAACCCCGCTTCTCCCAAGCGGGGATTTCCGAGCCGGCCCAGCCCTTCTGCACGGCTCAACCGCTGCAGTACGCTGTCAGCAAAAACGCCATGGAATGCCAACGTTCATCGAGGTTAAACCGTGGCCCGCAAGTCTCCAGCGGCAGTTCGAAGAAAATGAGACCTCCTACCCAAGACTACGCCAAGACGCGCAACACCACCCGATCCCCCTACTCCCACTCAATCATTTAGTAAGACGTTTCCGCATTGATTTCCAAGCATAGATCCTTAAAGCCCACGGTCTAACGCCGACGATATATCCACCTGAATTTTTCGGTCTTGGGTTCACAGAAAAATTTGCGAGACTCTGAGGACCGACACCTTCGGCAAGTATCGAAAACAATCGACACACTAGACGTACGCCCAAGGTCGGTACGGCCTCCTCCGGGGCTTTCGCCGGCTCCCAGCCGATACCGTCAGCGGTCACTCGAATAGCCATTCGAATAGCCATTGAGGGGTCCAGTTTGCATCAGGAGCTGCCAGCGACCGAGTTGAAGCTGACGAACCCCGCAGCATCAACCCGGGGGATAACCAAGGTGGTCTGGAAACGAGCCAACTAATTCGCTCCACAGACTGAGCCTGCAAAACTTGATTCCTGCCCATCGCCGACTCCAACTGCGCTGCCATAGCGTAATTTGCCCGCAGCGGCCCCTACGAGATTGCAGGCAGGCCGACTCTGAACGGCCGTTGCATCAAATCGCCGTGTAGCCACCGTCGGCATTGATGCAGGCGCCCGTGATGATCGAGGCCCTGTCGCCGGCGAGAAAGGCGACGACCTGCGCGATCTCCTCGGGGCGGGCCAACCGACCAATCGGCTGCCGTACCAGCATCGCTTGGCGAGTGGCGTCCGGCAGCTTGGACAACAATGGCGTGTCTACATAGCCCGGAGACACACAATTGGCGCGGATACCCTGGCGCGCATAGGTTAGCGCCACCGAGCGCGTGAGATTGACGACCGCGGCTTTCGCAGCCGAATAGGCATTGCTGTTCTCTTGGCCGACATGGGCAAGAATGGATGCCATGTTGACGATCGCGCCACCGCCGGTCGCGAGCATGCTGCCTGCGGCGAACTTGTTGCAGATCGCCACGCCGGTGAGATCCACGTCGATCACGCGGCGCCAGTCGGCAAGATCGAGCTCATGGATCGGCGACTTGCGCTCGGGGATACCAGCATTGGCAACGAGGATGTCGAGCCGGCCGAACTGCGTAACGGCCCCCTGCATCAGCGCGGCAACCGAGGCCTCATTGGTGACATCGACCTGCTGGGAGACCGCCGCATGACCATCGGCGGCAAGCTCTGCCGCAAGCGCTGCGCCGCTTTCGGCGAGATCGCCGAGCACGACGTTCGCCCTCTCGACGGCAAACAGCCGTGCAGTCGCGGCTCCAATCCCGGATCCGGCGCCCGTGATAACGGCAACCTTTCCCTTGAGCAGCATTACACCCTCCCGTTCGGCCCGATTTACCAAGCTCAGCTCCGCTCGAAGCCCGGGCGCGCGATCAAGCCCATCGGCGTCCGCGTGAAACCGCCATCCACGACGATCTCCTCGCCCGCGATGTAGCTCGCGCGCTCGCTCGCGAGAAAGACGACCGCATCGGAAATGTCCTCGGGACGGCCGATGCGCCGCGCCGGAACCAGGGCCCGGCGTGCCTCGTGCACGCCCTGGGTCTGATAGATGGCCTCTGTCATCGGCGTGCGGATCATGCCCGGGCTGACAACGTTGCTGCGCACGCCGCGCGGTCCCCATTCGACCGCGAGCTGACGGGACAACATGACCACTCCGGCCTTGCTCACGCTGTAGGCGCCGCTGTAGCTCTGCGGGAACGTGGCCGAGATCGACGCGACATGGACGATGGCACCTGCGCCGCGCGCCAGCATCGGCCCACCAAAGACCCGCGCACAGCGCAGGTAACCTGTCAGGTTCAATGACAGAATGCGGTCCCAATCCGCCATGCTCGTGGTCTCGAGCCCGCCCGACAACATCGTGCCGGCATTGTTGACGAGGATTGCAGCCGCGCCGACCTTCGCCGCGACTTCGCTTGCGGCGCGCGCGACGCTGTCATCGCTTGTGACGTCGCAGGCGAAGAACTCCGCGCGTCCGCCATTTGCGCGAATCTCCGCGGCCACAGCCGCGCCGGTCTCGTCGCGGTCGAGCACGACGACGGTCGCGTCAACGGCCGCAAGACCAAGAGCGATTCCACGCCCGATGCCGGCACCGCCGCCCGTGACGACAGCGACTTTTGCCGAGAGATCGATCCACGCCATGCGGAGCTCCAAACGTTGGGAAGGCGACCGGCGCCTCAGGTGGCCAGGCCGGACAGGGACGGCAGCTCGATCCTGCGGATCAGCCGGTTCTCCTGGGCGACGATGAGATGCTCGGAGGCTTGCAGGTAGGCCGGCCAGTCCGGATCCTTGTCGCGCGCGGCGTGCCGGCGCTCGAACTCGCCCATGTCGGGGAACCCCCAGAGATGGACGATCTGGTTGAGCGGACCGACCGCGCTCGTGAACATGCCGAGCGGACGTCCCAGATATTTGAGTTGGACCGGCATCGCGAGCCGGTCGAACACCTCGATGAACTCCGCCATCTTGCGCAGGCGGATGGTGTAGACGCGCAGGTCGACAATGGCATGCTCGGTCATCGGACGATCTCCCGGTTGGCCCTCTCAGCTGCGAACGAGTGCGCATCTTCCCTCTTCGAGCGGCCGGAATGCTTCAGCTGCGCTCAGCGTCGAGACCAGCCTGTAGACATCGCCGGTCGACATACTCTCCGCGGGCTTCTTCACCTCGAAGAGATAGGCCGGATGGATCTTGCGCCCGTCGGCACGGATCGTGCCCTGGCCGAAGCAGTCGTCGTCGGTCGGCATCTTCTTCATCAGCTCGACCACCTCGCGGCCGTTGCGCTTGGCCTGCTCGACGCCGAGCTCCCTCACTGCCTTGAGGTAGTGCAGCACGCAGGCATAGTCGCCGGCCTGGCTCATGTTGGGATAGACGTTCGATGCCAGGCGCGGCTTCACCCGGTTCATGAAGGCGCGCGTTCGCTCATTGAGATTCCAGTAGAAGGTCTCGGTGAGCGACAGGCCCTTGGCCGTCGAAAGTCCCATGCCGAGGACGTCGGTGACATAGCCGACCAAGGCCGCCATGCGCGTGCCGCCCTGGTCCAGGCCGAACTCCTGAGCCTGCTTCAGACAGTTGATCAGCTCATTGCCGGAATTGGCAAAGGCGATCACATTCGCGCCGCTCGACTGGGCCTGCAGCAGGAAGGACGAGAAGTCCGAGGTCGAGCCGAAGGGGTAGCGCACCGAGCCGAGCACGGTGCCGCCCGCCGCCTTTGCGAATTTCGCCGCATCCGCCTCGGCTGCATGTCCGAAGGCGTAATCGGCGGTGAGGAAGAACCATTTCGAGCCGCCGGTGCGCACGAGCGAGGTCGCCGTCGAATGGGCTAGGCACCAGGAATCCCAGGACCAGTGCACGAGGTTGGCGCTGCAGCTCTTGCCAGTCAGATCCGACGAGCCGGCGGTGGTGATCAAGGCAACCTTGTTCTTGTCCTCGATCAGATATTTGGCGCCAAGCGCGATCGAGGAGTTGCCGACATTCTCGATCACGTCGACACCATCCTGGTCGAACCATTTGCGGATGATCGCAAGACCAACATCGGCCTTGTTCTGGTAGTCGGCGACCAGGATCTCGACCTTGATGGAGGGATTGTCCGCCATGAATTCGGCGGCCGCCTGCTGCGCACAGGCAACCGTGGTGGGCCCCGACACGTCGCGATAGATGCCGGACATGTCGGTAATCACACCGATGCGGATCGTGTTGTCGGACTGCGCCCTGGCCAGGCGCGGCGCTAACGTCGTGGCGAGGCCGGCACCGACGAAATTGCGGCGTGTCATTTTCATGTCGTCTCTCCCTCACCCGCCCTGCCTTCCGGCATGGACCGTTGTTGATCGCGCTCGATGGTGTTGATCAGGCTTGCTGCCCGGCCAGATGACGGCCGGTGATGTAACCGAAGGTCATGATCGGCCCGAGCGTGATGCCGGCGCCGGGATAGTTGCCGCCCATGATCGAGGCGCGATCGTTGCCGACGGCATAGAGGCCCGCGATCGCCGTGCCGTCGCGGCGTACCACGCGGCCGACCACGTCGGTGGTCAGACCGTCGAACGTTCCGAGATCGCCCATGATGAGCTTCAGCGCGTAATAGGGCCCCTCGCCGATGGGGGCGACGTTCGGGTTCGGCCTGTGCTCGGCGTCACCGAGATAGCGGTTGAAGGCCGTCGAGCCGCGATTGAACGCGCGGTCGATGCCGTAGGACGCACCCTCATTGTACTCGCGCACCGTTGCTTCCAGACCGTCGGCATCGATGCCCACAGCCGCGGCGAGCTCGCGCAGTGTCACGCCGCGGCTCAAATAGCCGTTGCGCACGAAAGCGCCGACCGGGACGGGCGCCGGCTTGGCATAGCCGAGGCCGTATTTGCGGATCGTGGCATGATCGCAGATCAGCCAGGCCGCGGTCTCCTTGCCGCCCGCGCCATCAGCGATCATCGCGGCGCCGACGTCGTGATAGGAGTCGGACTCGTTGGTGAAGCGGCGTCCTTGCCTGTTCACCGCGATCACGCCGGGCTTGTAGCGGTCCACGAGGTGCGGAAACACGCCGGTGCGATTGCCCAGCGGCACGCGCGACACCGGCATCCAGGCCGCCGCGCTCGGAAAGCGGATGTCGCAGCTGCCGCCCGCCTCCTCTGCCATGCGGATGCCGTCGCCGGTGTTGGCCGACGGGGTCGGCGACAGATGCTCGCCGCCGCGGGCAAGGTGCGGATAGGCGCGCGCGATGCGCGCCTGATCGTTTGGAAATCCGCCACTCGCCAGCACCACCGCTCGGCGCGCCGTGATCTCGTACTCGCCCTTGGCGTCGCTGACGACCGCGCCCGCAATAATACCGTTCCGGACAATCAGCCGCTGTGCCGGCGTTGCCGTAAGCAGCGGAATTTCGAGGTCGAAGACTGTCTTGGCAAGCCGCGCCGCCAGCGCATTGCCGCTGGTGACCTTGACCCCGCGGCGATAGCGCGCGAGATCCCAGAGATGGCTCGCAAGCCGTTTGGCGACGTACACTGCGGACGCGAGCGAGCTGGTCACACGGAAGAAATGCTTCAGCTCGTCGTTGGACGAGTTGAACATCATGCCGATGAAGGTGATCGTCTCGAGCGGTGGCCGCAGCCGGCGGATCTCCGCACCGAGCGCGCGAGCGTCATAGGGCGCCGCGGTCACCGAGCGGCCGAGCCTGGCGCCGCCCTCGACTTCCGGATGATAGTCGGGATAAGCCGACAGCACGAACTTCGCTTCGGTCTCCCTCTCGAAGAAATCGAGCATGCGCGGACCGGCATCGAGAAAGGCATCGATCGCCGCGTCGTCGAAGTGATTGCCGGTCTCGTGCTTGAGATAGATACGCGCTGCCTCGCGGCTGTCCATCACGCCCGCATCGCGCGCATGGCGATTGCCGGGAATCCACAGCACGCCGCCTGAGAAAGCCGTCGTGCCGCCGAAATAGACGTCCTTCTCGACGATGATCACGTTGAGCCCGCATTTTCGCGCCGTGATCGCGGTGGACATTCCGCCGGCGCCGGAGCCAACGACCAGCACATCGCACGACAGATCGCGCCCTTGTCCCGACATTGCCGCTTCCTCCCATGGCCTCGCCGCACCGTCGTTTCTTTGAGTCGGACGACACGTCGTCCTCTGGATAGGCGCGGCCGCGGGCGCCGCCAATGGACGAAACTCCTTTTGTATTGTACTTTTCATAAGTGCGGTGCAGCGGCGAGCAACGGCCGCCAAAGCCGCGGAGGGAACCGCAAGCATGATCCCGCACTACTTCTTGTACGAGGAGGCGGCTTCGAAGGTCGAACCGTCATTCCTCCATATCGAGCCAATTCCGGTGCGCAGCGGGCACCATAATTGGACAATCCGGACCCACACGCACCCCGACCATCACCAGATCCTGATGATCAGCAAGGGCGGCGGCGCCATCGAGGTCGAGAGCGTGAGTTGGGAGGTCTCGCCGCCGGCGCTGGTCATCATCCCGGCGCTGACGATCCATGCCATCCGCTTTAAGCCTGGCACCGACGGCTATGTCATCACCGTGGCACCGCCCTTCCTGCAATCCGCGCTCGATGACGCTGCCGATCTCGTCGACGGCTTTCGCGTGCCGGCGCGCTTCCTGCCGCAACAGATCGGCCGCGACATCGACCTTGTCGGGCTGTTCGCCGCGCTCGAGCATGAATTTGTCTGGTCGGCCCCCGGCCGCCGCACTGCCATCAAAGCCTATCTGCAACTGCTCGCGGTGACGGTGCGCCGGCTGCTCGAGCAGGAGCGCGTCCGCCCGGTCATCAGCGCGCGGGAGGCGGAGACGGTGATGCGCTTTCGCGAGCTCGTCGAGAAGCACTATCGCGATCATCCCTCACTCGATGTCTACGCGCGCAAGCTCGGCGTGACGGCGGCCCGCCTCAACTCCTGCTGCCGGATGACGACGGGCAAGTCCTCGCTGGCGCTGATAAATGATCGGCTGCTCACGGAGGCCAAGCGTAACCTGCTCTACTCCGATATGACCGTGAATGAGATCGGCGCCGCGCTCGGCTACGCCGATCCGGCCTATTTCAACCGCTTCTTCTCCCGCAATGTCGGCCTGTCGCCGGGCCGCTTCCGCGAGCGGATGTTCTCCAGCGAGATTCGCGCCGCTGCCGGCTGAGCCGGCACTGCGCAATCAGCCGGCGAGAGAGAACACCAGGCCCTGCCGCTCGAGTATCGCGGCGCCTTCGTCGATGTCCTTGAGCGGCTGGTCCGACAGGATCTCGAGAACGATCCTGCCGTCATAGCCGCGCTGCCGCAATAGCGTGGCGATGGCCGCAAAATCGATCTCGCCCGAGCCGATCGGATCGTGTCGCCACTGCGCCTTCGGGCTATCCGACAAATGAACGATGCGGAGACGGGGCCACAGCGCCTTGAGCCCCTCGACCGGATCCTCGCCGATCGCAACGGCATTGGCGACATCGTAGATCACCGGCATCCCGGCATAGCCTTCGACATCGAGAAAGCGAACGATATCGGCGGCGCTGGCGAGCAGCCCCTGCGGATGATTTTCGAGGATGATCGGCACGCCGGCGCGCTCCGCCTTGTCGTGAATGCGGGCGAAAGCGTCGCGAAAGCTCACCATCAACCGATCGTTGGCTTTGGCGAGCAGCGCATGCCGGCGTCCGGAGCGGACGCAGATCCAGCGGGCGCCGAGCTCGGCGGCGCGATCGATGGCGGCCGAATAGGCGTCTACCGCGAAATCGACCACGTGCGGCGCCGGGCTCGCAAGATTGATGTCGCTGCTTGCAAGATCGAGCGCGAGTAGCGAGAGGCCATGACCTTCGAGAGCGGCGCGGATCCGCCGCGTCCGCGCCGCATCCTCGCGCCAAGGATCGAAATGCGGCGGCGTCGCCATGAGCTGAACGGTGCGATAGCCGGCTGAGGCGAGCCGCTCGATCGCCGCGTCGGCAGCGCAGTCCCAGGCAAAACCGAACGTGTGGGCACCGAGCACCGGCAGCGTCATGATGCGGCCCGATACTGCTCGACGGTGCGGCGAATGCCGGCGCGCAGCGAGGTCGCGGGCAGATCGGGAAAGACGCGGCGCAAATCGCCCTCACCGATGTCCTCGGCGAAGGGCAGCACCGGTCCGTCGATGCCGATCTCCGCATCGGGCACGACGGCGCGCACCGCGGCGACGACGTCGTCGTTCGACACCATCTCGCCCGGCAGGTTGAAGACCAGCGCGCCGTCGGGCTTGCGGCGGAGCGCCGCCACATAGGCGGCGACCACGTCGTCGACATGAACGAGGCCGGCCGTGCTGGCATAGGGAATCACATAGCGCTCGCCGCGCGCCGCCGCGCGGCAGGCGAGCGAAGGTCCGGCCGTCAATCCGGTTTCGCGACCAAAGCCGTAGACGATATAGGGGCGGAAGCCGACGCTTGCGATCCCGTGGTCCGCCCAATAGGCCCGCGCGCTGCCCTCGCAGGCGAGCTTGAAGGTGCCGTAATGGGTAATCGGGCGCGGCGTGGTGTCGTCATCGGGGCCGTAGACGCCAGCGCTGCTGGTGAACACGATGCGGCGGATCCCCAGCGCGCGCGCCGACTCGAAGACGTTCAGCGTTCCAACCAGGTTGATCATCGCGCCGCGGATCGGGTCGTCCTTGCAGGCCGGCGTCAAAATACCGGCGAGATGAACGATTGCGTCGCAGCCCCCGGTCGCCGCGCGCACAGCCCGCGCATCGGCAATGTCGCCGCGCCGCCATTCGACGGCGGCAGCAGCCGGCCCGACGATCCGCTCGAACTGCGCGCTGCGCGCGACCGGCTCGAACACGACGAGACGATGGCCATCGGCGGCGAGCCGCCGCGCCAGCCATGCGCCGATGAAGCCGCCGCCGCCCGTGATCAATATCTGCATGGCCATCGATGTCCGCGCCGTTCAGGACGCATTCGTGTTGAAGAAGCTGCCGTGCTGGCCCGCGCCATGGAGGCCCGGCGAGGCGAGCGTCGCCATCGAGAGCTCCTGCGCGGTCTGGAGCAGGGCCGGCACCAGCGCGAGCATCCGCTCTTCGGTGAGACGGATATGAGGGCCGGCGATCACGACCGCGCCGGTGACCTCCCTGGTCTTGGGATGGCGGATGGGCGCGGCGGTCGCGCTCATCCAGGGCGTATAGGTCTGTAGGCAGATGCTGACGCCGCGCTTGCGGGTCTGGCGCAGATATTTCAGCAGCGCCGGCCAGCTCTCGGGTGCGCGCGGACCATAGTCCTTGCGCAGCCCATAGCCCTGCTTGTCCACCAGCGTGCGCGCATCCTCGTCCGACAGGCACGACAGCCAGGCATGGCCGCTCGCCGAGCAGGACAGCCGTCCCACCTGCCCCATGTCCGGGTCATAGCGCAGTCCGGAAGGCGATCCTTGCGCCTTGGCCACCCAAACGAGCTCACGACCATCGATCATGGCGAGACGCACAAGCTCGCCGCTCTCGCGCGCCAGGCGATCCAGCAGCGGTTGGGCGAAGTCGGTGATGCCGCTGCCAGCGAGGAAAGTGAAGGCAAGCGATGCGACCTTGGCGGTGAGCTGGTAGGCGCCCTGCTCGCGCTCCTGCTTCACATAGCCATGCTCTATCAGGCTCGTCAGCACGCGGTGCGTGGCGCTGCGCGGAATGTGCAGCGAGTCGGCGACCTCGAACAACTGCATCCCGCGAGCATTCGTCGCGAGCAGCTCTAGCACGCCGAGCGTGCGCTCCAGAAGGCCGCTGGGTGCATCGACGGGATCCGAATTCTTCAGCATCAAGGCAGCATCCTGATTCACAATTCCATCTCCTGATCAGGCTGTACTATCTGACCCGTTTTAGCGGCTTTGTGAACTGCCAACGTCGCCCGCAGGGTCAGCATGCCGTCGCGGGCGGAAATCAGCGGCGCTTCCTGTGCTCGGACCACCCGCGCCAGATGATCGATCTGCGCCAGGTAGGGATCGCCGCGCTCGAAATGAACCGAGCCGCGCGAGATCGGGACAAACCAGCTTTTCGCTGACGAATAGTGCCAATAGTCGAGCGTCGGCAGCGCCAGCGCGCCTTCGGTGCCGCTGAGGAAGTGCGTCTGCACCGCGGCCGGCTGCGGCGGATAGTTTGGGCTCTCGCCGCTGGCGAGATCCCAGCTCCAGGGCGAGGCCGCGGTGTCGCTCAGGTTCAGCGTGACCAGCGCGCCATTGATAAGCCGCAGCAGGACGGCGGCGCTGTCCTCGACCGCAAAACCGCGCACTGCGTTGGACGAGATGGCCTGGACCGAGCTGATCTCGCCGCACAGATGGCGGACCAGATCGATCTCGTGGATCAGATTGATGAGCACCGGCCCGCCCCCAGCCTCGCGCCGCCACGCCACCTCGAAGTAATCGGCGGGCTTATAGAAGATGGAGAGCACGGTGGCGTTGGTCAGGCGGCCGAGCGCGCCCTCCGCGACCATCGCCCGTGCCCGCCGGATGATCGGATTGTGCCGTCGATGATGCCCGACGAGGACGGGCACGCCCGACCGTTCCGACGCCGCCGCAATCGCCTCGGCATCGGCAAGCGTGCTTGCGATCGGCTTCTCGACCAGCGGCACGATGCCGCGCTCGATGCATGCGATGGCGAGCTCACGATGGGTCGCGTTCGGCGTGGCGATGATTGCCGCCGCCGGCTTCACCTCACGCAACAGATCGAGCGGGTCGGCGTAGCAGCGCACGCCGAGGCCTTCGGCGTAAGCTCTTCCTCCGGCTGAGGGTTCGGCAATCGCAGCGAGCACGCAACTGTCCGACCTGCGCATCGTTTCGACATGCGCCCGCCCAATCGCGCCAGCGCCGATCACGCCAACCGCGGCCCTGGTCATCTCCGTCCTCTCCTTGATCTGCGGTTGCTCGCTGACCGCCCTTAGCACGCGTCGTCTGCAATTGGAATTGGATTCTAGTTTTGCGATTTTGAGATTGGAATCCAATTCCAGTCATGCTACGGGCTGCCCCTGCAAGAGCCGCATGCACGGCCCGCCGGCAACGACTGGCTCAAAAACAGGGGAGGATCGACATGACGGAACCTACGAAGACCCGCGCGGCCACAACCTTGCGCATCGGCCGGCGCGGCCTGTTGCTGGGCGCCACGTCGCTCGCCGCCTCGCGCCTCGGCATGCCCTATGTCGGCAACGCCGCGGCGGCCGAGCCGATCAAGATCGGAATGATCTGGGCCAAGACCGGCTCAATCGTCGACCAGGCGGAATATCTCGCCCAGGGCGGCATGCTCGCGCTCGAGCAACGCAACAACACGCTCCTGGGGCGGCCGGCCGAGATCGTTTGGCTGGACGAGCCCAATCCGCAAGGCGCGCAGCAGAGCGCCGAGCGCCTGGTCGGCGAGCAGAAGGTCGTCGGCATGGTGGGCGGCGCGCTGTCGTCGTTTGCGCTCGCCATCTCCTCGGTCGCCAAGAAAGCCAAGATCCCTTACGTCGCCGCCAACGCCGCCACCGGCGACCTGACCGGAAAATCCTGCAACAAGTACACGTTCCGCCTGCAGCCGCCGGTCGACGTGCACGCTCGCATCCTTGCGCCCTATTGCGCCTCGATCGGCAAGAAGTGGTACCTGCTGACGGCGTCCTACGCCTTCGGCCAGGACATCAAGCGCGCCTTCACCGACTACATCACCGCTAATGGCGGCACAGTGGTCGGCGCCGACGAAGTCCCGGTCGGGACGCCGGACTATTCGTCCTTCATCCTGAAGATCCGCGCCGCCAAGCCCGACGTCGTGATCGGCGGCATCGCCGCCAGCGACCTCACCACCTTCCTCAAGCAGTGGAACGAGCTCGGCATGAAGGGCAAGATTCCCTTCGCCGAGATCTCGGTCGGCAATACCGATCTGTGGGGCGTCGGCCCAGAAGCCGCCGACGGGCTCTACACCATCACCTGGTGGTACAAGAATCCCAACAATTCGCCCGAGGAGCAGGCGATGGCGGCGGCCTATGAGAAGAGACACAACCGCCCCGCCGCCGACAAGGCGTGGATGGGCTGGCTCGGCATGAAGAGCCTGCTCGATTCCATCGAGATGGCGAAGTCGACCGAACCCGGCGCGATCGTCCAGGCGCTCGAGGCCTGGAAATATCGCCGCGGCGACATGGACGTCGGCTATCGCGACTTCGACCACCAGATGACGAGCCGCCTCCTGGTCGCCGGCATCCATCCGAAGATCAGCGACAAGTGGGACTATTTCGACGTCAAGGCCGAGTTGCCGAAGACGCCGGACGAAATCGCAAAGGCCTTCGGTTCGTCGGCCGACAGCGCCTGCAAGATGGACACGCTCTGACATCGCTCACGGCGGCGCGATGTCGGCGCCCGTGCCTTCACATCGCGCCTCGTTCGCCAACAACGGATGACGCCATGCTCGATATGATCCTGTCGCAGGCCGTCAATGGCCTGGTGCTGGGCTTTCTCTACGTGCTGATCGCGATCGGGCTCTCGATCATCTTCGGGATGCTCGGCATCGTCAATTTCGCCCACGGCGCCTTCTTCGCGGTCGGCGCCTATCTCGCCTATGCGCTCGGCAAGGAGTTCGGCTGGTGGGCCGCTCTTGCCGCTCCGCTTCTGACCGGCGCGATCGGCGTCGTCGTCGAGATGGTTCTGATCAGGCATCTCTACGGCAAGGAGCCGCTGCTCGGCCTGATCCTGACCTTCGCGCTGGCGCTGCTGGCCGAAGCCGTGCTGCGCCTGATTTTCGGCGGCGCCCCGGTGCCGTTCTCGGCGCCCAAATTCCTCGCGGGCTTCGTCGAATACGGTCCGATCCTGATCACCAAATACAGGATGTTCGTGCTGGTGACGACCGTGCTCGTGCTCGTGCTGTTCTGGGCGTTCCTCGCCTACACACCCTACGGCCGGATCATCCGCGCCGGATCGCGCGATCCGGAAATGGTCGGGCTGCTCGGCATCAACCTGCCGATCGTCTTCACCGGCGTGTTCAGCATCGGCTGCCTGCTCGCCGGGCTCGGCGGACTCCTGGCCGCGCCGCTCTGGACCATCACGCCCTCGATGGCCGCTGGCGCCATCATGCCGGCCTTCGTGATCGTGACCATCGGCGGCCTCGGGTCCTTCGAGGGCGCCATCGTGGCCGGACTCCTGGTCGGCCTCACCACCGCCATGACCATTCAGTTCCAGCCGGAATGGTCCGGCGCGGCAATGTACATCCTGATGGCCGCCATCCTGCTCGTCCGTCCGCGTGGACTGTTCGGTGAACGCTGGGAGAGGTTCGAGTGACACTTCTATCCATGCTGCGCCATCCGGCGCTCGTCGTTGCGTTCGTCCTCGCTGCGCTGACCGCGGTCTGGTCGCTGCTCGGCGCGCCGATCTCGCTGATCACGCAGATCGCGATCTACACGCTCTATGGCGCCGGGGTAAACATGCTGGTCGGCTATACCGGCCTCGTGCCGTTCGGCGCCTCGGTGTTCTTCGGGTGCGCCAGCTATGCGGCCGCGTTCTTCGTCCTTGGACGCTACGGCAACGACCTCGTCTCGCTGGTCTTCGCGACCGTGTTCTCGGCCCTGCTCGCGCTGGCGATCGGCGCCGTCATCCTGCGCCGCAGGGGCCTGTACTTCTCCCTGCTGACCCTCGCCTTCTCCCAGATCGCCTTCGAGGTCGCGTTCAAATGGACCGCGGTGACCGGCGGCGAGAACGGATTGCAAGGCGTTCACCGGACCAGCTTCACCACCGCCTGGTCGTTCCACGTTTTCGTCGTGGCGGTCACCGTGGTCTGCGTGTGGCTGCTCTGGCGGATCGCCCACTCGCCCTTCGGCCGCGTGCTCCAGGCGATCCGCGACAACGAGCAGCGCGCGAGCAGCCTCGGCTACAACGTGCACCGCTTCCGCCATGGTGCGCTGATCCTGACCGGCACCTTCGTCGGCCTCGGCGGTGCGCTGCTGACGCTGATGCTGGAGGGCGTCTACGCCAACAATCTGAGCTGGCAGCATGCCGGCGATTCCCTACTGATGACGGTCCTAGGCGGTGTGCATCACGTGCTCGGGCCGTTGTGGGGCGCGATCGCCTTCATCATGCTCGAGGACCGCCTGTCGGCGGTGACGGAGAACTGGTGGCTGGTGTTCGCGCCGATCCTGATGCTGTTCGCACTGACGTCCCCGGAAGGCATGCAGGGACTGTGGCAACGGCTGTTCGGCCGGCAGCGCTGGACCCTGGTGCGTCCCGACATCCCGCAGCGCCCCGACATCATCGCCCCGTTCGCGAGCAGCACCGCCGGCTTCGAGCGCGGCAAACTGTTGTTGCAGACCTTCGCCCTCAGCAAGAATTTTGGTAGCCTGGTGACAGCCAGGAGCATCGACCTCGAGGTTCGCAGCGGCGTGCTCCACAGCATCATCGGGCCGAACGGCGCCGGCAAGACCACGTTCTTCAACATGCTGTCCGGTGCACTGAAGCCGAGCGGCGGAAGCATCGCCTTCGACGGCACCGACGTGACGCGGGCGCCCATGCATGTCCGCGCCCGCCTCGGCATCGGTCGCTCGTTCCAGATCCTCTCGATCTTCCCAAACCTCACCGTGTTCGAGAACGTCCGCGTCGCGGTGCAGGCTCAGCGCGCGGGATCGGCCCGGCTGCTCGCCAACGCCTACGCTGTCGACGCGGTGAACGCGCGGACATGGTCGATCCTCGACGCCGTCGGCCTTGCCGACGCAGCGGCCGAGCAATGCGTCAATCTCCCACACGGCGCCAAGCGCCTGCTCGAGATCGGCATTACGCTCGCGATCGATTCCAAACTGCTGCTGCTCGACGAGCCGCTGGCGGGCCTCGCGGAGGCCGACCGTGTCGTCGTCGCCGAGCTGATCAGAAAACTCGCACAGAGCCACGGCGTGCTGCTGATCGAGCACGATATCGACCGGGTGCTCGCGATTTCCGACCGCATCTCGGTCTTGCATCAGGGGCGGATGATCGCCGACGGCAGGCCTGCCGAAGTCGCCGCTAATCCGGATGTGATCGCGGCCTATCTCGGCGCCGCCAAGGACGGCGCGCAGGCCCCGCCGCCGGCGGTCGAGCGCATCGCACACGCCCGGGCTGCGCCCCTGCTCGTCGCGAACGGCGTCTCTGCGGGCTATGGCGGCAGCACGGTGCTGGAATCCGTCGATCTCACCGTGCACGCGGGCGAAGCCGTCGCGCTGCTGGGCCGCAACGGCGTCGGCAAGACGACCCTGCTGCGCAGCCTCAGCGGGACTCTGATGGTGAGCGGCGGCGACATCCTGTTCGATGGCAAGCCGCTGACGCGTCTCAAGCCCTACGAGATCAACCGGCTCGGCGTATCGCTCGTTCCCGAGGGACGGCGACTGTTCCCCAATCTGACGGTCACAGAGAATTTGCAGCTCGCGGCCCGGGCAGGCGGCATTGGACTGAACGGCGCGTTCGAGCTGTTCCCGCGCCTGCGCGAGCGCCGTTCCGCCAAGGCCGAGAACCTGTCGGGCGGCGAACGCCAGATGGTTGCGATCGCACGCGCGCTGATGGTGCCGAGCAAGCTGATCCTGCTCGACGAGCCTTTTGAAGGCCTCGCCCCGGCCGTCGTCAAGGAAGTCATGGATGCTCTCATAAAGCTGCGCGGCAAGGTGGCGATGGTCATCGTCGAGCATCACGCCGAGCTCGTGCTGCCCATCGTCGACCGTGCCTATGTGCTGGTGAACGGCCAGATCGCTTTCACGGGCGATGCGGCCGTGCTGGAACAGGACCATGAGTTGCAGGCTCGCCTGCTCGGCGTCGTACAGGCCGAGCAGGCAGAGGCCCGCGGAGCGGCATAACAAGAAGAGAACGAGAATGATCAGCCTCAACCTGACCGGCGCGACGCGCCTCAACGTCATCGTCGGCGATCCCATCGCACAGGTGAAATCGCCCGGCGGCGTTACCAAAGCCTTCGTCGATCGCGGCTATGACGGCATCCTGGTGCCCGTGCAGGTCGATGGCGCCCATCTCGAAGGGCTTCTCAAGGCGCTGACGGAGGTCCGCAATCTCGACGGCATCATCGTCACGGTCCCGCACAAATTTGCCTGCTTCGCATTCTGCGCCAGCGCGACCGAGCGCTCGCGCCTGCTGGGCTCGGTCAACATCATGCGGCGGCGGCCGGAAGGCGGCTGGCATGGCGACATCGTCGACGGACTCGGCTTCGTCGGCGCGGTGCGCGCCAATGGCGGCGAGCCCTCCGGCAAGCGTGCGCTGTTGGTCGGTGCCGGCGGCGCGGGTTCGGCCATCGCCATGGCGCTGGTCGAAGCCGGCGTGCACTCGCTTGCAATCCATGACAGCGACACCGCGCGCCGGGATCAGTTGATCGCCAAGCTCAAGACGCTCGGCCGGGCCGAGATCTCAGCAGGCATCGCAGACCCGTCCGGCTTCGATCTGGTCGCCAACGCGACGCCGCTCGGCATGCGCGCGGGCGATCCCTATCCGGTCGATGTCTCAAAACTCAACTCTGAAACCTTCGTCGGCTGTGTCGTCACCAGCCCGGCGGTCTCGCCGCTGGTGGAAGCGGCCCGGCGGCTGGGAAGCCGGACCTCGACCGGAACCGATATGTACAATGCGCTGCAAAGCTCGATGATCGACTTCCTGCTGACGCGCGACGGAGCGAGGTAAGGCCATGTTCAGAACCATCGACGCGATTTCCAACGGCGGGCGCTACGACGTCGTCGTGATCGGCTCCGGCGCCGCCGGCATGGCGGCTGCACTGTTTGCTGCGATCGAAGGACGCAAGGTTCTGGTGGTCGAACGCACCGAATATGTCGGCGGCACCAGCGCATTGTCGGCTGCCACCACGTGGATGCCGAATTCACATCATTCCAAAAGCGTCAACCCCGACGACAGCCGCGAGAAGGTCCGCAAATTCCTCGACGGCGTGGTCGGCAACTATTCCGCGCCGGCGATGCGCGAGGCCTTCCTGGACAGCGCGCCCGAAGCAGTCGCGACGCTCGAAGCGAGCAGCGAGGTCAAGTTCCGACCCTACGCGACCCATCCCGACTATGAGCAGCAGTGCGAAGGCGCGACCATGCGCGGCCGCGCGCTGGAGCCCGTGCCGTTCGACGGGCGCAGCCTCGGCGCCGATCTCGACAAGATTCGGCCACCGATTCCGGAGTTCACCATCTTCGGCGGCATGATGGTCGACCGTACCGACATCGGTCATCTCCTCGCCATCCGCAAGTCCGCGCGCTCCCTTGCGCACGCGGCGAAGATCCTGGCTCACTATGCCGGCGACCGGCTGAGAGGCCGGCGCGGATCGCGCCTGGTAATGGGTAACGCCCTGATCGGCCGATTCCTGGCGTCGCTCAACGCGCGCGGCGTCGACATCCTGCTCCGCACCGAGGTGGAGGATCTCGTCACGGAGAACGGCACCGTCACCGGCGCTGTGCTGAAATCGGGCACAACCACGCGTCGCATCGCCGCGTCCCACGGCGTGGTGCTTGCCGCCGGCGGCTTTAACCGACATCCGCAACGGCGCAGCGAATTGTTGCCGAAGGGCGAGACCTACAGTCCCTCGGGGCCGGGCCACACCGGCACGATGCAGGACATCGCGCTCAGGCTCGGCGCGCGTCTTGGCGAAGGCAATCTCGACAGTGCGTTCTGGGCACCGGTCTCGATCCGTCGGCGCGCCGACGGCAGCACCGCTAGCTTCCCGCATTTCGTCATGGACCGGAGCAAGCCCGGCACCGTCTGCGTCGACCAGACCGGCTGCCGCTTCGTCAACGAATCCGTATCGTACCACCTGTTCGGCCGGGCGATGTTCGAGCACGACAAGACCGCGCCATGCATTCCCTGCTTTATCATCACCGATGCGGCGGGCCTCGGCAAATACGGCCTCGGGATGGTGCGCATGGGCACGCGCGACCTCGCGCCTTATCTGGCCGACGGTTACCTGACCGCAGGCGCGACGATCGCCGAGCTGGCGGGCAAGATCGGCGTGCCAGCGGCGAACCTCGAAGCCACGGTCGCGGCAATGAACCGCTATGCCGTGAGCGGCACCGACACGGAGTTCGGCCGGGGCACCACGCCCTATCATCGCGTCAACGGCGACGCTTCGGTGGATCCCAATCCGACGCTCGGCCCGATAGCGACGGCACCCTACTACGCCGTGCGGCTGTATCCTGGCGACATCGGAGCTGCGACCGGTCTCGTGATCAATGAATGGGCGCAAGTGACGCGGGCCGACAACAGCCCGATCGCCGGCCTCTATGCCTGCGGCAACGAAGCCAATTCGATCATGGGCGGCACCTATCCCGGACCAGGCATCACCATCGGCCCCGCCATCACCTTCGCCTACCGCGCGATCCGTCATGCGCTCGGCGAGACACAGGCGCGGCGCGCCGCGTGAGTTCGAGCATGGTCAAGACTGACATCGCCGATTGTGACCTGCTCGTGATCGGTTCGGGCGCGGGAGGATTGGCCGCGGCCGTCACCGGCGCTTCGCTCGGCCTCAACGTGGTGCTGATCGAGAAGGAAGCGCAGCTCGGCGGCACCACGGCATGGTCCGGCGGCTGGATGTGGATCCCGCGCAATCCGCTGGCACAGGCGGCCGGCATCGTCGAGCCCCCGGAACAACCCAGGCGTTATCTGCGGCACGAGCTCGCCGACGGTTACGATCCTGCTCGCATCGAGATGTTCCTCGCTCAGGGTCCGCGCATGATCGACTTCTTCCAGCGCGAGACCCACCTCGCCTTCATCGACGGCAACCAGATTCCGGATTTCCACGGCAAGAGCCCGGGCGCGGTGACGGGCGGACGATCGGTCTGCGCGGCGCCGTTCGACGGCCGCGCGCTCGGCCCGCGGATTCGCGATCTCCGGCCGCCGCTCGCGGACGTGTCGCCCTTCGGCATGGGGATCGCCTCCGGTGCCGATCTCCGGCACTTTCTGAACGCCCGTTCGTCGCTCGGCTCATTCCTGCACGTCGCGCGGCGGCTGGTGCGGCATTTCCTCGACCTGCTGCGCTTTGGCCGCGGCATGCATCTGGCCAATGGCAACGCGCTGGTGGCGCGGCTCCTCAAATCGGCCGACGAACTCGGCGTGCGGATCATGACGGCGACGCCGGCGCAATCGCTCGCGATGGAAGGATCGCACGTGGTCGGCGCCCGCGTCGGACAGGGTGACACCACCTTCGTCATTCGCGCGCGCCGCGGCGTCGTGCTCGCCTGCGGCGGCTTTCCGCACGACGTCGCACGAAAGGCGGCGCTGTTCGCCCACGCGCCGAGCGGCCGCGAGCACTGGTCTGCGGCGCCGGAGAGCAACACCGGCGACGGCATCCGCCTCGGCGAAACCGTCGGCGGCAGGACGCGCACCGATCTTTCCGACACCGGCGCCTGGGCGCCGGTGTCGCTGGTCCCGCATCAAGACGGCTCGGTCGGCCGTTTCCCGCATCTGATCGAGCGCGCCAAACCGGGTCTGATCATAGTGCGCAAGGATGGACGGCGTTTCACCAATGAGGCCGACTCCTACCACGACGTGATGAAGGCGCTGTTCGCCGTGACGCCCGCCGGCGAGCCCGCGGAAGCCTGGGCGATTTGCGATGCGACCTTCATCGGGCGCTACGGCCTGGGCCGGGTTCGGCCTTCGCCTTTCCCGACACGTCCCTGGCTTCGCAACGGCTACCTCAAGCGCGGCAAAAACGTCGCGGCGCTTGCGCGCGCCTGCGGTATCGCCGTGGCCGGGCTGGAAGCGACGATACAAGACTACAACGGCTCTGCCGCGCGCGGCGAAGATCCTGCCTTCGGCCGCGGCGACACGCCCTACAACCGCGTGCAGGGCGAGGCCGCGCATCAACCCAACCCGTGCGTCGCGCCGGTCCAGGCCGGCCCGTTCTATGCGGTGAAGATCGTCGCCGGCAGCCTCGGTACCTTCGCGGGCCTCGACACCGACGAGCATGCACGCGTGCTCGATGGCGAGCGCAAGCCGATCGACGGCCTCTATGCCGTCGGCAACGACATGTCGAGCATCATGGCCGGCCGCTACCCGTCCGGCGGCATCACGCTCGGCCCGGCCATGACGTTCGGTTACATCGCCGCGCATCATGCCGGCGGAATTCCGCTTGAGAACAACCGGTCGGCAGCCGCCTGACCGCAGGGAGAAATGACATGCTGTACGAGATCGCAACATTGACGGTGAAGCTCGGCACCGCGGCCAAGGCCGTGGCCGGCATTGGCGAATATGTCGGCGCGGCGGAGAGCAAGGGCACGCTGCTCGGCTGCTGGGCGACCGAGATCGGCGATCTCAACCAGCTCCTGGTGCTGCGCTCCTTCGCCGATGACAGCGAATGGCGCGGCGAGCGCGAGCGCGCGCTACGCACGACAAATCCATTCAACGCGGGCGAGGCCATCACCCAGTTGAGCTTTGACACCTATGCGCCGTTCCCGTTCCTGCCGCCCGTGGCGCCGGGCAAGTACGGTAGCTTCTACGAGATCCGCACCTATCGTCTCAAGCATGGCGGCGTTGCACCCACGATAGCAGCGTGGGCGGCCGCGATGCCGGAACGCGGCAAGCTGTCGCCGCTCTCGATCGCCATGTATGCGCTCGACGGGCCGCCGCGCTTCACCCATATCTGGCCATTCGCGAGCCTCGACGCCCGCGCCGCGGTGCGTGCCGACTCCGTCGCCAAGGGCGTCTGGCCGCCGAAGGGTGGACCGGATTGGCTGACCGGCGACATGCGCTCGGTCATCGCGCTGCCGACCGCAATCTCCCCGCTGGCTTGAGGCGATACTCATGCCGCACATCTATTCGCTCGCCTATCTCACCTCGGCGCCGATGGCACCACCGGACGCGCTGGTGCTGGCCGAGAAGCTCGGCTACCAGGCAATTGGCGTTCGCATTGCACCTGCCGCCCCCGGCGGCGACTTCTCACCGCTCGCGACCGACCCCGCCATGCTGCGCGAGACCATCCGCCGCATCGAGGACACTGGCGTCCCGGCGTTCGACGTCGAGATCGCGCGCTTGGGTGCGGATTTCGCGCCGGATCGCTTCGTGTCCTTCCTCGAAACCGCGGGCCGGCTGAAGGCGCGCGCGATCCTTGTCGCCGGCGACGATCCGGACGAAGCACGCCTGACGGAGTCGTTCGCAAAATTCTGCCGCGCGGCGGCGCCTTACGGCCTCACCGCCGATCTCGAATTCATGCCGTGGACCGCAGTGAAGAACGCAAAGGCAGCTATGCGAATCGTGACCAATGCTGGCGAGCCGAACGGCCGCGTGCTGGTCGACGCGCTGCATGCCGCGCGCTCGGCCACCACGCTCGACGACATCGTGAGCGTGCCCCGCGAACTGCTAAGCTATGCCCAGCTCTGCGATGCGCCGGCCGGTATCCCCGCCACCAATGACGAGCTGATCTACACCGCGCGGTGCGCACGACTTCTCCCGGGCGATGGCGACATCGATCTCGTCGGGATCGTCCGCGCATTGCCTGACGATCTTCCGCTGAGCCTCGAGATTCCGAACGATGAGTGGCTCCCCAAGCTCGGCGCCGAGGAATGGGGACGACGCGCGCTGGCAGCGGCACGCCGCATCGTCGCGCGCGCCGCACACAGTGGAGCGACAAAATGAGCGGTCTCGATCTCTCCGGGCGCATCGCCGTCATTTCCGGCGGCTGCGGCGGCATCGGCCAGGCCGTTCGCTCGCAGCTTGCCGCCTCGGGCGCGAAGGTCGTCATCTGGGACGTCGCAAATGGCGCCGACGAACGGATCGATCTCACCGACGAGGCCGCAGTCAATGACGTGATGACGGGCCTCCTCGCGAGCTTCGGCCGCATCGACATCCTGGTTAATGCTGCGGGAATCACGGGCCCTACGGTCAATATCGAGCAGTACAGCCTTGCCGAATGGCGGCGTGTGCTCGATGTAAACCTGACCAGTACTTTCCTCTGCTGCAAGGCTGCCGTCGCACCGATGCGACGGCAGAACGCGGGACGCATTGTCAACCTGGCCTCGATCGCCGGCAAGGAAGGCAATGCCGGCATGACCGGCTATTCCGCGGCCAAGGCGGGCGTGATCGCGCTGACGAAATCTCTCGGCAAGGAGTTGGCCGGCACGGAAATACGGGTCAATGCCATCGCGCCCGCCGTGATCGCCACCGATCTCGTCAAGCAGATGTCGGACGAAGCCTATCGAAACGTGTTGGCAAAGATTCCGCTCGGACGTGCGGGACGACCGGACGAAGTAGCGGCAATGGTCACCTGGCTCGCCTCCGACGAATGCTCATTTTCGACTGGTGCGGTTTTCGACCTGTCTGGTGGGCGAGCGACGTATTGAGCCTTCTGCCGAAATTCCCTCTCGAAGGGCAGGCTGTCACGGACTGGCGAGCCAGTGAACTAATTGCGACCCGGACGCTACTTTTCACCCTCACTGCGTAGGGCAGCGACATCGACGGCCGCTGGATAGAGATCTCCGTTCGTCACGAGCATCGCCATGTCTAAGTCGACACTTGCCCCTGCCCTAAACGCCCGCATCACTCCAAGACCTGACGGCTCACGCTTGCTGACGCTAGACCTTTCTTGAACACCCGGTGCACAGGCCACTTCTAACTACTTGAAACACTTGAACCCTCGCTCCAATCAATCATAGGGAAGTTTGAGCCGGGTCTGGTCACTGAAAGCCTGCGAAATCCAAGTCGCAGATCCAACGAACGCTTCGCGCCGACAGCTCCCCCTCCTCCCAAGCAAGCATTCCGAGCAGACCCAGCCTTTCTGCACGCTGCAACTCTCTGCAGTACGCCATCAGCGAATACGCTATGGAATGCCGACCTTCATCGAGGCTGAGCCAAGGCCCACAAGTTCCCGCCGGCATGTTGAAGAAAAGGAGATTTCCTACCCAAGACTACGCCAAGACGCGCAACACCACCCGATCCCCCTACTCCCACTCAATCGTCCCCGGCGGCTTGCTGGTCACGTCATACACCACCCGGTTCACGCCCTTCACCTCGTTGATGATGCGCGTCGCGGTCTCGCCCAGAAACTTCATGTCGAACTGGTAGAAGTCCGCGGTCATGCCGTCGGTGGAGGTAACGGCGCGCAGGCCGACGACGAAGTCATACGTGCGGCCGTCGCCCATGACGCCCACGGTCTTCACCGGGAGCAGCACGGCGAAGGCCTGCCAGATTTCGTCGTAGAGGCCGTGCTTGCGGATCTGGTCGATGTAGACGGCATCGGCCTTGCGCAGGATGTCGAGCTTGTCACGGGTGATGTCGCCGGGGCAGCGGATGGCAAGGCCCGGGCCCGGGAACGGGTGGCGGCCGACGAAGATTTCGGGAAGGCCGAGCTCGCGCCCGAGCTTGCGCACCTCGTCCTTGAACAGCTCGCGCAAGGGCTCGACGAGCTTCATGTTCATGCGCTCGGGGAGCCCACCGACATTGTGGTGCGACTTGATGGTGACGGAAGGTCCGCCGGTGAAGGAGACGCTCTCGATCACATCAGGATAGAGCGTGCCCTGCGCCAGGAAGTCCGCGCCGCCGATCTTCTTGGCCTCCTGCTCGAACACCTCGATGAAGAGGCGGCCGATGGTCTTGCGCTTGGTTTCGGGGTCGGTGACGCCTTCGAGCTCGCCCAAGAACTGTTTCGAGGCATCCACATGCACGAGCGGGATGTTGTAGTGGTGGCGGAACAGATCGACCACCGTCTTGGCTTCGTCGAGGCGGAGCAAGCCGTGGTCGACGAAGACGCAGGTGAGCTGGTCGCCGATGGCTTCGTGGATCAACACGGCCGCGACGGCGGAATCAACGCCGCCGGAGAGGCCGCAGATCACCTTGCCCTTGCCGACCTGGGCACGGATCTTGGCGATCTCCTCCTCGCGGAAGGCGCGCATGGTCCAGTCGCCGGACAGGCCGGCGATCTTGCGGACGAAGTTGCGGATGAGTTTCGCGCCGTCGGGCGTGTGCACCACTTCGGGGTGGAACATCAGGCCGTAATATTTGCGCTTCTCGTCCTGGATGATCGCGAACGGCGCGTTCGGCGAGGTGCCGGCCACCGAGAAGCCCGGCGGCATCTTGGTGATGCGGTCGCCATGGCTCATCCAGACCTGGTTCTTGCCGCCCGGCGACCAGACGTCCTCGAACAGCTTGCTCGGCGCCTTGACCTCGACATCGGCACGGCCGAACTCGCGGTGGTGGCCGCCCTCGACGGTGCCGCCCAGTTGCTCCGCCATGGTCATCTGGCCGTAGCAGATGCCGAGCACCGGCACGCCGGAGGCGAAGATCAATTGGGGCGCCCGCGGGGAGCCTGCCTCATGCACCGACTCCGGCCCGCCGGAGAGGATCACCGCTTTCGGCTTCATCTCCTTAAAGGCCTCTTCGGCCTTGTTGAACGGGACGATCTCGCAATAGACGCCGTCCTCGCGCACGCGACGCGCAATCAGCTGCGTCACCTGGCTGCCGAAGTCGACGATGAGAATCTTGTCATGCGCCGAGGCCACTGATGGCGTCGACGCGGAGCGGTCGTTCTGTGCTGCTGTCATGGCAAGCAGATACGCGACGGCGCGACGACCCGCAACCGCGCAGGTTTGCGCGCCCACATTCTTCTTTGGGCATGGACAAACGGATATAGGTAAGTATTATTGACCTAATTTGCCCCGCCAGCAAACAGGGGCCGATCAGGGAGGAATGCCATGTCTTTGCACCATCAGCCATCGACGCTTGCCGCACTCGGCCGGACCTGGGTCGAAGCCTGGAATGCGCGCGATCTCGAGCGCGTGCTGACGCTCTACGACGAGGCCGCATTGATGACTTCGGACCGGATTCCGGCGCTGGGATTCGATGCCAGCGGCACGGTGCGCGGCAAGGCGGCGCTGCGGGCCTATTGGGGCAAGGCGCTCGGGCTTTTGCCGGGGCTGCATTTCACGCTGATCGATGTGTTCGTCAGTCCTGACAGCGTGGTGGTGTTTTACGAGAACGAGCGGGGGAAGAGGATCTGCGAATATCTGCGGGTGAACGATGCGGGGCTGATCGTGCAGGGGTCGGCGAACCATTTGGTGGGGTGACGGCTGCTTTTGGCGCAGCGATTCCGCTCTTTTCCCGTCATCCTGAGGTGCGAGTGGCGCGATGCAAAGCATCGCGCCGGGAGCCTCGAAGCCCAGATGCAGCCGGGCCGTCGCCCTTCGAGGGCCGCTGAAGAAGCGGCCACCTCAGGGTGACGGTGATGGAATAGTCCTCGTAGGGTGGGCAAAGGCGCGCTTGCGCCGTGCCCACCAGCTCTTCCGGAATCGCCGAAGATGTCGTGGGCACGCTTCCGCCTTCGCTCTTCGAGCGAAGCCGGATGCTTTGCCCACCCTACGGGCTTGCTGCTTGTGGCGCGTTTGTCGTGTGGTGTGGACGGTGCCGCCCCACCCACCGCTGTCATTCCCCGCGAAAGCGGGGAATCCAGTACGCCGCGGCTTCTCGATCGACTACAGACGTCTCGGAGTACTGGATCGCCCGGTCAAGCCGGGCGATGACAGCGAGAGGCAGGCGCGAGCGTGCCACGAGCGCGTCTTTGCGAGCGCAGCGAAGCAATCCAGGCTGTCGCCGCGAATGCATTTCTGGATTGCTTCGCTGCGCTCGCAATGACGGAGACTGCGGCACGCGCGTGCGCTAACAACAGCACCGCCGGCTCTCAGACAGGATCCCCCGATGAAACTCCCGACCTCCCCCTTCACCGTCACCGACTGGAGCAAGGTTGCGCCGACGACGCATGCCGGCGAGACCGGCGAGGCCACGTGGCGCACGCTCAATATCGGCGACTTGCGGGTGCGGATGGTCGAGTATTCGCCGGGCTATCTCGCCGACCATTGGTGCGATCGCGGCCACGTGCTCTACGTGCTCGCGGGCGAGCTCGATTCAGAGCTGCGCGACGGGCGCAAGTTCAAGCTGACGGCGGGGATGAGCTACCAGGTTTCGGACTTTGGGGACGCCGCGCACCGGTCCTCGACAGCCACCGGAGCGACGCTTTTCATCGTCGATTGAGGGCCATCGGACCACTTATATGCACCGCAAAATAGCAAAGTTGCGCGAGGTGCCGGACTGCGGGTGGTGCCTTGAAGTGGCCCCAAATTCTCGCTATATTGTGATCATCGATACTTGGCCGAACGACTGGGCCGCTTCGCCTCGTCTAAGACAGGCGCGCACGCTTCAGATGATTTCTCCAAAACATCGACTCATCAGGGCTATGGGCGCAGCGACGCGTACCGGCCCACGTGCGTACCGTCTCTAACTAATTGAAGGAAGTTCCCCATGGCTATGGGCACCGTGAAGTGGTTCAACACCCAAAAGGGTTATGGTTTCATCCAGCCGGATGACGGCCAGAAGGACGTTTTCGTCCACATCAGCGCCGTCGAGCGCGCCGGCCTCTCCTCCCTCAACGAGGGTCAGAAGGTCTCGTTCGACATCGTCGCCGACCGCCGCAGCGGCAAGTCGTCGGCTGACAATCTCCGCGTCGGCTAAAGCTCG